>ERZ869909.65-NODE-65-length-153067-cov-7.721962_pt1 | contig 153067 bp, 123 predicted proteins | sample MGYA00520892_ERZ869909 | MGnify/ENA primary metagenome ERZ869909 (study PRJEB32215, sample SAMEA104723947) | bioreactor metagenome | biome: bioreactor; feature: anaerobic bioreactor; material: water | place: China | collected 2015-03-12 ... | reverse complement strand
ATCCCCGCCCTTTCGGAAAGATTCCTTCGTGAGGCAACGAATTCTATTTCGGGAAGATTTCTACTTGAGGCAACAGGGCGGCCAGACACAGCCATATTGGAACAATGGCGGGAGGCTTGAGCCCGAAAAATTGTAATCGTTTACTAACCGTTTCCGGCTATACTCCCCTACATTACGCGAGGCAACTACGGATACCTGCTTCGCCAGCGGCACTGACACCGGGTTGTGAGAGACAGGCGCTCCCAGTCCCCATGTGCCATGGCGAGTTCAAAGACAGTTCACCGAGAAGGGTACGCAAACCGGGCACCGGGCTCGATTTGTGGCGCCCGCAGTGTGTCCCGGCCTTCAGCCTCCAAGCACTCAAACGAGGAGAACGCATTCATGAAGACGCAGAAGGGTTTTACCCTCATCGAGCTGTTGGTAGTTATCGCTATCATCGGCATTCTGGCTGCCATCCTGCTTCCGGCCTTGGCGCGCGCCCGCGAGGCGGCCCGCCGCGCAAGCTGCGCCAACAACCTCAAGCAGATGGGCATTGTATTCAAGATGTACGGCAACGAGTCCCGCGGGGAGCGCTTCCCCCCGATGGAGGGTGTGTCGGAATACTATGCCCAAGACCTTGCAAACCCCGGTCCGGGCTGCACCTTCCAGGACGAGCCCGAGATCGGACCCCGTGCCATCACGATTTACCCCGAGTACCTCACGGACTGGTCCGTGCTGGTGTGCCCCTCGGCGCCGGATGCCGGCGACGGCACGGAAGCCGTATTGGCCGTCATTCGCGATCAGGACGGACAGGTCTGCAACAGCCAATGGAAAGGCACAGCAGACAATATCTCGGATCACTACCAATACCTCGGGTGGCTGGTAGACAGGGCCGATTCGAACTTTCCGACGACCAGCTTGGGCGCCTTCGGGTTGGCCGGCAGCGCCCCCACACAGATTCTTCTTGCAGTAGTCGCGCTCGCGCCCATTTCCGGCACCTTCCCGATACAAGGGTCCGGCGGTCTGAATGATGCTCAGATGACCGTGCAGCAAGGCAATGCCGCCCGCAGTTCATTGGATGGCGACCTCAATGTTGGGGCGCCGAACGGCAATGCCGGCGGGGGAAACCTCCTGCGCCTGCGCGAAGGCGTCGAGCGCTTTCTCATCACGGACATCAACAACCCCGCCGGTTCGGCGCAGGCTCAGTCGAACATCGCCATCTTGTGGGATAGCATTAATTCGAACCCATCGGCCGGGGCGTCCTTCAACCATGTTCCGGGTGGTTCCAATGTGCTCTACATGGACGGTCATGTAGAATTCGTCCGGTACGAGCGAGAGGGAAAGTTCCCCGTCAATGCGCTCTGGGCGGATGTCATCAATGTGATTGCGGGCAGCTTCTAACCGGATTCACTTGGCGAATCGTTTCACTCCACGCGGCGCGGGTGCCTGTCCCGCGCCGCGTGTTGCGTTTAAGCTGGTGTCAGCAATTGAGGCTACCGTGGAACGCCACGGTTCTCCGTGGCAACGAATGCGGAGTAGGCTACATCCCCATCATGTGCGTGCCGTTCAGGGCGTGGTTTGCCATGTGCAGCACAAGGCCGGCCTGGTTCGCCGGGAAGTTGCCATCGGGCGCGTAGCGCAAGAATTTAACATGGCCATCCATGAACAGCGCGTTCACGCCGCCCGGCACATGATTAAACATGCGCGCACCCGGGGCGATGCTGTCCCACTGCACGGCAATCTCCGATTGCGCGTGCGTCGATGCGGCGGGACTGTTGATGTCGGTGATGAGGAAGCGCTCAATGCCCTCGCGCAGGCGATAGGCGCGCGTCTTCCCATCCAGCGGCATGTCGAAGGTCCAGTCCTGATCGGCGTGCGTCAGCGCGTTCGGGTTGGGACCGTGGTGCATGCCGCCGTGGCCGTGCATGCCTTCCCAACTTGCGGCGTAGACTGTCATGTTGTGCATCAGCTTTGTCATCGGGGCCATGCCGCCCATGCCTCCCATACCCGCCGGAGAGACGCCATCCTCCGCCATGGCCTGCGTCAACACCCAGCCGAGGTAGGCGTACGGAGTTCCGCCGGTGACCTCGCACGGCGACACGACGCCATCTCCCGTCAACACCATCCCCATTGGGTTGGTTTCCGGCGTCGGGAGCATGCCGACAGGGCTGACATTGGGCCGCACATCCCAGATTTCCTCCGGCGTGCCCGCATTGAGGCCACTCGGGCAGATCAGCACCGAGTAGTCCGTCAAGTACTCGGGATAGATGCGCGTCATGTCGGCGACCTGGTCAAAGAGCTTCGCAGAACCATCGCAGAAGGTCGCGGCAATCGGCGGCCATTTCTCGCCCCGGGCCTCGTTGGCGTACATCTTGAACACGAGCCCCATCTGTTTGAGGTTGTTCTGGCACGAGGCGCGCCTTGCCGCCTCACGCGCGCGGGCCAAGGCCGGCAGGAGGATTGCCGCGAGGATGCCGATGATGGCAATCACGACGAGCAGTTCAATCAAGGTAAACCCATGGCGTTTCATGGTCGATCTCCGTCTATCGGGAGCAGCAACGAAGCGGTTTCGCACCGAATCCGCATGGGATTCGGCGCGGCACGCAGGGCGCCGCGGCGATTTCGTGATGGTGTTGTGAAGTGGGGTCTTAGAGGGTGCGCGCGGCGAACGGAGGGTCGCGCGGCATGCCGGGGGCATGCACCTGCACCGTGTGGGCGGACTGCTCGAAGGCCACGCGAATCGGGGACGATTCCAGCGATTCAATCGCCGGCGCCACGAGCGCCGAGGGGGCGCCCGGGGCGGTGAGCAGGGAGCACAGGGCACACCCGCTCGCGCTGTCATCCGGCGAAGCGGGGATGGAGCCGCCCAGGGGCATGCTCGTGGTGCAGCACGCGCGGATGGCATTGAGTGAGGCCACCTCATCCGAGGGCAAGGGCGCGCACATGCCGACGCACACGCCGGGCATGAGGAAGCGGGCCGCCGCGACGAGGTAGAACGCGACGAGAAAAACCGCGATGGACGCATGGAAGCGCCGGAATGTTGTGTGCGTGGTGAACTTCACCGTGTTACACGCCATCGGTTGTCATTGTGATGGGTCCGTGTGGATGGACCGCCTGTTCCATGAGGCGGTTTCGCCCATGCGAGCCCCAAGGGTGTAGAGGGTTGTTGTCAATTTCCAGCTGCGCCCTACTTCCCCAGCGGGAAGAGCAGCTCCTGCACGGCGGGGTCATTAAAATTTTCCATCGTCACCACGGTGACCCCTGTGTCGATCCGGCTGGGTACCTCGCGGCCCTCGATGGCCTCGATCGCGGCCTCGACGCCTTGAAAACCCATCGCAAACGGATTCTGCACGATGAGTGCCTGCACGAGTCCATTCTGCAGTGCCGTGATCTGGTCTTCGCTGGCATCGAACGCGACCAGCATCACCTCGCCCGCCTTGCCCATGTTCTGCAGCGCGCGCATGGCGCCGAGGCAGGCCGCCTCGTTCGCCGCGAAGATCCCCTTGAGGTTCGGGTTGGACGCCATGATGTCCTGCGTCGCCTCGACGGCCCGCGCCACATCGCTCTGGGTGTATAGCGTGGCAACGACCTGAATGTCGTCGTAATTGGCGATGGCCTCGAGGAATCCCCGCTCGCGCATCTCGGAAGTAGCAGCCCCTTTCACGAATGGCAGCAGGGCGACTGGCCCCTCGCCGCCGATCAGCTCCGCCAGGATATTCGCCGCGGCATTGGCCCCGGCGATGTTGTCCGTGGCGACGAATGACACGGGAATGTCGGAGGCAATGCCGGAGTCGATGGTCACGACCGGTATACCGGCATCGATCGCCCGCTGAATCGGGCCGATCAGCGCGGTTTCATCGCAGGCCGCCATGACGATCGCATCCACCCCGCGGGTGACCATGTCCGTCACGATGCCGATCTGCCGCGCCACCTCGGTCTCGCGCGACGGGCCAATCCAGACGATATTCGCGCCGAGTTCTTCGCCCGCGGCATCGGCCCCGGCCTTCACCGTGTTCCAGAACTGGTGGCCCAGCCCTTTCGGGATCACCGCAATCGTGTAGGTGTCGTCGCTATCCGTGCTGCGTCCGCCGCAACCCATTGCCGTGAGGCCCACCAATGCCAAAGCCGAAAAAAATGCCCATGCCCGCATGGTTACACACTCCCTTTGGGTTGAGCCGGGTGGTTCTGCTTGCATAATGGAAGCTCTGCCCGGCAACAAGGGATGATAACGGGCGGGGGCGCGTGCCTCAACCGCTACGAAAGGCGGATGGACGGGTAGATGCGGAAGCAGTAGTACCCCGTCACCACGCAGGCCGTCGCGAACAGCCACGCATAGGCCACCGGCTGGCCACCGCCCGGAGCGTGCGGACTGCTCACCCGTGGGTCGTCCTCGCGGAAGTATACGGTGAGGGGAAAGCCCGTGCGCAAGAGGTGAAGCTCATCGCGCCGCAACGCGTTCGGCCCCGTGGCTTCCGGCCAGAACCCTGACCACGAGCCGCGGTAATTCGTCTGGCCCACCACATATTCGTACTCGCAGTCCACCTTGAGGCGGGTGTCTTCCGCATTGTAATGCACATGGTGAACCCGTACGCTCAGCACCGTCGCCGGGGTGATGTCCCACGCGCCCCCCGCTGCACTGCGCAACCACAGCGCGGCCGGAACGATGGTGGCCGCGGTCAACAAGACCGCCACCACCTCCGCCAAGCCGGGCAGGCGTAACCGCTTGTGCTGGCGTAGAGGCATGGCTTTAATTTCTCTCCATAATCGCGCACTGCAGTATACTAGACAAACTGGCTTTCGGCAAGAAGACCGGCCGTGCGGCTGCTCGCCGTCGCGGTCTCGCGCGAACCCGTGATACCCTTCACGCACCGACGAATCCCCTGTTTGGAACAGGTTCTCGTGCCCTATTGGCCCCTATGTCCGAGCAACCCCGCGAGTAATGGCCCATGAGCGATGAATTGTTTGAACACGCCGCCGCCGATCAGTTGCGGCGCTCTGCCCCGCTGGCCCGGCGCATCGCCCCGCGCACGCTGGACGAACTCGTCGGCCAGGAGCACATCATCGGACCGGGCAAGATCCTGCGCCGCGCCATTGAGGCGGACCGCATCACCTCGCTCATCCTGTTTGGTCCGCCGGGCTGCGGCAAGACGGCCATCGCGCGGCTGATCGCCATGCGCACGAAGTCGTACTTCGCCCCGCTCAATGCGGTGACCTCGGGCGTGAAGGACCTGCGCGACCTCATCGCGCAAGCCAAGCAACGCCGCCTGCACGACAACACGCGCACGATCGCCTTCGTGGATGAGATCCACCGCTTCAACAAGGCCCAGCAAGACGCCCTTCTGCCCGATGTCGAGAATGGCAACATCGTGCTCATCGGCGCGACGACGGAGAACCCTTTTTTCTCGATTGTCGCCCCGTTGCTGTCGCGTTCGCAGATGTTCGAGCTGCATGCACTTGAAGACGAGGACATCCTGAACCTGTTGAACCGCGCCCTTGCCCATCCCGAGCGCGGCATGGACGAGTTCGAGGTCATCGCGGACGAGGCTGCATTGATCCACATCGCCGCGTATGCCGAGGGCGATGCGCGGCGAGCGTTGAACGGCCTCGAGGTCGCATTGCTCACCACCGAGCCGGACGCGGACAACCGCATCCACATCACGCTCGAGGCCGCGCAGGAGTCCGTGCAGCGCAAGATGCTGCACTACGATGGCACCGGCGACGACCACTACGACGCCGCGTCGGCCTTCATCAAGAGCATGCGCGGCTCGCACCCGGATTCGGCCCTGTATTGGATGGCGCGCATGATCGTCGCGGGCGACGAGCCGCGCTTCATCGCCCGGCGCATCGTGATTGCCGCCTCGGAGGATGTGGGCAACGCCGACCCGATGGCCCTCGTACTCGCCAACAGCGCCGCGCAGGCCTGTGAGTTCATCGGCATGCCCGAGGCGCGCATCATCCTCGCCCAGGCCGCCACCTATGTCGCCTGCGCCCCGAAGAGCAACGCCGCCTACACCGCCATCGACGCGGCCGTGGCCGATGTGCGCGACAAGAAGACCATTCCCGTGCCCCAGCACCTGCGCGACGGCCACTACAAAGGCGCCAAGAAGCTCGGCCGCGGTGTCGGGTACGAATACGCCCATGACGCCGAGGACGCCTACGCCGTGCAGAATTACGGCGTTCCCCGGGGGACCTACTATCACCCCGTCGACCGAGGCAAAGAGGCCGAGATGAAGGCGCGGTTGGATGAGTTGGCGAAGCGAGATGAGGCGGAAGCTGAAGGCGCAGGCTGACTTGGGCGATCGCCCGATGGTGCCGCGGTGCTGGTTCTGAATCCGAGGCGCCGGGCCTGACAGGCCGGCGGGGCATCTGGTATAGTGCGCGTTTTCCCCAATGAATTACAGGAAGCGAAGCATCATGGAAGCAATTCATGTCACCCCCGAGGGACTGCAGAAGCTCAAGGCCGACTTGGAAGAGGCCAAGCTGCAGACCAAGGCCATTGCCAACCAGATCGAGGTCGCTCGCGGTTTCGGCGACCTCAAGGAGAACGCCGAATACCACGCCTCCAAAGAGGCCCAAGGGATGAACGCGGCCCGTATCCGTGATCTGGAAGACAAAATTGCCCGCGCCGTCGTGCTGGATGAGTCGCAACTCGACGATTCCTGCATCCGCATCGGCGCCACCGTCCGCGTGCTGAACAAAAAGACCAACAAGGAAGTAACCTGGACCTTGGTGAGCGCGGTCGAGGCGGACATGGCCGCCGGGAAGATCAGCGTGCGCTCGCCGGTCGGCACGGCCCTGTTGGGCAAGGCGGTGGGGGAAACGGCCGTGGCAAAAGTGCCCGCAGGCGATCTCGCACTCGAGGTCATCGAGATTACCCGGCCCTGATCGCGGCTGAATTTGGTTAAGGTGGGCCCAAAGGGGTAAAATATGAGGCCGTCGGGATGGCTGCATTCCGGCGGAAACGAGCCGCAACGCCGGCCATACCCAACCTGTCAACCCGTCAGCGCGTCATCACGCCGCCCCGGAACCACCTTGAGGGACACGCACGCCAGCCATGCCCAAGCGTACGGACATCCACCGCATTTTGCTCATCGGCTCCGGCCCCATCGTCATCGGACAGGCCTGCGAGTTTGACTATTCCGGCACGCAGGCCTGCAAGGCCCTGCGCGAGGAAGGCTACGAGGTCATCCTCGTCAACTCGAACCCGGCCACCATCATGACCGACCCCGAGATGGCCGACCGGACCTACATCGAGCCGCTCAATGTCGAGACCCTCACGCGCATCATCGAGCGCGAGCGGCCCGACGCGGTACTGCCGACCGTGGGCGGCCAGACCGGCCTGAACCTGGGCAAGGACCTCGCCGAGCAGGGCGTTCTCGAGAAATACGGCTGCGAATTGATCGGGGCCAAGCTGGATGCCATCCGGAAGGCCGAGGATCGCGGCCTGTTCAAGGACACCATGATTGCCGCCGGGCTGGATCTGCCCCGCAGCATGGTTTGCCACAATATCGAGGAGGCCCAGGCCTTCGGCGAGGAGTTGGGCTACAAGGCGATCATCCGCCCGGCCTACACCCTCGGCGGCAGCGGCGCCGGGGTCGCGTTCAACAAGGATGAGTATCAGGCCGCGGTAGCCGCGGGCCTTTCCGCAAGCCCGATCACCGAGGTGCTCATCGAGGAGTCCATCCTCGGCTGGAAAGAGTACGAACTCGAGGTCATGCGCGACACGAAGGACAATGTCGTCATCATCTGCTCGATTGAGAACATCGACCCGATGGGCGTGCATACGGGCGACAGCATCACCGTGGCGCCGGCGCAGACGCTGACCGACCGCGAATACCAGGAAATGCGCGACGCGGCGATCACCTGCATCCGCGCGATTGGCGTGGATACCGGCGGCTCGAATGTGCAGTTCGCCGTATGCCCGCAAACCGGCCGCCTGGTGGTGATCGAGATGAACCCGCGCGTGTCGCGCAGTTCGGCGCTGGCCTCGAAGGCGACGGGCTTCCCCATCGCCAAGATCGCGGCGAAGTTGGCCGTGGGCTACACGCTGAACGAAATTCGCAACGACATTACCCGCGAAACCCCGGCCTCGTTCGAGCCGACCATCGACTATGTCGTGACCAAGATTCCGCGCTGGGCCTTCGAGAAGTTCCCCGGCGCGAAAGACGACCTCACGGTGCAGATGAAGAGCGTGGGCGAAGCCATGAGCATCGGCCGCACCTTCAAGGAGTCCTTCCAGAAGTGCCTGCGCTCGCTCGAGATCGGCCGCTTCGGATTTGGCGGCGACGGCAAAGACCCCGCGATTCCTGAGTCCGGCAAGCGTGAAGCCCTCGATGACCTCCTCAACATCATCCGTGTTGGGCGGCCCGGCCGCATGCTGAACATCGCCCAAGCCCTGCGGCTCGGGGCGACGGTGGAGGAGTTGGCGGCGTCGACCTTGATGGACCCGTGGTTTCTGCGCCAGATGCGTGAGATCATCCTCGAGGAAACGGCCCTGCGCGATGCCAACCCGGAAGACGCGGCCACCATGCGCCGCGCGAAGGAATTTGGCTTCAGTGACCCGCAACTCGCGTATCTCTGGGGCAAGACTCCCGGCGAGGTGCGGGAACTGCGCAAGAAACTCGGCGTCATTCCGACTTACAAGCTCGTGGATACCTGCGCGGCCGAGTTTGAGGCCTACACGCCCTACTATTACTCGACCTACGGCGACGAGGACGAAGTTCGCCCCAGTGATCGCGAGAAGATCATGATCATCGGCGGCGGTCCCAACCGAATCGGGCAGGGCATCGAGTTCGACTATTGCTGCTGCCATGCGGCCTTCGCCCTGAGCGCGGATGGCTTCGAGACCATCATGGTCAACAGCAATCCCGAGACCGTCTCGACCGACTACGACACCTCGGACCGCCTCTACTTCGAGCCCGTCACGCTGGAAGATGTGTTGAACATCGTCGAGCGCGAGAAGCCAATAGGGGTGATCGTGCAGTTCGGCGGGCAGACGCCGTTGAACCTCGCCAATGCCCTCGAGGCCGCGGGCGTGCCGATCATCGGCACCTCCCCCCGCAGCATCGCCCGCGCGGAGGACCGCAAGGAGTTCCGCGAGCTGGTGCAGAAGCTGGGCCTGCTGCAGACGGCCAACGAGACGGCCACCTCGCTCGAGGAGGCCCGCGCCGTGGCCGCCGACATCGGCTACCCCGTCGTCGTGCGCCCCTCATTCGTGTTGGGCGGCCGCGCGATGGAGATCGTCTACGATGAGGAGGCGCTCGACCGCTACATGACCTTCGCGGTGGAGGCCTCGCCCGAGCACCCGATTCTCGTCGACAAGTTCCTCGAGGATGCCACCGAGCTGGATGTGGACGCCCTGTCCGACGGCACGGATGTCATCGTGGCCGGCATCATGCAGCATGTCGAGCAGGCGGGCGTCCATTCGGGCGACAGTGCCTGCATTCTGCCGCCGTATGAGCTGGACCCGGTGATCATCGAGCGCGTCAAGGAGCAGACCCGGGCGCTTGCGCGCGAATTGGAAGTCATCGGCCTGATGAACATCCAGTTCGCGATCAGTGCAGGCGGCGAGTTGTACATTCTTGAAGTGAATCCCCGTGCATCGCGCACGGTGCCGTTTGTGAGCAAGGCGACGGGCGTGTCGCTGGCGAAAATCGCCGCGCGCGTGATGGCGGGCAAGACCCTCCGCGAGTTGGGCATTACCGAGGACCCGGTGCCGAGTTTCTTCAGCGCGAAGGAAGTGGTGCTGCCGTTCATCAAGTTCCCGGGGGTGGATATCCTGCTCGGGCCGGAAATGCGCAGCACGGGCGAGGTGATGGGCATCGACCAGACCATGGGCATGGCCTTCGCCAAGAGCCAGACGGCCGCGGGCAATGCCTTGCCCATGGAGGGCACCGTCTTCCTGAGCCTGAACCGGCAGGACAAGGAGCACATGGGTTCGCTCGGGGCTGACTTGGCCGCCCTTGGCTTTTCCATCGTGGCCACCCAAGGTACCGCGGAGGCCCTGCGCGCGCAAGGCATCGAGTGCCGCGAGGTATTCAAGGTCAACGAAGGCCGGCCCAATGTGGTGGACCTGACCATCAACGGCGAGATCGACTGGATCATCAACACCCCGCTCGGTGAAAAGTCGCAATACGACGAGAAATCGATCCGGCGCACGGCGCTGGAGCATGGCCTGCCCACGATGACCACCCTCGCGGCGGCCAAGGCAGCCGTGCATGGCCTGCGGGCGATGAAAGCGGGGGCCCCCTCCGTAGTGAGCCTGCAGGAGTACCACGCCGCCATGACCCCGCAGGAGGCTTAAGGGCGTGCCGGGCGGTCGCGCGATTCGCGTTAGCCCGACCATGCACCCGCTGCCAGGGGGTGCCAAGTCCAACCTGATGCTTGCTGCTCTTCCGTCCGTGTGCGTCCGTGCGCGTCCGTGTCAGTCCGTGTACGACTGCACAAGCGACAGCGGCTGGTAACGCCCTCATGACTACCAACGCCCCGATAGCCTCGGTCCTCCTGGTCGAGCGCGACCCCGATCTCGTGCGCCGCGCCGAGGCGTACCTCCACGAGCGGGGCTACGAGGTCGAGTCCGTCGACGATGGCGAAAAGGCCTACAACCGGCTCGACTCTCGCCCGTTCGATGTGCTCGTCACCGAGCTGACCAGTCACCGGATCGACGGCATGCGGCTGATGTCCGTCGCGCGGGACCGCAACCCCGAGATGTGCGTGGTGCTCATCACCGAGGAGCCGGATGTCGAGCGCGCGGTGGAGGCCATGCGGCAGGGCGCCTCGGATTTCCAGACCAAGCCGCTCAACCTGGGCAAGCTGGAGGCGGTCATCGAACTCGCCCGCGGGCGGCAGCGTCTCTTGGTCGAGCAGGTCGAGCTCAAGCGCCGTCTGGATGAGCGCTATGGCCTCGGCAGCCTCGTCGGCCAATCGCGCCCCATCGTCACCGTCTACAACGCCATTCGTCAGGTCGCGCCGACGCGCGCCACCGTGCTCATCCACGGCGAGACCGGCACGGGCAAGGACCTCATCGCGCAGGCCATCCATAACAACAGCACCCGGCGCGATGCGCCCTTCGTCAAGCTCAATTGCGCCAGCATTCCCGAGGCGCTGGTCGAGAGTGAGCTGTTCGGTCACGAAAAGGGCTCGTTTACCGGCGCCGTGGGCCAGCGCAAGGGGCGCTTCGAGATCGCCGATACCGGCACGCTGTTTCTCGACGAGGTCGGTGAGTTGACGCCGGCCCTGCAGGCCAAACTTCTGCGCGCACTCGAGCACCAGCAGTTCGAACGCCTGGGAAGCTCGCGCACGATGACCGTCGATGTGCGTCTCCTTGCCGCCACCAACCGTTCGCTCGAGCAGATGGTCGAACGCGGTGAATTTCGCAGTGATTTGTACTACCGGCTCAAGGTGGTGAGCATTTTCGTGCCCGCGCTGCGGGATCGGCGCGAGGACATCCCCCTGCTGGTTCACCACTTCCTCCAGCAGACCTGCGCCACCCATGGCAAAGCGGTCGATGGCATTACCCGCAGCGCGGTCGAACTCCTCCAGCGCTACGACTGGCCAGGCAATGTGCGCGAGTTGCGCAATATCGTCGAGGGGATGGTCGTCATGGCGCGGGGAGCCAAGGCGCTGGATGTGGACTCCGTGCCCCCGCATGTGCGCGCCAGCACGCAGCCGGAGGTGTCCGAAATGCGCATTCCCGTGGGTATCACGATGGAGGAAGTTGAGCGGATTGTCATCGGCGAGACGCTCAAGCAGTGCGGCTGGAACAAGGAACTGACGGCGAAAACCCTTGGAATCGGCCTGCGGACCCTCTACCGGAAGATCAAGCAGTACGAATTGCGGTGACGGCCCGGCATAAGAAGTGGTATGATCAGGGTTTCCCCCCTTGGCGTGACTACTGCTGCCAAAATTGTGCATTTGTCCCCGGGTCTGGCACCGGCCCGGGCAACTTGGTTCGAGATGTGAGATGACCCCTTTCGAAGACACGATGGAAACCGTCAACGCCAACCAGACCGCCGACTTGCATGTCGTCGCCACGCGCCCCTTGGTCACCCCCAAGGAGCTGAAAACGGCCATGCCGTCCACGGCGACCATGCGCAAGACGGTGGTCGAGGCGCGCGAGACGATCAAGTCGATCATCATGCGCGAAGACCCGCGGATGCTGCTCGTGGTTGGCCCATGCTCGATGCACAACGAGCAGCAGGCGATCGAATACGCCAATAAGCTCGCCGTGCTCGCCAACGATGTGCGCGATCGTCTCTTCATCGTGATGCGTCTCTACTTCGAAAAGCCCCGCACGACCGTCGGCTGGAAGGGCCTCATCAACGACCCGCACCTGAACGGCACCTACGACATTACCACTGGCCTGCGCACGGCGCGGCACATCTTCATGGTGCTGGCGAATCTTGGTCTGCCGGCCGGCACCGAGATGCTCGACCCCATCGTGCCGCAGTACACCGCCGAGTTGGTCAGCTGGTGCGCCGTTGGCGCCCGCACGACCGAATCGCAGACGCACCGCGAGATGTCCAGCGGCCTCTCGATGCCCGTCGGCTTCAAGAACAGCACGGACGGCAACCTGCAAGTAGCGATTAACGCCATGGTCGCCTCGCAGAACCCGGCGCATTTTCTTGGCATTGACCAGGAAGGCCGCACCTGCATCATCCAGACCACCGGCAATCCGCACGGGCATGTGATTCTTCGTGGCGGCGGCGGCAAGACGAACTACGACGAGGCCAGCGTGCGCGCGGCCCAGGCCGAGCTGGCCGCCGCGGGCCAGGAGCCCGCCGTGCTCATCGACTGCAGCCACGCCAACTCCGACAAGGACTACCGCCGCCAGCCCATCGTCTGGCGCGATGTCGTTGCCCAGCGCGCCGCCGGCAACGACGGCATCATCGGCATGATGCTCGAGAGCAACCTCGAGGAAGGCAATCAGAGCCTCGGCCTCGACCCCTCCACCCTGAAGTACGGCGTCTCCATCACCGACGCCTGCGTCAACTGGGAAACCACCGAGCAGCTCATCAGCGAGACCTACGAGCAACTCGCCTGCTGCGAGCGCCGCGTGGTCGTCTAGGAAATCGAGGGACGGACCCCCTATTTTCACCCTGCACAGCCCATCACCTCCAGTAGGAGGTGGGGGCCGCGCGATGTGGCCGGTCTCCAGACCGCGCCACTCTTACGACCGCAGGTCTCCATACGCCTCGAGCGAGTGACAATCGGCGCTCCAATCCACACCCACTTCTCCTCCCTCTCCCGCTGGGAGAGGGCCGGGGTGAGGGCAGACATGTGCGTGTCCCCGGCTCGTGAGGACACTCGCCCTCCCGTCCGACGCCGATGGAACGCCATCGCGCGGGTTTGTGAGTGGTGAAACGACAAATCCCCCCGGCGCGCGGCCTAGGCGCGCCGGGGGGATGGAATATGTGTTCAGCCCTTACTTGATGAAGAGCATCTCCTGGTAGGTCGGCAGGGGCCAGTGGTCGTCGGCGACCATACCCTCGAGCTCGTCCACGATGTCGCGCAGGGCGACCATGCGGGGGATGACCTCGTCGCGGCACCAGTTGCAGGCTTCCTCGGGGTCCTCGGGCGCGCCCGCGGCCTTGAGGGTGGCCAGATCCTTGATGGCGCCTTGCAGCGTGGCGATCTTGCCGGTCAGCTCGGTCAGCGTGTCGGCGTCGGCCTCGACCCCGACGGCCTTGAGGTTGGCCAGGCTCACCGCCAGCTCGCCCTGGTAGCGGATGGCGGCAGGGAAGATGATCGTGCGTGCCATCTCAATCATCAGGTTCGACTCGACATTGATGGTCATCACATACTGCTCAGAGTACACCTCGTAGCGGCTGTGGGTCTCACGCTCGCTCAACACGGCGTACTTCTCGAACAGGTCGCTCACTTCCTTGGACTTGAGCACGGGCAGGGCGTCCGCGGTGGTCTTCAGGTTGGGCAGGCCGCGCTTGGCCGCTTCCTGGTGCCATGCATCCGAGTAGCCGTCGCCGTTGAAGATGATCTGGCCGCACTCGGCGTAGATGTCCTTGATGAGCGCCTCGACGGCAGCGCCGAGCTTCTCGGGCGTGCTCGTGTCCTGTCCCTCGAGGAAAGTCGCGCAGTAGTCGAGCGACTCGGACATGACCGTGTTGAGCGCGACGAGCGGGCCCGCGATCGACTGCTTGGAACCGACGGCGCGGAACTCGAAGCGGTTGCCGGTGAAGGCCATCGGGCTGGTGCGGTTGCGGTCGCCGGAGTGCCGGGGAATGGGCGGGAGCACATCCACGCCGACATTCATGGTGTCCTGCTTCTTGGAGCGCGCCTTGCCGCCACAGATTTCCTCGATCACCTCGGTCAGCTCATCGCCCAGGAAGACGGAAAGGATGGCCGGCGGGGCCTCGTTGGCGCCCAGGCGGTGGTCATTCGATGCGCTGGCGACAACGGCGCGCAGCAGGGGGGCCCAGCGGAAGACGGAGCGGAGCATGGCCGCGCAGAACACGAGGAACTGGGCGTTGTCGGCTGGCGTGTCGCCCGGGTCGAACAGGTTGCCCGCCTTCGAGGAGCCCATGGAGTAGTTCAGGTGCTTGCCGGAACCGTTCACGCCCTTGAAAGGCTTCTCGTGCAGGATGCAGATCATGCCGTACTTTTCGGCCACGCGCTTCAGCGTCACCATGATGAGCTGCTGATGGTCGGTGGCGACATTGCCGAACTCGAACACCGGCGCGATCTCGTACTGGCTCGGCGCCACCTCGTTGTGGCGGGTCTTCACCGGGATGCCGAGCTTGAAGCACTCGCGCTCCACCTCGAACATGCAGGCCAGCACGCGCTCGGGAATGGCCCCGAAATAGTGGTCATCGAACTCCTGGCCCTTGGGCGGCGCGGCGCCGAAGAGGGTGCGGTCGCCGTTGATCAGGTCCGGACGCATGTAGAAGAAATTCTTGTCGATCAGGAAGTACTCCTGCTCGGCGCCGGCGGTGGAATTGACGAAAGCGCCGTCATTGCCGAAGAATTTCAGTACGCGCTGGGCCTGCGTATTCAGGGACTGCATCGAGCGCAGCACCGGGGTCTTCTTGTCCAGCGCCTCGCCCGTCCACGAGGCGAATGCCGTCGGGATGCAGAGGGTGGTGCCGTTCGGGTTCTCGAGAATGTAGGCCGGGCTGGTCACATCCCAGATGGTGTAGCCGCGCGCCTCAAAGGTCTGGCGAATGCCGCCCGAGGGGAACGAGGAGCCGTCCGGCTCGCCCTGGATGAGGGTCTTGCCCTCGAACTCGGCGACCGTACCGCCGGAGCCGTCCGGGCTGAAGAAGGAGTCGTGCTTCTCCGCCGTGAGGCCCGTGAGGGGGTAGAATACATGCGCGTAATGCGTCGCACCCTTCTCAATGGCCCAGGCCTTCATCTCCGCCGCCACGACATCCGCCACCGCGCTATCCAGACGCGTGCCGTTCTCAATCGTGGCCTTCATGGCGCCATACAAGTCCTTGGGAAGACGCTGTTTCATCACACCCAGGCTGAAGACATTCGAGCCAAACAGTTGACTCGTAGGGACTTCCGCGTACGGTATGGTTGTGCCTCCCGGCGCTGCGTTCGCGATGTTGTTGATGGCTGCTTGTCGTTGCGCGTTGCCGCTCATGGCTTCTCCAATCGTTTCAAGGTTGCGGTGAAATCGTGTATGGGTGCCGCCCGGAGGCACAGCCCGTGCTTGCAAGTGTATGCGAGATTCATGCCAAGAAAGCGTGTGGAGGTCGTTAATTTTCCAAGGCATTGTCAAACAAATAGTTATGAGTTTCTGCGGATTATGGCCCTATTTCCTCCCTCCATACAAATCACACGAAACGGTAGGATCGGGCCTACAGTTCCTACCGCCGTGTTCCCATCCGGCCTTGCGCAGGCCGCCCACGCCGTCTAGGATGCAAGGCGCGAATGGGCTCCCCTTCGGGCAGGGCCCGAAGTGCCCCGGAGTGGAGCCGGAAAGGAGAAATTGATGCCGCGTATGATCACCATCCTCATCCTGATGTCCTTCACCCTTCCCGCTGCGGCGGAGGAGGGACTGGCCGCTTTCTTCGCCGAACGGGTCGTGTCATTGGAAAGCGGGGGAGACCTCGACCCACTTATTGAGGAGGCGGGTGAGCGGCGCCTGGCCTTGCTGGGGGAGGCCTCGCACGGCACGCAGGAGTTCTACACCTGGCGCACGGAGATCTCGAAGCGCTTGATCGAGGAGCAGGGGTATTCATTCATCGCCGTCGAAGGGGACTGGGCCTCGCTCTACCGGCTCAACAAGTTCGTGAAGGGATTGCCCGGCGCGCCGGAGTCCGCCCGCGAGGGGCTGGAGGCGCTGAACCGCTGGCCGGAGTGGATGTGGGGCAACACGGCGGTGGAGGAACTGGTGACATGGCTTCGGCAGCACAACGAAGGACTGCCGCTGGCGGACCGCATCGGTTTCTACGGGATGGATGTGTACGGCCCTTGGGACGCGCTGGATGACCTGCTCGTGTACACGGAGACGCATCTGGCGGAGCACCATGAATCGGTGGTGGGGCACTATGCCTGTTTCGATGCCTACAACCGTGATGAGCGGCACTACGCCCAGGCAATGGCGCGCGGTGGGGATTCCTGCGAAGCGTCCGTGGTATCGGTGGTGAGTTTGCTGCGCGAACACGGGGAAGCGTTGCGCGAGGCGGATGCCCGGGCCTACTTCCGCGCGAAGCAGAACGCGCTGGTCATGCAGAATGTCGAGGAGCACTTCCGCACCGCGGGCAGCCCCGGTCCGGATTCATGGAACACCCGCGCCACGCATATGTGGGTCACCGTGCAGCGGCTTCTGGAGCATTATGGCGAGGACGCGAAGGGCATCGTCTGGGCGCACAACACGCATGTCGGAGATGCGCGGGCCACGACAATGGCCTTCCAAGGGATGGTGAACATCGGCCAGTTGAGCCGCGAGGCGAAGGGGGCGGACGCGGTCTTCATTACCGGGTTTGGCACCTACAGCGGTGAGGTCAACGCGGGCCTGCAATGGGGCGCCCCCATGCAGGTCATGCGAGTTCCCGATGCAATGCAGGGGAGTGTCGAGGCCATTTTTGGTGAATTGGAGCCGGAGGTGTTCTATGTGCGCATGGATGACGCGGTGAAGGCGAACGCCGCATTGCAGGAACCGCGTGGGCACCGCGCGATTGGCGTTGTGTTCGACCCGCGCGGCGAAGCTCGCAACTATGTCCCAACGGTGCTGCCCGAACGCTACGACGGCTTCATCTTCATACGCCATACCAACGCGCTCGAGCCCGTCAAGTGACGCGTCGATGACTTTGCCCCCGCGCGAGGGGTACAGTAGGGGGGGCTGCGGTTTGAAGCGCCAAGGGGATAGCGTTACTCGTGTCAGGGAAACATGCGAAAGCCGGGGTGGTGGCCATCGTCTTCACGGATGAGCAACAGGCAACCGCCGCAAAGCGCAAGGTTCGAGATCTGATGCGTTCCCACGCGCTGTGCGTGCAGGAGACGGCAATCGTGTCGCGGGTGGATGGCGCCGAGGGCCAGTTGGAAACACGGATTATCGCGCGGCGGAATTTTCTCGTCGCGGGCGCGGTGGGGGGCCTCGCGTGGGGCTTCGTGCTGGGAAGTGTCGTCTTTCAGCCGGCGATTGGCGTGGTCGCGGGAACCCTCTGCGGGGCGCTCGTGGGGGGTTTGTCGGCCGCCGGCTTTGAGCCGGCATGGCTCCGGGATGCGGCATCCACCCTGCGCGCGGGAGAGGCTGCCCTGGTCATGGCCACCGCGCACCCGCAGGATGCCGATGCCCTCGCATTGGTCGCGGGGGAAAGCGGCCGTGTCATTGCCGACGCGCAAGCACGGCCTTGGGGACCGGAGGGGGAGCTGGGAAGTGGCGAGACTGCCTGACCCATCGCGCGGGGATGCCGCGAATCAGCGGCGAATCGAGTACACTCGCCCCATGGCCCAAAGCCTTGCTGGCCACATGGATGCCATCGGCGGAATGGAGTAAGGGCCGCATACCATGGAAGAATCCACCAGCCTGTTCACCGCATTGTTCCTACTCGTGTACGAGGTGGGCGGCTGGGTGATCCGTATCGTGATGCTGACCGTGGTGGTCCGGAACCGACGGCCGTCGGCGGCGATGGCGTGGTTGCTGATCGTGTTCTTCATGCCTTGGCCCGGGCTGATCCTGTACTTGCTCATTGGCAATGATCGCCTGCCCAAGCGGCGTCTTGAACGCCACGCGCAATTGCTCGAGGCCATCCGCCGGGACCTCGCCCGCATCCGCCTGACGCCCGAGGCAACCCACCCGAATCTGCACCCGGGCCAGCAGGGCGTGGTGGATCTTGCCCACCGCCTGAGCGACGTCACCATCGCCGGGGGCAATTCGGTTGAGTTGTTGGCCGATACCGACGAAACCATCCGGCGTTTGTGCGAGGACATCCGCGCCGCGACGGGCCATGTCCAACTCATGGCCTATATTTTCGCCGATGACGATACCGGGCGCGGCGTGGTGGAGGAACTCATTGCCGCGGCGGAACGCGGGGTAACTTGCCGGGTCATCGTGGACGCCGTCGGCTCGCGCCCGATGCTGCGCACGATGGCGCCCCGGATGCGCGCGGCGGGCATTCCGACCGTGGCGGCCCTGCCTGCAAACCCCTTCCGGCGGCAGGTGGCGCGTTTGGATATCCGCAATCACCGCAAGCTCGCCGTGATCGACGGGGTGATCGGGTATACCGGCTCGCAAAATATCGTCAATCGCGAGTATGGCCACGAGGATCTGGCTTGGGAAGACCTGATGGTGCGGGTGACCGGGCCCGTGGTGCCCCAGATTCAAAGCGTGTTTGTGCAGGACTGGTTCATGGAAACCGGCGAGATGCTCGGGGGCGAGGTGTTGTTTCCCCAGCAGCCCGTCACGGGCACCGTGCCGGCGCAATGCCTTCCCAGCGGGCCGAATTACCCCATGGCCACCTACCAGCGGATGGTCGTCGCGGCGGTGTATGCCGCCCGCAAGCATGTCGTGATCACTTCGCCCTATTTCGTGCCGGACGAGCCCTTCATGGACGCCCTCGAGGTGGCCGTGCTGCGTGGCGTGGAGGTGAGCATCGTGTTGCCCGCCCGCTACGACCAGCACATCGCCGGGGCCGCCTCGCGCTCGTACTACGAGGATCTGCTGGATGCCGGGGTGAAGGTGTACCTGTATCGGCCGGGGCTGATTCACTCCAAGACGATGACCGTGGACTACGACCTTGCCTTCGTCGGTACGAGCAATTTTGACATTCGCTCGTTCCGGCTGAATTTCGAGGTGAACATGGTGTTTTACGAGGCCTATGTGGCCGAGGCCCTGCTTGCCCAGCAGGAGAGCTACATCGCGAACAGCGATGAGCTGACCATCGAATCGTGGAGTCGCCGGCCTGTCCACCAGCGGCTTGGGCAGAACCTCTCCCGGCTCCTGAGCCCGCTCCTCTAACGGGCCTACCGCAAGGCCCGCTGGAGGGCCACGACGACGCCCTGAATGGCCACGAGGCTGGCGGGGAACTGCATGGCTTGCATGTGCTCATTGGCCGGGCGAAGCTCGATCATGTCGCCCTTGGGGTGGTAATACTTCACCGTCGCGTCTTCGTCGCACAGGGCCACGACGATATCACCCTTTCGCGGCGAGGATTTTCCATCCACCACGAGAAGGTCGCCGTCGAGGATGCCGGCGTCGATCATGCTCTCGCCCTCGACGCGCAGGCAGTAGTTGCCGGGCTTCACGAGGCTCGGGTCCACATGCACCTGCCGTTCGACATTCTCATCCGCCAGAAGGGGGCTGCCCGCGGCAATCCGGCCGACGAGGGGCAGCGTGGCGGCCTCCTCGACGGGCTCATCGTGCATTGCGCGGCCAAACTCGGCGAGCGTCTTGCCGGTAAGGCTGATGTGCCGCGCCTTGTTGCTCCGCTCGAGGTAGCCCTTGCGCTCAAGGGCGCGCACATGGTCGAAGGCGCCATTGGTGGAGGCGAGCCCGAATTGGGTGGCCACCTCGGCGATGGTCGGCGGGCATCCGTTTTCCTGGATGCACTCGACGATAAACTCGAGGATTGCGCGCTGCCGATCAGTCAGTTCTTTTGCCATGGTGGAGCCCCCCAGCCATTACTGGATGAATGTTCACTGGAAAAGTTACCAGATCGGGGCGGTTCTGTCAACAAAATAAAAAAACCACCCCCGGGCGGGATGCCGGGGGTGGCTACACAAATCGTGCTGCTATTTCGTTCGTCCCGCTATCCCAGCGGTGTCTCCGACACGATGATGCCGTCGGCGTCGGCATAGAGGTGGTGACCGGGGTAAAACGCGACACCGGCGAAGCGCACGGGCACGCCGGCATCGCCGAGGTCACGCTTGACGCTCTTGAGCGGATGCGTGGCAAGGGCCTTCACGCCGAGGGCAAGCTCGGCGATGATGTGGCTGTCACGGATGCATCCGTTGACGATAACGCCAGCCCAGCCGTTCTCGACGGCCATCGCGGCGAGGTTGTCACCGAGCAGCGCGCAGCGCTTCGAGCCCCCGCCATCCACGACGAGGACACGGCCCTCGCCGGGCTGACCGACGAGTTCGCGCACGCGGCTGTTGTCCTCGAAGGTGCGGATCGTCTCGATGGGTCCGTGAAACGCGAGCACACCGCCGTAGTCGTGGAAGACGGACTCGGCAATCTGGACCGTGTCGCCGTGGTCATCACAGAGGTCGGCGGTATGCAGGTTCATCGTGCGGCGGTCTCCATGGTTACATCGGTCTCCATGGCCGCTCCGGTCTCCATAGCTGCTTGGGGTTGCACGGGCCACACCGGCGGGATGTACTCGTAGGGATAGACATTGGGGATGACCTTCACCTCGGTGGTGAAGGTGTGGAGGGCGCCCGAGGGGCTCGTGAAGGTCATCTCGATGAAGAAGGCGCGCCAGCCCTGCTCCGGGGCCCGCACTTGGGCGCGGTAGTCGCCGGGACGGACGGGAATGAGGCGCTCGCTCTTCCACGCCGGTCCGATCGTCTCGAGGCGGAAGTCGCGGGTATCGGGGTTGTCGGCCCACCAGAGGTGCACGGACTTGGGAATCGTGTCCGTCCGCATGAAGATGACGCCGTCCTTCTCGACGGTCCACTCGTACTGGGGCAGCTTCTGGTTGTAGGCGATCGCCTCGAAGAAGGTGCGGATGCTCTCGGGGGCGTTCGTGTCGCGCAGGCTGTGGTTGGCATTGGGGACATAGCGCAGATACTTCGGGTTGGGCAGTTGATCCCAGTAGAACTGCGAGGAATCCGGCAGGAAGAACTGATCGCCCGTGGCATTCATGATGAGTTTCGGCATGGTGTAGCGATCGCGGTACTGATAGGGCTCGACGATGCTGTTCAACTCATCCGAACGCGGGTGCCCGCGCCAATTCATGGTGCCCATGCGTACATAGTCCCCCACGGCGGGCGCCCAGAAGCCATAGACGCGCCAGTGGTGCTCGAAGGAGGGGTCCATGTTCAGCATGTCGATGACGATTGGGATAACGCCGACAACGCGGTCATCCACCGCCGCGGTGGTCCAGGCCGTCCAGCCGCGCTTGGAGCCACCCGCCACGACGAAATCGTTCACATGGTGACCGCCGCCCTCGGCGGAGGCGGCAAAGTGCTGGACGGTGTCCATCGCCCGCACGACGGCCTTGGTCATGGGGAGGCGTGCGAGCCATTCGGCCCGTTCGCCGCGCAGGAACTTGTCCCACCCCCATGCGATGAGGGCGTCCTCCCAGCGGGGCTCGGCGCCCGCGAAGGTGAGGGGTTGATTCGGCACATGGTAGAGCTGGGCGGCAATCGCGCGCGTGGCGACGGCCATTTGGGCAAACTGCGTGCCGTACTCGCTCATGGCACGGTCATTGCTCCCGCCGCCGATCATGAGGAACGCGGTGTTCGTCTCGATTACATCCGGCACGGTGATGACGAGCGCGTGGCGCCATACGGTGCGGTCCACCTCGGCAGGCGTGAGCCATTCCTGCGAGGTCATCTCCAAGACATAGGTCGTCTCGCCGGCGCCCCGGTTCGTGGCAACGACCTCGAAGCCGTAGGCCGGGTCCGGCTCCGCCACATAGGCATCCAGCTCCGTGTAAGTGGATTGGAATCGATCGGTCGGGGCGGGGTGCCCGATCGTGGTGCACCCAAGGGCCGTTACGGTGGTTGCCAGCAGCGCCAAAACCGCCAGGCGCGCATTCCATTTCCATTGATTCATGGCTGATTCCTCCATCGGGTGACTGTGCGGGTGTCTGTAATTTTCTATCGAACCGTGACGGGGGCGCCCGTCTCGGAGGATTTCCACGCGGCCTCGGTCAACTCCATGGCGCGCAGGCCGCACTCAGGCAGCGCCTGCGACTCCTCTTTGCCGAGGATGCACTTGATGAAGTTCGAGTCGGGCGTATCGAGGTAATCCGGAAGCCGCAGCGGCACGGGTTTGCCGTGGGGATCGAGATGGACAAGCCCCTGGCCGTGGCGCAGGTAAAAGGCCCCCTTGCTGCCCACGATGGTGACATCCTCGTGCCATGAGGGCGCGTTGCCGATGATGGCAAGGCTGCCGAGGGCGCCGTTCTGGAAAGTAATGGAGAGGGTGGAGTTGATGTCCACCTCGGTCTTGAGATTATCGAGCTTGGCGTAGACCTTTTTCGCCTTGAGGCCCGTTACCCACAGCACAATGTCAATCAGGTGACTGCCGCTGTCCAGAATCTGCCCGGCGATGGCCTGCTCCTTGCGCTGGCGCCAGGTGCCCTTCGTGAGCCGGTGCCATTCCTGGGCCTGGGTGGCCTGCACATACTGGATGGCGCCAATGGCCCCGCTGGCGATGCGCTCGCGCATGTAACGGAACATGGGCTGATAGTGGCGCTGATAGCACAGGAGGAGCACGCGCTCCTTGGTGTTTGCCTTGCGAATGAGAAGCTTCACCTCGCGTACGCTGCCCGCCAGGGGCTTCTCACACAGGACATGCAGGTCTTTGCCGAGGCAGGCGCTGGCTTGCTCGTAGTGGAAGGCGTGGGGGCTGGCGATCGCGACCGCGTCCAGCTTTACCTTCTTCAGCATGTCTTGGTAATCGGCGAAGTCCGGGATGGACTCGGCGTCGGGCCGTTCCTTGCGGAATGCAGCCAAGGACCGCTTGCTCGGGTCCACCAGGGCGGCGATCGTCACCCTGCGCGTTGCCATGAGCTGGTCGTAATGCACCAGGCCCATGGTCCCGGCGCCGATCAGGCCTACTCGCAGTGTTCTTGCCATAGCCTTGGACTCCCCCCTGTCCTTGCGCCTGGCCGCCGGGCATCGCACGATGCCACGGCTGCCGCACGCGCTTACTTGAGCAACTTGCGGCCCTCCGTGCCCTGGATGCCGCTGGTGACGCGCGTGAACGATTCCTCGTCGCGGCAGGCACTGATGGCTTCTTCGCGCGAGACGAGCCCCTTTCGGAAGAGGTCGACCGCGTATTGGTCGAAGGTATGCATTCCGGAGCTGACCTCGATGATGTTGTGCAGGCGCTCAATCTCGCCCTCGAGGATGGCGTCGCGAATCATGGGCAGGTTGCACAGCAGCAGCTCCACGCAGGGAATGCGGCCGCCGTCCTTGCGCTTGAGCAAACGCTGGCAGCAGACGCCCACGAGGGTGAAGGCCAGCTCCTGGCGAATCACATCGCGCTCGTCTGGCGGGAAGTAACTGATGACGCGGTTCACCGTGTCCACGGCCGTCATGGTGTGCAGGGTGCTCATGACCAAGTGGCCGGTCGAGGCGGCGCTGATGGCCGTACGGATGGTGTCGCGGTCGCGCATCTCGCCCACGAGAATCACATCGGGGTCCTCGCGCATGGCGCCGCGCAGGGCGTTGGCGAAGGAGTGCGTGTCGCGCCCGACCTGCCGCTGCGAGATGATGCTGCGCTTGTCGGAGTACACAAACTCGATGGGATCCTCGGCCGTGATGATATGGGCCGGCTCTTCCTGGTTGATCATGTCGATGAGCGAGGCGAGCGTGGTGGACTTTCCGCTACCCGTCACGCCGCACACGAGGAACAAACCCCGTCGAACCTTGCTGATATTGCGGATGGTATCGGGCAAATCCAACTGATCAAATGGGAGGGGCTGCTCGGGAATGAAACGAATGGCGAGGCTGATCGCCCCCATGCGCACATAGCCCGAGCAACGCAGGTAGCCAATGCCCGCCAGGTGATACTGGAAGCTGTTTTCCTTCTCCGTCTTCAACAGGGTCAGCTCGACCTCGCCCCCGAGCTGAATCACCACCTCTTCCATGTCATCCGCGCTCAGCGGCGCCAGATCCGTCGGAATCAGGTCGCCGTCCACGCGCAGGAAGGGCACATTGCCCGCGCGCAGATGGATGTCCGAGGCGTTCTTGTTCATCATCTGCTCAATGAGCACATTAATGTTGAAGTCGAAGCGCTGGAATTGCCCGATTTCCACATGCCACGAGAGGGACCGGAGGGAATGCGCGGTGTTATCTTCCACCACCGCATCCACCGGCGCGAGCTGGGCCAGTTGGCGCCACTCGAAGGAAGGAAGGGTGATCCGGCAGGTGCCGTTCGAGATTTTCACCTGATTCGGGATGCGCTTCTCGGTGAGTTGCGTGGTGATCTGTTCGGGATCCACCCCTTCCTTGTACTTGAACTCGATCGCATAGTGCTCGACACGCTTCGCCATGTCCTGCGAGCGCGCGGTGATCGACGCGTACGGATTCTTCAAGGTCAGTTCAACGGGAACACCCATCTTGCGGATGACTTCGTTCACACCGGTCTTGAAGATGTCGAGAATTGTGCTCTGCGAATTGGTGCCGATTACCATCGCCACGGTGGTCGCTCCTCCAGGCTGCAAAAGTGCAGCCGCTGCCATCCTGAGGCTGCATGTATTGCTCTGGGCACTGGTCGTGCCCATGGCGTTGGTGCAGCCGCTGCCAACGGTTACCGCTCCCCGTCAGCGGCGAAAACGCGCCGGAGAATACCATGCTTCGGCGGGGGTTTCCAACGGGGCGAAGCGTGGAAATCGCAGTTTGGCGGCGTAAATCGCGGTACGGCCGGATCTTAGGCGTCCAAATCGGACCGTTCAAACGGAAAAACCGGTCCATTCCACTGGGAATGGACCGGTTTTTTCAGCCGAAAGAAAGCGTAAGTTGTTTCTGCGCGAATGCTTACAGCGCGTCGGGGCGGATGGAAAGTGCCCGTTGCTGCGCGTGATAGGCCGATACCGCGTCGCCGGTGGCCAAAAGGTACATGGCCTCGGCATGCAGACGGACGCCCACATCGGGGTGGTCGTCCCGCAATTGCTTCGTCTGGATGTACGCGGCATCGTGGAAGAGCGCACCGGCCTCGTCCAGCCGATCGAGCTGGGTGAGCAGGGTGGCAAGATTGATCATCGCCGTGGCCCGGTAGGGGTGGGTGGAGCGGTCGCCCTTGAAATGCAGGCGAACCGCGCGGGCGAGTAATTCCTCGGCCTGCACGAACTCACCGCGTTGGGCGTGAAGAAGGGCCATGCCGTTGAGGCTGCGGCACACTTCGATGTTGCGCTGGTCCGTGGCGTGAATGTCGAGCGCGCGGCGGTAATAGGCCTCGGCCTTCTCCGGCGAGCCGGCGATGTAGTGCAAATCACCCAAGGCATTGAGCGTGGCGGGCACCGTGCGGCTGCGAGGGCCCGCGCTGACTTCCTTGAGGCAGAGGGCCTCGTGCAGGGCCGCTTCGGCCTCCGCAAAACGCCCGAGCGCGGTGTGCACCTTGCCGATCACATCGAGCGCGAGGGCCTGCTTGAGTCCGTCGCTGGTTTCGTCTTGCGCCTCGGCAAGCAACACGGCTGCTTCGTCGAAGCGGGCGTCGCCGTGGGCTTCCACACCACCGGTGTAGTACGGAATCCACAAGTTGACGCCGGCATGGGCGAATGTTGCACAGCAAAACATGGTAGCGGCAAGTAAAAGGCGTGGTGCGGTCATGGCCAAAGGTCCCCTGCGGTTGGCTGCTGGCGTGAGGCCTGCGCCCTTGGTGGAGAATATAGCGTGCGGCGGCCGCGGCGTCAATAATTATCCCGTTGCACCGCACCCTCCCGTCGGAGTATAACACTTCCCAAGCGCTACTGCGGCATCCCGCCGCGAGTCGCAGGGAGGATTTACATGATGGCCCTGACCATTCGATGCTTTGCCGCCGTTGCCCTGGCATGCGTGTTCGCGCTGCCGGCTGCCGGCACCCCGGCTGCCGGTACCACTTGCCGCGACCAAGTTCCCCACGGGGATTGGAAAGCCAAGGATAGCCTCTGGTGGGGGCATCAGGGCGTTTCGTATGCGGCCTATATGCCCTTTGAAACGCAGGCCATCCCCGAGCCGGTCACGATGGACGAGGATTTCGGCATCATCTATTTCGACTTGGACAAGTACAACATCCGCGACTCGGAACTGGGCACGCTCAACACGCTGGCGCAATGGATGCGTGAGAACCCGTCCGAAACCGTCCATCTTGAGGGGCATTGCTGCGACCTCGCCACGGATGCCTACAACTTGCGGCTGGGTCAGAACCGGGCGAATTCCGTCAAGGCCTGGCTGGTGGAGAACGGCGGCATCGCGCCCGAGCGCATCAGCACGGTGTCGTATGGCAAGCGCCGCCTCGTGAGCCCGCCGCCGACGCGCCACCTGAATCGACGCGTGGTGACCATCATCGAGGATGGCCGATAGGGGCAATTGCGCCCGCACAGAGCGTCCGTACAGAGCGTCCGCGCAGCGAAGTCGCATAGAGAAGTAGCTTAGAGAAGGGGACCGATTGCGCGTCCTGCCGAAATCTGTCCTAATCGCCGAGGACGACACGGATGTCCTTGATTTCCTCCGTGCCCTGCTCTTGGGCGAAGGGTGCGAGGTGTACACCGCGAATGACGGCGATGACGCGGTCCTCACGGCCATTCGCGAGCATCCGGATGCCATCATCCTCGATGTGATGATGCCGGGGAAGAGTGGATTCGAGGCCCTGCGCGAGTTGCGGGCGGATTCCCGCACGGCGCACATCCCCGTGATCATGTTGACCGCGGTCAACGACTACGAACTCGGCGTGGGTCACGATCGGGAGTCCACGGGGCGCAAACTCGGCGTTGCGGCGCCGGAGGCCTTTCTCGAGAAGCCCGTGCGGTCCGAGGCCCTGCTCGAGGCCCTCGCGACGGCCATCGAGGACTAGGGCAGAAACGGCGGCCATCCTTTCGCCGACGGCCCCAAATCCCGTACCATCATCCCCATGACCTAACCACAAGGGGGCTCCATGACGGCACTAATCGGCGGACTTCTCATTTTTGCCCTGCGTATTGTCGATGTCTCGATCGGCACGGTGAAGCTGCTCTATGTCGTGCGGGGCATGCGAGGCATGGCTTCGGCATTGGCGTTCGTTGAGGCCCTCGTTTGGCTTACCGCGGCCGGTCTCGTCTTTTCTCAGCTCGACAACCTCTGGAACGGCGTGTGTTTTGCCGCCGGCTTCGCCGCAGGCACGATGTGCGGCATGACGATCGAGCGCTGGATTGGCTCCGGCTATATGCTGCTGCGCATCGTGACGCGGGACAAGGAGCAGGAACTGCTCGACGCCCTCAAGGACCAAGGCTTCGGTTTGACCATGGTGCAGGGCCGCGGAGCGCAGGGTTCCGTCACCATGGTGATGGCCGTCATCCGGCGCCGTCGGCGCGCGGAGGCCCTGGCCCTCATTCAGCGCATCGACCCGAACGCCTTCATCACCGCCGACCCCGTCAACCCTGCCTCGGGCGGCTACATCGTTCCCGGCGCCATTCCGAGCAATATCCGGAAGTAGGGCGGTAAGGCGGGGGCCTGCGTCAAATAAGTGGGTCTGGCCGCACACTAGGCATTCGCCGCACGGTGACGATTTCCGGACCGCGGCGCGTGGCGTGGACTCTGCCAAGTTCATACGAAGGCATTTTGAGTATGCGTAATCCGCGCATAAATGCGCCGTTACGGCTGATTTTGTTGCCCCAACGGGGCAAGACATGGCAGCCCAGGGCAGAGTCGCCGCAGCGCCCCGCGAAGGCGGCGCCGCCCTGGGTCATTGGGTCAACCCCCAATTCATGCCCTGCATGGGCATGACAAGATCGTCCGTGCAGCGTGTGTTGCCGTCCTCGTTGTCGTGCACTTTCAGCGCACGATCCGGTTCCTGCGTCCGAACCCGGGGCGGCGCCCCCTCGCTCTTCGAGCTTCGGAGGCTCTGCCCCGGGCTAACATGTCCAGGCCCGTCGGGCCTAGATTGCGCACACAGGGCGTGGTAACGATCTGCGGTGCCTTTACAATCCTGGCAGGAAAACCCGAGTCAATCGGACCAAACCCACAATCGTGACGCACTCCCGTAAGGCGGCGCCTTCTTGCCTTGGCCCGCGCGGTGGCGCATCATGGAGAGCGTGGAGCCAACCGCATCCTTAGAAAGGCAGGGCATTATGAGACTCGAGGGCAAGGTCGCGTTCATCACCGGCGGCGGCAAGGGCATGGGGCGCGAGGCGGGCATCCTGTTCGCCAAAGAGGGTGCGAAGGTCGTCCTGATGGACTTGGATGACCTCGCGGGCCGCGAAACGGCGATGGAAATCAACGGCCACGACGGCGAGGCGCACTTCATCAAGGGCGATGCGGCGGACGAGGCGGTCCTGCAGGCGGCGTTGGACGAAGCCGCGGAAAAATACGGCGCGCTTCACATTCTCTATGCCAATGCGGGCGTGCTGTGGAAGCAGGTGGACTCCTCGGTGCTGGACACCTCCGGCGAGACCTGGGATAAGGTGATGACCATCAACACGAAGGGGCCGTTTCTGCTCGCCAAGCACGGCATTCCCCATCTGATCCGCGCGAAAGGCGGTTCGATCATCCTCGTCGGCGGCGTGGCGGCATGCGCGGGGTCCGTGCTGGCCAGCGATGCGTTCGTTGCCTCCAAGGCCGCGCTTGCCGGCATGTGCAAGTCCATCGCCGTGCAATTCGGGCCCGAGCAGGTCCGCTGCAACATCATTCACCCGGGATTGGTCGACACCCCCATGCAGGAGCACTACCTCGATGAGCGCTCGCGCCACGAGATCGCCTCGTCGCTCCCCCTGCGCCGAATCGGCCGCGCGCGCGACATCGCCCACGCCGCCCTCTTCCTCGCCTCGGACGAATCCAGCTGGATGACCGGCGCGGAGCTGGTCATCGACGGCGGCTTTCTGGCGGGGTGAGGGGCGGGAGTGATGGCCCGATGAAACTTTACGACGAAGTCTGGCTGACCCGCGATGTCCCTGAACATGGCCTGCGCAAGGGAGATGTAGCCGTGTGGGTCGACAGCGCGACTCACCCGGATGGCGGACCCGAAGGCCGCGTGCTCGAGGTGTTCAATGCGGTTGGCGATACCGTTTGCGTCGTCGTGGTGGAAGCGGATGCCATCGCCCCGCTGGACGCCAGCCAGGTGCCCAGCGTGCGGCCGTACGAACGGGCAACCTAGCCGCCGATCGCCACGCGCTTGCGGCTGCGCCGCATCGCTCGGGTCGAATCCCCCTATGTCCCCCTTTTCCAAAGGGGGATTTAATGTGGGGTTGCCGTGCGCACGCTCGACAACCCGTTCGTTGAGGGCTGGGCGCAACGGCATCGACAAATCCGCTACTGCTTTGCTATCCTCGTTTCTATTGGAGGCAGCGCGATGAGAAGTTCATACCTCAAGCCCGGTCCGAATGACACCATCGGCGGAATCACCGTCAAGTTGGTGCGTTATGCCCTTCTCGCCATTGCCGTGGCATTGTGCGCATACGCCGTAGTAAGCTTGCTTTTCGGCGTCCTCCCCGAAGCCGCGCAATTGCCGCGCGCCATCGCCGCGATTACACTCGGTTCCGTGATCGGCTACGGTCTACTTATCATGCGTAAATCCGACGGCAAGAACGAATCCGGCATGCTCGAACCCGAGGAGTGACAGCACGGCCCCGAATGGGGGCTGCGTCAACTCCGTGCCGGTATTCACCCCATGTCCCCTTCACAGATCGCCGATGGCCACGCGCTCGCGGCTGCGCCGCGTCGCGCCGAGAACATCCCCCTGAATCCCCCTTCGAAGGGGGACTTGACTGGGTCGCCTGCGCTCGGCACGGGTTCAATCTTGTGAACCCGGCGAATCCTGTCCCATTTCCTCATATCCCGCGCAGGTCCGCACGGGAAGCGAGGGGTATTTCGGGAAGCGCTTGTCCGTCTCTTGCAGGCCGCAGCGGTAGTAGGACGGCCCGCCACGGGGGTGCGGCTTGACGCGGGCATACACGCAATGGGCGCACAGGCCCACGCGGGCGGCTTCCTCGCGCGTCGTCACGGCGTCATCACGGCGAGCGTCGGCGTCCGGCCTCCTTGAGCACCTCGAGGCACAGGTCCGGCCGATCAGTGATGATGGCGTCCACGCCCCAATGCGCGAGGCGGCGCATGACCTCGGGGTCGTTGACGGTCCACACGGCCATGCGCTTGTCCGCGGCCTGCACCATGGCGAGCCGGGTGAGCGTGACGCTCTCGTGGTGAATATTAAAACCGTCGAGGTCGAAGAGGTAGAGCCAGCGAAGGAGCACCTCGAACCGCTCGGGATGATCCTTGTCCTCACTGCCGAGCAATTCGATGGGAATGTCCGGCGCCTCGAGTGCCACGGCCGCGCACACGATGGGCGAGAAGGACTGAATGACGACCTTGTCCTCCATCTCCAACTCGCGGATAATCGCGACCGATTTGCGGGCAATCGCGACATTGCGCGATCCGCTCTCGTCCAGCATGCGGGCGACTTCACGCGACAGCTTGGGCGACAGGATCGTCGCGCCCTCGGCCTTGGCAAGGATTGCCTCGACGAGTTCGTGGTCGCGGTCAACGCTCTTAATCTCGACATAGACGCCGATGCCGCGCTCGTTGGCGAGGGCGAGTGACTGACGCAAAGTCGGCACGCGCTCATCGGCGAAGCGCGGGTCCTTCCAGCTGCCCACATCGAATTGCCGCAACTGCTGAAGGGTGAGATGCTCCACCCGGTGCGCAACGCCCGCTACCCGCTCGAGGTCATGGTCGTGAATCACCACGACATGGCCGTCGGCCGAGAACATGCAGTCCAGCTCGAACCAGTCCGCCCCCATGTCCGCGGCAAGGGCGAAGGCCGCCTGCGTGTTTTCCGGCGCGTATGCGCTCGCCCCGCGATGGGCGATCACCTCCGTCAAGGGGCGATACCCCGGCTGGGGCATTGTGGCGCAGCCCGCCACGCACAAAACGACCGCCATGGCGGCAATTCGGGTCCAACGCATCGGTTCATGGCTCCTCCGGTCCGGGTGCGGCATGGGCGGCTACGCCTTCGGCGTGCACTCCTTGTGTGCCCCGTCGCACTGCCACCCCTTTTTCGATTGCTTGCAGACGCACAGAGCGTAGCGTTTTTCCTCCTCGATCACCACCTTGACCGGCACGATGTCGCATTCCGCGTGCGAGCCGTCGCACCAGGGCTGGTCCTCCGAGCGCCCGCAGGCGCACCAGTAGTACTCGCCCGGCTTCAATTCGGTGACGAAGGGCGCTGTGCCAGCGATGATGGGTTGTGATGGGTCGGATGCCATGGCGGGGATTCCTCCGGGGGTTGGTGGCAGCAATGCGGCACTATACGGGAAATCCCCGGGGTGGTTCACACGGACGGACACGGACTTTCACGGACACACACGGACCTTCCAGTGGGCCGGTGCACCCATCGGCTCAGCGCTTCACTTCGTCCGTGTCAGTCCGTGTCAGTCCGTGTGAACCCATTGGGCCGGGCTCGGGGCGCTGTGATATTCTTTGGCTTTCCATGGAAATGCAGGGGGAGATTGCCACCATGTCCTATGAATACATCCGCGTGGAGAAGCCGGGGAACTACGCCGTCATCACGCTGGACCGCCCGAAGGTCAATTCGTTCTCGCTGGAACTGATTACCGAGGTGGGCGACGCCGTCCGCGTGTTGGAGGCGGATGACGCCATCGGCGCGATCGTGATTACGGGGGCCGGCGAGAAGTTTTTCAGTGCCGGGGCGGACATTCCGACGCTCCAGGCCTCGTTGAAGGACCCGTTCGCGCCGGGCACGCTGCTGCCGGTGGGCCTCGAGACAATGGCGGCCATTGAGAATTGCTCGAAGCCGGTCATCGCGGCCATCAACGGCATCGCGATGGGTGGCGGCTGCGAGATCTGCCTGGCCTGTCACTTGCGCGTGGCGTCGGAAACGGCGCGCTTCGGCCAGCCGGAGATTAATCTCGGCGTGATTCCCGGCTGGGGCGGCACGCACCGCCTGCCGCGGCTGATTGGCGAGTCGAAGGCAATGGACTGGCTCCTCACCGGCCGCACCTTCGATGCGCAGGAGGCGCTGGCTTCCGGCCTGGTATGCAAGCTGGCCCCGGCGGACAAGCTGCTCGAGGTCGCCGGTGAGTTGGCCACGCTGTGCGCCTCGAAGCCGGCCGTGGCCCGCAAGGCGACGCTGGATGTCGTACGCGGCTGCACGCGGCACCCGGAGCAGGGCGAGGCACTCGAGGCCGAGGCATTCGCGGTGAGCGCAGCCAGTGCGGATGCGGCCGAGGGCGTCGCGGCATTTCTTGAGAAGCGCGAAGCGCGGTTCACGGGCAAGTAGTGCACGGACAAGTGACGGGGCTCACTACGGGGGCGAATGGCATGATACGACTGTTCGGGGCGGTGCTCGTTGGCCTGATGGCCGCGCCCATGGCCTTCGCCTTTCAGGCCGGTGCGGCGAAGGTGGACATCACCCCTTGGCCCGGCGTGGCGATGACCGGTTACGGCGATCGCATGGGCCGCGGGGCCACGGGTACGCACGACCCGCTCTGGTCGCGGGCGCTGTACCTCGATGACGGCGATACGGCGGTGATTCTGGTCAACACGGACCTGTGCATCATCAACCCCGAGCTGCGCAACCGAATTCTCGAGTTGATGCCCGAGGGCCTCGTGCCGCCGGAGAACATCCTCCTCACGGCCACGCACACCCACAACGGCACGGGCTGCATGGTGGAGAGCATGATCTTCCGCACCATCTCCGGTCCCTACCGGCAGGAGGTGCTCGACTTCACCGCGGACAAGATCGTCGAGTCGATGCGGTTGGCCTACGAGGCGCGCCAACGCGCCACCATCGGCTACGGCACCACTCGCCAGACGACGCTGAGCACCAACCGCCGCGTGGACGGCGGCCCCATCGATGAGCAGATCGGCGTGATTCGCGTGGATGACATCGACGGGCGTCCGATTTCCATCGTGGGCAATTTCGCCGCGCACCCGACGACGATTTTTGGCGAGGATTTTTACAAGTTCTCGGCGGATTATGTCGGCTATTTCTACAATACCCTCGAGGAACTCGCCGGGGGCGATTGCATTGCGCTGTTTCTCAACGGCGCCGAGGGCGACCAGCGCCCGACCAATCCCGAGAACCTTTCGGGCTGGGGCCGCACGGAATCCATCGGGCGCTTGCTCGCCGAGCGGGTGAAGGAAGTGTCGAACCGCATTCGCGGCAGCGAGGCCACGCTTTTTCTGGGCCATTCGCAGCCGCAGTTGCCCCGCTCTGTCTACGGCGCCTTCGTGCCGGAGACCACGCCCCTGCGCACGCTCGAAATCGACAATCTGCTGATGACCTTCCTGCCCGGCGAGCCCTGCGTCGACATCGGCCATGGGCTGCGCCGCCGCTCGCTTGAGCGAGGCTACGAGGCGCAGTTCTCGGTCGGTCTCGCCAACGATCATCTCCTCTACTTCGTGCCGCGCCATTACTACGGCGAGCCCTACTACGAAACGGCCATGAACGCCTACGGGCCGCGCATTTCCGACTGGTTCTACCGCGAGTTCACCGAATTGATGACCAAAGGCACGCCCGAGCCGCCGCGATTGGGCCGTCCGCCGGATGGCGTCGAGGCGGCGGGTCCCGGCCGTCTGTTGCGCATCTCGGGCAACGCCTATCAGGCCGGATTCGCGCAGGGCGCGGCCTTCTCCCCTGAGTTGCGCGCGCGGTACGACGAAAAGGTCCTCGCGCGGATCGACTCGGGCGAATGGCTGCCTGAGCTGGACGCCATCGGCTCGGTACCCGCCTTCATCGACCCGACATTCCTTGTTGAGCCGGCATTCGCGATTGCCAGCCGCGGCATGACGCGCGGCCTGCAGGAGCCCGTGTTCGAGGCCATCGAGGGCATGGCCGATGCGGCTGACATGGCCTTCGACGCGATGTGGCTGCTGCAATGCGTGCCGACTTTCGAGGCCGCGGGCAAAGTGCTCGATGTGGCCGCCCTGCCCTTCTGCACCATGGCCGTGGTCGGCCCCGAGCGCACGGGCGACCGGCTGCTCGTTGGCCGCAATCTCGATTGGGACGATCCGGACCCGCCCGTGGTGGTTGCCGTTGGCGAAGGGAACGGTCGCGCGCTGATTCATGTGGGATTTGCATGGAACGCGGGCGTCTACACCGGCATGAACGACGCCGGCCTCGTGTTGAGCCTCGAGCGCGTGCTCACCGCGGGCACGCCAACGCTTGAGGGGCCGCCGATCGAGTTGCTGATGCGCGGCCTGCTCTCAACCGCGGCAAGCGTTTCCGAGGTCCGCACGGCGGCCCGCACATACGGCCATGTAAAGGGCTATCACCTCCTCGCGGCCGATGCCGACGGCGCCATCGTGTTTGAGTTTGGCGATGAATTGGTCGAGCGCACCCTCGAGGACGGCCTCTTGCTCGGCGCCGACCCGGGCGTGGTGGAAGAGCGCGACACGCGCGCCCGCTACACCCGTGCCGAGGCATTGTTCGCCGATTTGGAAACCGTCTCGCGTGATTCCTTGGCAGACCTCTTGACCGACAGCACCGGTGCTCGCCACGAGGCGCGAATTTTCAGCAATCGCACCCGCCATAGCGTCGTGTTCGAGCCTGCCGCCCGGCGGGTCTTCGTTCGCCTGGCGGATGCCAATGGCGTGTTGAGCGCTCCCATCGCCTATACGGTGGGGGCAGTGGAAGGCGCGGGCATCTCCCTGGAGGACGCTCCATGAGCGAAGCGGTACGCAACTATTCCGGCGATTCCGGTCCGGGCTATCGCCGGCGGCACAAGGGGCGCATTCGCAACCTCCTGATATTCGTCGTCGTTGTGGGGCTCCTCGCGACCTGGTGGGTCATCCGAGACACGCACCCGCTTTGGACCGTCATTCCCGCCGAGCACAAGGCCGGCATCGTCTTCAGCGATGTCAACGCCCAGCGCGCGCAATTGGCCGATGCCGCCTTCTGGCCCTTGCTGCCGGCCGCCTGGGGCGTCGAGAATATCCCGGACCAATTGCGCAGTGATTTCGGCATGCCGCCCTGGGTGCTCAACAATCTCATCGGGGATGTAAGCTACCTCTACGCGGATGACCTGGAAACCTTCAGCGATCCCTGCTTCATCACTCGCATGTCGCCCTTCGGTACGCTCATGGAGCGCCTGAGCCGGCTCGCACGCATCACCCAGGCGGACCCGGCGGGCGGTCTGAATCTGCGCTCCGTACCCAACGCGGGTCTGCACTACGCCGTGCGCGGCCGCCTCTTCATTACGAGTCCCTCGCGCGAGGCCCTCGTGCATACCCTCACCCTCGCGCCCGATTCGACCTGGACGCGCGAGGATTTCCGTGCGGCGGTGGAGGCATCGCGTGGGGTGGACCTGCGCGTTGCCGTGCGATTCGACGAGGGCGACGCCATGGCCGCCTACGCCGAAAGCGGCGAGATGGCCATGCGCTTTCAGCCCCGCTCCATCGACTTCACCGCGCGCATCACGCCCAGCCGCGAAGTGGCCACGCGCCTGCAACCGCTTACGAGCGGCAGCGGCGGCGAGCGCCCGTTGATCACGCCCCCGCCCGGCATGCTCGAGATTTCCGCCAATTTTGGCCAGCGTCTCGACGAAACCGTCATCGCCCTTGCCGATGTGGCCGGACTCGACATGCCCAACGCCCGTACCTGGGCCGCATGGTCTGAGGCCGTGCACACGGACGAGTCCCTCGAGGGCTTGCCCGATTTTCCCCAGATGCTCGCCCACCTGCTGGGACCCGCAGGCCCCGCGCTTGCCTTGAGCATCACCGATGTCGACCCCGGCGAAGTCGTCCCCGTGCCCATCATTGAGGCGGCCTTCGAGGCCGGCGCGGTGGAGCCCCTCGCCTGGTTTGCATCGCTCGACCCCGCCGTTCACACCATTGACGGGTGGGAGCGCGTCCCGCAGCTCGATCAGGACCGCCGCATGGTCTTCTGCCGCACGATTGGCGGCGACTCCATGACGCCCGCCGTCACGCGCATGGGCAACCACCTCTTTGTCAGCACCAACCTCGCCCATGCACAAGCCGCGGCGGAAGCCGGCGGCGCCATCGGCGGCCGGCTGGAGCAGACGGGTAACCTGTTCGTCCGCGTGCATCCGGTCGCCTGTGTGGATGCCTTGGATGCCCTCGCGCAGCAATTGGTCGCCTTGGGGGGCATGCGCGGGTACGACGCCAACTCATGGGACGCGGCCGTCGCCTCGTGGCGCGGCTATCTCGAGCCCATCCAGGATGCAACCCTCGTTGCGACCCTCACGGCGGGCGCCCTGGATGCACGCTTTCGCGTGGACTTCGAACCGCCGTCCCCGCCTGTGCAGGAGGCCGGCGAGTGATGGCGGACCTGCCCGGAATCGACCCGGACTTCACCGTTGGCGTCAATGCCGAGGGCGAGGAGTTCATCGTTGATGCCGCGACCGACGAGGTCCTGCGGCTGCACCTCGATAAGTTCGAGGGCCCCTTCGAGGTGCTGCTCTACCTGATCAAGTCGCAGGAAATCGACATCTTCGACATTCCGATCGTCAAGATTACGGAGCAATACCTCCGCTTTCTGGACCTGATGGAAGACGAAAGCCTCGAGGTCACCGGCGAGTTTCTTGTGCTCGCCGCCACGCTCATCCAGATCAAGTCCAAGATGCTCCTCCCCGCCGACATGGAGACCGAGGAAGAAGAGGAGCTTGACGAGGAAGATCCGCGGCTCGAGCTGGTCGAAAAGCTCCTTGAGTACCGTCGCTACCAGCATGTCATGGACTTCCTGCGCGAATTGGAGGGAACCCGCGAGCAGATCTTCGCCCGCAACGCCAAGGTCAAGATCGAGGCCCTGCCCGAGGACGAGGACGAGTTGCTCGAGGTCTCGCTCTACGACCTCACCCGCGCGTTTAAGCGGATCTTGCGCTACCTCACGGATGACATCGTCCACAATGTCGAGGGCGAGGGCGCATCGGTGGATGACAAGATCGATGCCATCCTCGCCATGCTTGAGGAGCATCAGAGCGTTTCCTGGCTGGACCTTTTCAAGCAGTGCACCAACCGCGTCCAACTCGTCTGCTGCTTCCTTGCCATCCTCGAGTTGTGCCGCATGGAGAAAGTCCGCGCGCATCAGCACGCCACCTTCGGCGACATCCGCCTGTTCGCGAAGGACCGCACCCCGTCGCCCGAGGATTTCGTTCCCGCACCGGTGGAGCCCGAGGCCGTAAACGCGGAATCGGCGCCCACGGAACCCGGCCCGGCCTGATGCGTCCGTGGTTGCCGCGGGCGTCGCTGGGCAGGCGCGGCGAGAACGCCGCCGCCCGGCACCTCGTCCGCAAGGGCTACCGCATCCTCGCGCGCAATCTTGAGCAGGGCAAATACGAGTTGGATATCGTCGCGCAAAAGGGCGATACGATCGCCTTCGTCGAGGTGAAGACGCGCGTGACGGTGGAGGAGATCCGCCCCGAGGACAGCGTCGGCCGCGTGAAGCGCCAGCACATCCGCAAGGCCGCGCGCCGGTACATCCAGCAGTACGACGACGGCCAGACCTACTTCCGCTACGACATCGTCAGCGTCACCATGCCCGGCAAACGCCCCACCGCGATCGACCACATCGAGAACGCCTTCGGCGCGGATGAGTAAGCGCTTGTCCCGCCGAGTTCTCCCTCTCCCCCTGGGAGAGGGCCGGGGTGAGGGGGAAATGGCATCGGCTTACACCGGACTGGCCGCACCCTGCTCGAGTTCCGCCTGCGGTTGCTGGGCTTCGGCCCGCTCCTCCTCCTTCTTCCAGAGCGGAATCGTGGCTACCAGAACGATGGAAGCGGCGAGCTGGATTTTTGCCGACTGGACGGCGAAGCGCAGCGTGCCGGGCAGCTCGCTGCCCGCGAACCACTCGAAAAGCCCTGCGAAGTCCGCATGAAACAGGGCCAGGGCCACCGCGGCGAACGGGGCGACGATGAACACATATCGGTCCGTAATGATATCGGTTCCATCCCGATGGCGGCGATAGGCGGCCCGGAGTCCATCCCCGCTCAAGAGGATGAACGCTGGAAGCAGAAGTAGAAACATCGCGCAGGCATAGTAGAAAAAAACTAAATAGATGAAAAAATGGTCCACGCGGTTGAGCGTAATGTCGACGGGTTGCCCGAACTCACCGGTGAACAGGCGCGTGACGCTCAAGTATTCGGGCGGAATGGTTTCGATAATCCCGTTGGTGACCCCGAAGTAGAATCCCGAGGCCAGGGCAGGCACCACGACGAGTGCGGGCAGGCGCAGCAGGACCGCCTTGCACGAGTGAAGAAACGGCGCCCGCTTGCCAACGGCCCGTTGGCCCAAGGCGTGAAACAGTACGAATGGCGCGTAGAGATAGGAAAGCAAGATTGCGGGGATGATCAGGACATATAAGAACACCCAGTAGGAATCTTCGCCGAACTCGATGTAGTTCATCATCAGCCATTGCGGGATGATGAGCAGCACCATGAGCTGCATCGCCATGGCCACGGAGCGGCGACCGCTCCACGCCAGGCGCAGGGTCTCGATAATATGCTCGCGCATGTTCGTCTGCCCTCCGCAATGAACCCACCCTCAATCGCATCAGGGTAGAACGGCCGTGTGCGATCCGTCAAGCGCGGGGCTGCCGCCTACGCGTGCGAAACTTTATCCGGCACGCCCTCTTCGGGTTCCCCGGCCCCTTCCGCATGTTGCTGCACCTGCTGCCAGATGGGAATCGTGGCGACAAGTAGCAGGGCAATGCCGAATTGTCGGGACAGGGCTTGCACACCGAAGTACAGATGAACGAGCGGGCTTTGGAAGAATTCGGGCCCCATTACCGCGTCGGTGTTGAGTGGCAGCAGGAGGAAGGGCAGGCGGTAATCGAAAACATAGAGGGCGAATGCCAGCAGGGCGAAGGGCGTCAGGCAGACCACATGGCGCCAGGTGGTGTTGGCCATGCCAAGCCGCACCGATGCCAATAGACCGGACTGGTTGATGACGCAGAATGCCGGCGTGAGGAGCAACATCCGGGCAAGCAATGGAAACAGCACGAGCAGAAAGGCGAACTGAATGCCCCAGGCGACCATCAAGTTGTCGAACAATCCCGCCAGCGAGTGGGACCAGATTTGCCGGAGGATCGGGAGGTCGAGGCGGAGTTGGAAGAGCACGAGAAAGTAGTTGAGCACCGCCTGCAGGGCGAAGAGGGGCAGCATGAGCACGAACCAGGCGGGAGAACGCCGGAGGGCCACCGTGAATGAGTGGGCAATGGGAACGCGATGGCCCATGGCCTTGTACCCGAGGGCGTGCAGCAACAGAATGCCCGGAAGCACGAGGACCACGGTCCCAATCGGGACCGTAAGCAGTAGCCGAACGAGATAGGACTGGTCGTACCGATACGGGAAGATCTGGTCGATTCCCAAGTAGACGGCGCGACTCGCTGCCACCAATACCAACCCAAGGACGAGATACACGCCCAGAAGGCGCACCTCTCCCTTCAGAAGCCGCATGGTCTCCATAAAATGCACGCGCATGGCTGGTCCTTGAGTCCCTGGATTGGGTGATGAAATGGTACTAGCCCGTCTGCGATGCCTGCGCAGACACCCGATCGAAACTCAGGTGGGCGATGTCCGCCCGTGCACTTGCGTGCTCCAGTGTCATGCCCACGATATTTCCCTCTTCATCGAAATCGAGGTAGACATCCTCGGATATCTCGCGCGTTTCAAAGACTTCCCGCTTGGAGAATGCAATGAGCACGGTATCCGTGTCTTCGAAGTACTGAATCTTCATGGGAGTGTGCCTCGCTCGAAGCGCCTGTCAAAGAACGCATTGTGAACCGTTTCGCCGTCTTCAAGGAGGATAACACGAAGCACCCGTGACCCAAACTCCTCGATGACGGCCCAGCGCCGGATCCTCCCATCGCTCTGGATCATTTCGAAGTCCGGATTCCGCACCGCAAGCATGATCCACTCATCGCGGATAATCTCCCGATCGGGGCGAGTCCGAATGGCACGAAAATAGGCCGTGGTGGGAAAGGGGGGCATTTTGATCGCGTCCCTCCTGCGCGCCTCGCACGCGGTGGCATGACCGCGGAGAAGAGTAGGAAGAATCGGGGCGATCCGTCAAGCGCGGCGAAGGGCGAGGGTGAGCAGGGCCACGCCGAGCAGGGCGGCGGCGGGCAGGCCCATGGCGGGCGTGCCGGGCGGCGGCGGCGGGAAATTGCCGCCAATCTGGACGGTCGTATCCAGCGCACCTTGGTTGGGCAGGGGGAAGCCGCTCTGATCGGAGAGGATGGCCCCTTCGAAGGCGAGCGGCGTTGAATCCCCCACTCGTCCCGTCACCACGAAGCCGATCGTCAGCAACGGAAAAGGGTTCTGCTGCATCGTGCCGGCCTCGGGGGCAATGAGGGGCAATTGGTTGTTGAAGGTGGTGATTTCCGTGGAGAAGGCCTCGAAATCATCCGGATCGAAGGTCACCCCACCGAAGATGGAGACCGACAGGCGGCCGTTCGCGGCTTGAGCGAAGTTCACGGTGCGTTGCTTGTCGTACCAACTGACCAGCAAGGGCGGCGTGGTCACCGAGGAAGACGGGGGCGTGCGCAGTCCAAGTACCGCCGGGTCCCACACCAGGTCGAACGATAGCGCGGGTGAATGTGCCGTGCCCGCATCGTCCGCCCGATGGAGGTAGATCGTCACGAACTGCATGGAGCCGTTCACGGTGAGGGTGGCCGGTGCGAAGGGCACGCTCTGCGGCGGCGGACCCGAATAGACAGGCCCCACGAAGAGCTGGTGGCCGGTGGGTTGGGCATTCGCGGAAAGGGTGGTCAAGGCGAGTGCCACGACGGCGGCGAGCGCCCAGATAGGCTTGGTGGTGTTTGTCATTGCATCCCGGCCTCGCTCGTCAATCGCCGCCATCGTGTCAGCGCCGGGGCGGATGCCCATGCGCTTCGTCAGCGATTGTAGCCGGACAGGGCAAGCCGGATCACGGTTTGGATGTCCAGCGCGTTCACGATGCCGTCACGGTTCACATCGGGGTTGACCCCGTTGGGCACCGCAAGCCCGATGGACGCGTTCACGACGAGCTGCACATCAATGGCGTTGATCTTGCCGTCGCCGTTGATGTCCGAATTCGCGGCGATCTCCATCTCGGTGAGGCCGGGCGCCGTGTGGTTTCCGCCACCAGTACCATTCGAATCACCGTCGCCATCGCTATCGCCATCACCATCACCATCACCATCACCATCGCCGTCGCCATCGCCATCGCCATCGCCATCGCCGTCGCCGTCACCGTCACCGTCACCGTCACCGTCACCGTCACCGTCGCCATCACCGTCACCGTCACCGTCACCGTCACCGTCACCGTCACCGTCACCGTCACCGTCACCGTCACCGTCACCGTCACCGTCACCAATGACGGGCGGAAGCTCGCCATGGCCTTCCTTCAGGGTGAGCAGGAAGCGCTGGGCCTCGGTCACGCGGCCGGACTGCACGCGCACGGATTGCGGGGTGCCGTCGTTGTATCCGAGGGCGCGGGCGTTCAGGTTGTAGTGCCCCTCGGGCAGAATGTCGAAGTAGTAGAGGCCGTCCTCGTCGCACATGGCGGATTTCAACTCGGAAATCAGGGCGCCCGGGGCGGCCTGAAGCGACATGGCCTTGCGGTCCGCGTCGCGCAGCACGAGGCCGGTAATCGCACCGGGAATGAGCGCCTTGTCCTCGGGGATGTACGGCTCGTACTCCGTCGAGCCGGACGAGTCCTTCTGTCCGACGAAGAGGCCTTCGATCCGTCCTTCGATTGCCTGCGGCGTGTAGACGCCCCAGTCATTGTATTGGGCCTTGAGCGGCACGCCGGGTGTCTCGAGCAGCGCGACGGCCGGGTTGCCCGCGAGGTTGCGGAAGCGGTTGAAGCCGCTGACCTCGATGCGCTGCACATCGCCCAGCACGGGGACATTCGTGCCAAGGGGAGCGCTCAAGTCCACCGCGATCGCCGCGGAGATCGGGCCATTCGCCACGATCGTGTCAAAGGTGTTGTCCGCCAGGGCCACGCCGGAGTCGAGCGCGTAGATGCCCGTGCCGAGATTGCGGAATTCGCAGCGGCGGATGATCGTGCCCGACGAGCCCGGGCCGATGATCTCGATGCCCGTCGAGCCGGGGCGCAGCAGGCCGTCAAAGACGACATCCTCGACCAGCATCGAGACATCCACGATGCGCAAAAGGGCGCCGAGGAGATCGCCGACCAGATCGGTCGTCTTGAGAACCAGATTGCGCACGATGGCGCCCTCGGCCCCGTAGATCAGGGCGTCTTCGCCGCCCACGAGCTGCAGGTGCACGGCGGTGTTCACCACATCGTTCAGGGGCTCGAGCGTGACGAAGGGGGCGAGCTTGTAGACGCCCTCGTACAGCGCAATCGGGCCGTACTCGGGGTCGATGAAGTTCGGGGTGTCATCCAGCAGAATGCGCACCGGGAAGCTCGGGCGCGCGACTTGACGAAGGATGCTCAGCGCGTGGTCCACGCTCTGCCATGGTGCATCGCTCGAACCGCCCCCGTTCAGGGCGTTGAGCAGGTCCGTGCCAGACGACGCACTCACGAACCAATCACGCGGCGGCAGATTCGGGTCCAGCGGGTCCGTCGGGATGATCGCGCCGAGCACATGCTCGAGCTGATCCGGCAGACCGTTGCCGTCCGCGTCGTTCAGGGGGTCGTAGGAAATGACGAAGGACACCAACTCGCTCAGGTTGCCCGCGGCATCCAGGGCCGTCACCTCGACTGGAACCAAGGAGCCCAGCGACGCGAGGTTCAAAGGCGCCAGCCAGCTCGTGCTGCCCGGCGTATAGTCGATCGGCTCGCCGTTCAGCAGCACCTTCACCGTGTCGGCACTCGTCGTGCCTGCGAGGTCATACCGGCTCAGGCCCGTCGTGAAATCCTCGCCGGGGCCCGTGCCAAAGTCGCTGAGAATATTGAGCAGCGGCGGTGTCTTGTCGATCAGGTATTTCGGGCCCTCCGTCAGGGCGTCCACAAGGCCCAGCGAAAGGCCCAGCAGGCTGGTGACGCCGCTGAGGGAACTCAGGTTTACGCCAAGGATGCCGTCGGAGCTACCGGTTGCCACCGATACGGTGTAGGTCGAACCGCTGCCGGTAAGGGAAAGCAGGGAGGCATCGCTCAGGCCATCCGTCACCAGGCTGAAACTATCCAGAAGGAGCCCTTGAATCGAGGTCGAGAATTTCACCTGGTAGCGCACGACATCCAGGTTGGTCGGGTTCGGATCGAGCCTGGTAATCGTTGTCAGCAGGGGGAGCACGAGCAGCTTGTCATCGCTCGAATCGGCATATGCGGAGGTAGCTGCCCATGGCCCGGCCATCAGCAGCAACGCGCATGCGATTCCTTTTGTCCACCGGCCCCAACCGGCGATTGACTGAGCTGTCACGAGTCTTTTTCTCCGCTAGTCGCCCCTTCGGGCCCCCAGAACGGCGTGCGCGCACCCTTGCGCTTAACCGCTTCGGACAAGATGTTACCACAAGAGACAACCCTTTGCCAAATAGGATTGAAAATTCTTATGCAAATTCCAGAAAAGATTGCCATGACATTCCCGAATATACCGCTAAAGTCACAATATAGGGTCAGCCGAGCATGAATGCCCCCAAGGTATTGGGAGGGAGCATCCTCAGAATTTTCTGATCTGTTGGGGGTGGGAAGGCCTTCGGAAATGTGAAATACAATAAAAACTTGACAAACATCGAAAAATAGAACGCCAGTCTACCGGCGGGCTTGGCCTCGAAATAGCCGAAAAGAGAGCATGGCCACCAATAACCCCAAGCCCGCCCCGCCGGCAACCGGCACGCCCGATGGCGACGGAGGGAACTCTGTATTGTCTGGATCGAGTTCGTAGGTGTGGCCTTCGCTGGCGTACGCGTGTGCCCGGATCTCGTTGAGGGTGCCGACGATGAGATCGAACTCGTACTCGAAGACCGTGTCCTTGTCCAGGGCGATGGTGCGCAAGGGGGAGATGTACCCGGTCGGGTTATCCGCCGTTTCGCCAGGCGGCGTACCGAAAAATCCGCCGATGAACTCCTCGGTGTCGGCATAGTAGACGCCAATGCCCCAGAGGTTTTCGTCCACATGCGCGGCCCACTTCTCGCCCGCGCCCCAGTAGCTCCAAGGAAATCCGCCGCCGGTGACGGGCGGAATGATGGTGAGCGGCGCCCGGGTGAAGGGGGAGTCGCCGTCGTAGGTGTAGAGGGTGGAGAGTGCGCCGATGGTGATCACCGCGGGCAGTTCCTGGTGGCGCGGGACCACATCCCAGAAATCGTCCGTTCGGAAGCAGGTCAACCGGTTGCGCACCTTGACGATATTGCCCTCGAGCCTGATCCACGACTCGAAGTGGGCCTCGGCCAGTTCGTTGTTCATGTCCCACAGCAGCGGTTGAACCCGGATATAGATCTCCTCGCCGTCCGTGGTTTCATCAAGCATCAGCGAGGGGTTGTTGTACGAATCGCCCGCCTGCACCGGGTTCCATGGCCACGGCGACCAATTTGGCCGTTGCCCTTCGGCCAACCGGTCCGTCTCGAGGCCCGCGTAGTAGGACTGTTGAATCTGGCGGCCCTTGTCGTGATTGTTGATCAGGTTGCGGTTCGCGCCCGCCAGGGACAGCCAGGTGATGGCGCCGCCGTACGAGGAGCTGACGCCGACTTCCAGCACGCCGTTCGAGATGCTCGTGGTCGGGGTTCCCGGGCCGAATTGTGCCCAGACCGGCAGCGCGAATGCGGCCAAGCCAAGCGCGGCGATGGATTTCGTGACGATGGAAGGCATAGTGGAAGTACTCCTCGGGCCATGCGCGATGCCGCGCCCAACTCAACCTTGCAGTATCGGCAGGATAGCGCATCATCATGCCGCGTGCCCACCCCGGGCGCGGATCAGCCCTTCGCGGCGATTCCCAGCGCGGCATTGATCACAAGTTGCACATCGACCGCATTCACGAATCCGTCGCCGTTGACATCCGCGTTGAGGCCCTGCGCGAGGGCGATTCCCAGTGCCGCGTTGATGACGAGTTGCACATCAATCGCGTCGACAACGCCGTCGCGGTTGATGTCGCCGAGGAGGAATGGGACTATGCAGCCCCACACGGCGAGGTTGTTCACATCGACACCGCCGGCTGCCTGGAATTCGCCTGCCACGAAAAGGGCGTCGGACGCGCCGTGGCCGAAGGCCGCAAGCGCCAATCCCCTGCCAAGGATGCCTTCATCCAGCGCAGACCATTGCACCCCGTCCCATCGCGCGGTTCCGTTGGCAACCACGGCGCCGGCGCTCTCAAAAGTTCCGGTGGCGAAAAGGGCGGAGCCGGAACCGTCGTCATGCACCAATAGAGCCGAGACCTGCTGATCGATGCCGCCGCCAACGGACGACCAACCGCCACCGTCCCATTTCGCAATGTTGTTCGCGGGAGCCCCGCCGGCCATGGAGAAGTTTCCCCCGGCGTAAAGAGCGGGCCCCGTTCCGTCGTTGTACTCCGCCAGCGCTTGCACCGATGCTGCAAAATCGGGCAGCGTCAAGCCGTCTCCGAGAGCCGACCACATCGCCCCGTTCCACATCGCGATGGCGTTCATGTCAACCAGCCCTGACTTTTGAAAAACGCCACCGGCATACAGTGCGGAACCGAAACCGTCATCGAAGGCCGTAAGCGCATGTACCGCGCCATTAAAACCGCTTCCGGGAGAAGTCCACTCGATGCCGTTCCACTTGGCAATATTGTTCACTTGAATCGTCGGAGAAAAAAGGCCAAAACTGCCGCCAGCGTAAAGTTCCGGGCCACCGCCATCGTCAAAAACCGCCAGGGCATTGACCGAGAATGCAATGAACGGATTTCCCAATGCCGACCACTGCTCGCCGTCCCAGCGGGCCAACAGCGGAGCCGAAACACCACCGGCCGTCGAAAACTGGCCTCCGGCATACAGCGCCGGCCCCGTGCCGTCGTCGAAGACGGTCAATGCCCTGACGACGCCGTTGGTCCCCACGCCCAAAGGCGACCAGGCCGCTCCGTCCCAACGGGCGATGTTGTTCATGGTGATCCCGCCCGCCGTGGTAAATGCTCCGCCGGCGTACAACGCGGGCCCGCCACCCTTGCCATCGTCGAACACGCTCAACGCAACGATGCTTCCGTCCGTGCCGTTGCCCAGCGCTGACCATTCCTCGCCGTCCCACTGCGCGATACGGTTTGCGGTCGCCGCGCCGGCCGTGGTGAATTCACCGCCCGCGTACAGCGCCATGCCCTTGCCGTCGTCGTAACTGGCTAGCGCCCAGCAGGCGCTGTCGAGCCCCGAATCAAATGCCGTCCAGGTGTTGCCATCCCATTTTGCAATCCGCGCACTATTACCTGTTCCGGATATAAAACTGAATCCGCCGCCAGCATAGAGCGCCGGCCCTGTACCGTCGTCAAATACGGTCAGTGAAGACACCCTGCCATTCGTACCCTCACCCAAACTCGACCACGCGGTTCCGTCCCACTTTGCAATGTTGTTCGCACGGATACTGTCCACGAATTCAAAGCCACCGCCGATGTACAACGCCGATCCCCCGCCATCGTCGAATACGGCGAGGGAAAAGACTGTGCCCTCCGGTCCCAAACCGCCAAAGCCTGACCACGCGGTTCCATCCCACCGGGCGAGCTCTCGAATCGCGACGCCATCGACGGTAAAGGATCCCCCGGCGCACAGCACCGGGCCTGTTCCGTCGTCATACACGGTCAGGGCGAAGACGGTGCCGTCCACGCCGCTGCCGAGGGCCGACCAAGCGGACCCATCCCATTTGGCGACACGGCTGGCGGCGTTGCCCCCCGCCATTGTGAAGAAGCCCCCGGCATACAGAGCCGGACCGGCGCCATCGTCATAGACGGCCAAGGCGCGAACGCTTCTTTGGGGCGTACCCCCCGGAAAGCTCATGCCGCTGCCAAGGGGGGACCACGCCTCGCCGTCCCACTTCGCGATATGGTTCGCGCTTGCATCGCCAGCCATGGTGAACTCGCCGCCGGCGAAGAGTGCCGGACCGCTCCCGTCGTCAAACACCGCCAGCGACCAAATCGTAGCGTTCGTCCCGTTGCCAAGGGGCGACCATATCTCGCCGTCCCACTTCGCAATATGATTGACCGTCATGCCCCCCGTTCTGGTGAATCCACCGGCCACATAGAGCGCCGGCCCGCTGCCCGACCCGTCATCAAACACGGTGATCGCCCGGACATAGTCGTCCGGATTTCCCGTATTTACCCCCCGGCCTCCGCCAAAGGCTGGAATCCATTCCGGTTTACAGGCGCCCTTCTCGTGTACGGTGATGACGCCTGCCTCGGTTGCTCCGCCGCCGGGCGCGAATGCAACGGGCACGCTGCCCGCAAGGGTCACGCCGTCGACGACGGCAACGGCCGTTACGCGTTCCTCGCGCGGGCTCGAGATACCTTCCAGCGAAAACCGTACGCTTCCGTCGTGGGCGCTGACGCCCTTGCCCCCGGCAGAGCTAACCACCACGGCCCCATTGACCGGCGAGCCGGAGGCATCGATCACCACAGCACGGATTTCGGTCACTTCCGCCGCTCCCGCGGCGGCGAAGCTCCAGCAGACCGCGGCCCAAACGACGGTTCGAAGCATCAACCCCACGCTACCTGGTACGCCGCCGATCATTTTGGTGTCCTCCGACATATTGCCGTGGAAGTGACGGCCTGAAAACCTCAATTAGAAGCAGCTATTTCATCGGTGGCCGCTGCACGGCGCGTGCGTGGTTACGGATTCGTCGTGACTCCAAGCGCGGCATTGATCACAAGCTGCACATCCACCGCATTCACGAATCCATCGCCGTTGATGTCGGCGTTGAGGCCCTGCGCGAGGGTAATGCCCAAGGCGGCGTTGATGGCCAACTGCACATCGACCGCGTTCACCATGCCATCGCGGTTCGCGTCGGCCGGGTCGAGGGCTTCCAGGTCGAAGCTGGCCTCCCCAACCTCGTTCTGGGCAAGGGTTCGCACGCGGTTCTGCGTGCGAAACCCCTGGGCACTCGCGGTGACGGTGTACCGCCCCGGAAATATGGATAGCGAAGTGTAGAGCCCGTTGGCATCGGTGGTGATGGTGAAGCTGACCGGCCCGCGGATGGTGATCTGCGCGTCGGGAAGCGGTACGGCATTCGCTCCGCTTCTCCCTCGCACGGCGCCAACGAGGTTTGCCGGGACGACGCTGCCGAAAATGATGGTGAGTTGCCGGTTCACAACGGCCCCGACTGCCGGGTCCACCATGAGGATTGCCGATTCGGGGAGGGCGCCCTGGCCCGAGAAGCGAATTTCGATCGGCACTGCGCCGACTCCAGCGGGCAAGGCCGCCAAGGGGAGTTCATACCGTCCATCCGTGCATGCGAAGGCATCGGCGACGCGCACCCCGTCGAACCACAGTTCGGCCACAGCCACTGCGAATCCAAAACCGGTTCCCGCATCCGTGATGCGGCCGGACACCACGCCACCGGCGCCGCGTGGAAACAAGGTGAAGTGCCGCGTTGCGGGGAGGTTTCCCGGTGCGGCGATGGCTGGCGGGGTAAGCTCTTCATAGCCGAACGCGTTGACGCGAATGCTGAACGAGCCTGGCGGCAAGGGCTCGAAAAAATAACCCCCGAGCCCGTTGGTGACGGCAACGAGGGGGTTGCCGCCTTCGGACGGGGTCAACACAACGACGCCGCAGGTGATCGGAACGCCGGTCGTGCCGTCGTACAGGGTCCCGGACAGATCGTTGGCGACGAGTTCCTCGTCACCCTCCGTTGCGGCGGCTTCCAATGGCCATGCCGCGAAGGCGAGCGCCGTCAGCAGCAGTCCGACGAGGAGCCTTGGTCGAAGCTGATAGCCTTCCTCAGGCGTCCGCATAGGCAGCTCCCTTTTCGGTAGCCTAGCATAGATGCCTGCAAGTAGCGAGGGATTCCGCGTCTTGTGGGTGCGTCAGTTTGTGACTCCCAGCGCAGCGTTGATCACAAGCTGCACATCCACCGCGTTCACCGCGCCGTCGCCATTGATGTCCGCATTAAATCCCTGCTGGATGGCAATGCCAAGCGCGGCATTGATGACCAGCTGTACATCCACCGCGTTGACCTCTCCATCGCCGTTGATGTCGCCGGGGATACCGGGATCGACAAAGCCGTCGGTGGGCGTGAGCAGGAAGTCGGCGACGCCGAGGCCGTCGCCCAGGATGCGCTGCACACTCTGCCCGGCAAAGCCGGGGGCGCTGGCCGTGACGGAGTAACTGCCCTCCAGCAGTTCATCCAAGACATAGGAGCCGTCGAGGTCCGACTCGGTCGACATGTTGATCGGGCCGCGCAGGGTGATGCGGGCGGAATCGAGCGGAATTGGGTCCGCCGCCGTCTCGCCCAGCACGATGCCCACGAGTGTCGCCTCGCCCGCTTCCAAGGGATCGAGGTTTTCGTCGATCTCCGCGCCGGCCACCACGCCCGAGGCGACGATTGCCACGGCGAAGTTGTCGAGCGAGAAGCGCAGGCTCGTGTTGCCGCCGGGCACGGCGATGGCGTAGCGCCCGTCGGCGCAGGTGAAGGTATCGGCGACCGTCTCGCCGTTGACGCGCATCTCGACCAGCACACCCACGAGCGGCTCTCCGATGACGGAATCCGCCACGCGGCCGGTGACGGCATTCGCAAGCGAAACCGGGGTCAGCTCGAAGTCCGCCTCGATTGGCTCGGCGTCGTCGATGAATTCGATGGAATCCGGGGTGATGCTCGCGAAACCCGAAGCGATGACCCGCAGATCGTAGGTGCCTTCCTCTTGCGGCTCGAAGAAATAGCGGCCATTCGTGTCCGTCACCGCCGTGATGCGAAACGAGCCATCGCCCGTGGTCAGTTCAACCACGGCGCACGGAATGGCTTGCTCCGTGGTTGCATGGGTGATGACGCCGACGAGCGCAACGGGCAGGTCCGTCGGCAGGGCCTCGCCGGGGTTGTCCACCCGTACTTGCAGCACGCCATCCACGACGCTGAGCGTGCCCTCGGCATCCTCCGACCGGCCCGGGAATCGGACCAAGGCGCCACTGAGGACGAGGCCCTCCGAAGCCAATAGCTGGAAGTCGCTGCCCGCCTGTGGGTCGAAACCCGGCGGAAACGACACTTCCAGCACGCCTGCGAGCACCATGTCGCCCGTCACCAAAAGTGGGGGCGAGCCATCTGCATTCACCTCGATGCTCAGCACCGAGCCCGGATTGAGGAGGAAGTCACCGTCGATCACAGCCGGCCCTTCGTCCTCCTGCTTCGGGGCAACGACGCGGCCCATGATCTTGCCGCGCCCGCTGATTAGCACCGAGCCTTCCACGCGGCTGCCGCGGCCCAGCTCGAGTTTGCCGCGGTTCCCCACGGTGATGTCGTTGGCCGCCCGCAATGTGGAGCGGCCTGTCACGATTACGCGGCCCGACCCGATGGCGCCGATGGTGAGGGTGCCGGATACTTCTACGATCGAGGGGTCTTGGCCCGGTTCCGTCGCGATGGTGAGCAAGCCGCGGCCACTGCTGAATTTTCCGAGGACCATGAAATCAGTGGTGACGAACCCGCTGGCTTGGACATCGATGGTTCCTTTGCCGTCACTGCCGATGGCGATCTCCTGCCCCCCGAACAGGCCTGAGGTAAGTGCGCCCGCGGAACCCTTGCCCAAGACGCGCACGAGCCCACTCGCCCGCCTTGTATCGCCGATGATGAGGAGGTTGCCGGTCTCGACGCTTGCGTCGTTGATCAAATTGAGAATTCCCGAACTGGAAGCGCCGACGACCGTCGCACTTCCGATGGTGAGTTCACTGGGGGTCCCGGCCCCGAGCGGGTCGAGCGTGACGGCCCCGTCGCCTTCGCCGCGACCGATGAAGAGCTGATTGGCCTGGGCGCGGGCGCCTTCTTCCAGGGTCAGCGTCCCATCGTCATCGTCGCCCACAACGAGATCGCCCGTGGCTTTCAAGTTGATGGATTGCTTGTCGCCGTTCTTGAGACGAACGAAACCAGCGCCCCCACGGCCGATAATGATCTCGGTTCCCGCGGATACTTCGCCCCCATCGACGGTACTCAGCTGCCCCGGCCCCGCATCTCCGACAACAATTGACTCGAAGACTTCCATACGCGCCGCATTGTTGTTTTGAACGCCCTCGACATCCACGAATGATGGTAAGTCGCCCGTACCGGATATGGTGACTCGATCCGCCGTGAGGAAGCCCCCGTTGCGGAGGCCGACCAGCGCCCGGCCACCCGCACCGACCGTCAGCGTGCCGGTCGTTGCGATGGAGCCGGCGCCAACCACTTCCAATCCGCCGATGATCTGTTCGTCCGGACTGGGTTGCGTCGCGATCTGCATAAGGGTTGCTGAAATGACGCCTTGGCTTTCGATGGCCACGCTCCCCTTGCCTTGCTCGCCGATGGTCAGGGTTGTGGCGACGGCCTCGCCGCCGTTGCGTACCTGGAAAAGCGAGTCCGAAAGGAATCCCGGACCGCCGCCGACGACCATGGACTGTGCCGAGAAATCGGCGTTCTGGGTCACGAGTAGTTCGCCTTCCGCATCATCGCCCACGCGTACCGTGCCGAATGCGGCGGCAGCATTCGGCCCCGTGAAGGTCAACACGGCTGGCCGCTCGGGACCGGGCTCATCGCCGACGACCACGGCCGGGGCATTGACGGTGCCTTCCTCGAAGATGAGGACCGAGCCGGCACCGATGCCAAGGGAAGGGCGAAACGGACAAAACTCCGGGATGAATCCGCCCAGGGTCATTTGCGTGCCCTGCAGCACGATGTCGGTTCCATCACCGCGCACGAACAGACCGTTGTAGCCGACCGATCCAAAGGTCAGCAGCGCGTCCACCCCCTGAAAAAAGGCGTTCTGGCAGCCATCCCCGCGATCGACAGGCGCTTCGCCGCCGGCCCAGTTCTCTCCGTCTTCAAGAAAGCTCGATTGCACGCCGGGCTGGAAGAAAATGTCGCAATCATCATCTTGTTTGGCGAAGGGGCAGTCCTCGACGGCTTCGCGTATGGCAACGCCGATGGCGCTGGTGTTGTCATCGAAACCGATTCGGACCACGATCGGGCCGTCGCCGTGCGATTGAAGGAAATTGAATGAAGTTACGATACCCGGCTTTCCGAATGCCGGATCGATTTGGCTGCCAAAACGGTCGGGTTCACCCGAAGGCCCGAAAAATACGCCGCTCTTGCCTCCCCCGGTCAATTCCGCTTCGAACAATGCTTCCCGGTCAGTGGTGATGAAGCTTCGGAACGGAGTTGCCGGAAAAGGAACGCTGGCGTAAACACCCCCTTCCTCAGCGATCACTTCCGATCCGCCATCGGCCCGATGCAACTCCAGCACGGCGAACGAAGAGGTGTCTGGGGAGAAAAAGCGTGTATGGGTAACAACATCGCCGAGACTGTTCACCCCCAGTACCCCAACCAGGGTGCCAGTATCCTTTAGATCACCACTCGGTGTAAGAAAGCTGCTCGCGATTTGCTCCGAGCGCGTGCCCACGAAATAGACTTCGCTCACTTCGAAGAAGTCATCTATGAAAAAGCCTTCTCGGATAAGGAATGAGCCATCCGCCGTGATGCCCTGAACTTGGGCGCGGGGATGCAGCACGACAGGTGTTCCATGAACGAGCCCGTCCGTAATCCAATGTTCCTTGGACTCACTCGACAAAAGACGGGACGCGAGGAAACCGCCCTTGTGGTCGCGCCGTGAAATGTCGTACTCGGCCCCCTCCGGGGGAATCAGACGCTGGAGTTCGCCGTCGTGCCATCGGTAGTGCCTGAACTCCGCTCCAGAATCAGTATTCACTACAAAAGCCCGGAAAAACGCCAGGGTCGGGGAGACGACATACAGATTCTCGTCGCTGGGTGGAAGAACACTGCTGAAGGTGCCTCCTCCAGGGGCAGCAGTCTGATTTTCAAATACGACTTGAACCCCGTTCCGATCGCCTACATAGAGCCTGTTTAGATTCTGTGCTTCGCGGACTGCGATGGCGCCATTGCCTCCGGTGGCCACAAGGACCCCATCCGGCATTTCTGGCGGCATCACGGTCGAGGCAGGCACGATGCTCCATGGGGAAGCATGGGCGGAACCAAAAGGAGTGGGGCAGACAGCGAAGCAAACGCAGGCCACGGCGAGCAAGACCGACCGGCCGTACCCTAACTCCCGTGTGCAACCACGCAGCAATTCCCGGGTGAGCGTAATCTTCCTGAGCACTATTCACCCCTTCCCTTTGGCGGACACAGGCGTCCGTTGCGTTTTCGGGGTGAACCCCGTCAAAACGCACCCACTTCGGGCGCAGAGGGAGTATACACGGAGAACGGCAGATCACAAGCCAAAAACGGCCCGGTTAGCAGACTATGCAGGCCCTTAAGGGCTAATCTAACTGCTCTGGATTCCCAATGCAGCATTGATCACAAGTTGGACATCCACCGCGTTCACCACGCCGTCGCCGTTCACATCGGCGTCGCGCTGCGTGGCGATGCCCAGCGCGCTGTTGATGACGATCTGCACATCCACGGCGTTGACCACGCCATCGCCGTTGATGTCGGTGGAGGGGCCGGGCTCTTCGCCCTGAGTGAGCTTGACGAGATAGCCGTCGGTACCGCCCGCGCTGGTGAGGGTGAATTCGCCAAGCGGATTGAAGTTGCCCGACACGAGGAAGTAGCCGCCAATAAAGATCGACTTTTTCGCATCCACGACGAGATCCATGGGGACATCGTTGCTCACCCCGCCGAGTTTCGTCAGCAACTCATATTCGCCCTGAGCGGTCAGTTTGGCGAGGAAGGTATCGATGCCGCCGTTGGTCAAGAAATCGATCGGTCCAAAATCAGCGGGGAAGCTGCTGCCAAGTCCGGTATCGAACTCCCCGGTTAGGTACACGGCGCCGCTGCTGTCCACGGCCACGCGATGGCCTTCATCATCGCGGAAGGAGCCAAAGCGAATGGCCCACTGGAAATTTCCGTTCGCACTGAACTTGGAAAGATAGCCGTCCTTGGCGCCCGCGCTGGTCATGTTGAAGGTGTCGTCGGGGTCGGGGTCGAAGTCCCTCGTGGTATTGAAGTACCCCGTCACATAGACGCTGCCATCCGGAGCAACGGCGACATCGTTGGCCTCGGCGGCGGGAAATGCACGCGCCCACACCAGCGCGCCGTTCTTGTCGAGTTTGCTTACGAAAGCGTTGTTCGACCCTTGGCTCGTCAATTCGAAAACGCCGGGCCCCGGGTCGAAGTCGACCGTGAATACAAAGCGGCCGGCGGTATAGATGTTGCCGTCTGCGTCGATATCGAGGCCGTTGACCCAGTCCACCGCGGTGCTTCCCCAGCTTCCCGCCCACAGGAACGCGCCGTTCGTGGTGTACTTGGCCACGAAGACATCCTCGTTTCCCTTGCTGGTCAGCGGGAACGGCACCACACCGCCCGGGTTGAAATTCGCCTCGCCCGAAAACACCCCCGCAAGGACCACATTGCCCTCGGGGTCCACGGCAACGCGCGTGCCGCGATCCGCACCAAAAAGCCCGATGGCCTTTGCCCAGACGAATTCGCCGTTGGTGTTGAGTTTCAGGAGGAAACACTCGAAGTCACTGCCGAGCACATCGAGCTCGAACTCGTCGGGGCCCGGGTCAAGATCGGCGGAACCCGCGAAGTAGCCCGTTACAAAAACGCTGCCCTGCGCGTCCACGGCGATTCCGAGGCCGCTGTCCACGCTCTTTCCGCCCACTTTCTTCGCCCACAGGAGGTTACCGTTGCGATCGTGTTTGGTGATGAAGACATCCGTGCCGCCGGCGGAGCTCAACACCACCGGGCTGCCGCTGATGATGCCAAAGGTTCCCCCGGAGGCACTGAAGAGGCCCGTGCTGTACACATTGCCGGCGGCATCCACGGCCACGCCCTCGACGCGATCCGCGCCGGTGCCGCCCATGGATTGCGCCCACGCGAAGGCGAGGTCGTCCGCATGGGCGGAGGGCATTCCTGCGAATCCCATCATGGCCAGGGTCACGCAAACCACGGAGGAAAGAAGAGAGGGTTGGACAGACAGGGTCATCGCACACTGCTCCTGGTTTCTTGTTGCGCCGGTCCCGCCAACGCCCACTTCGGATTCATTTTGCCTCTACGACTACAGAGCTACACGAGTACACCATTAAAGTAGAGCTACGAAGCGGGAGTCAAGCAACGGGTTCCAAAAATATTGGCGTGTTGCCGGTTAAGAAACGCGCGCCTTCGTACGGTGTGTACGAAGGCGCGCGGATGCGTGTGTGAAGCGTCGGGGTCAGCCGTGCTGCGATGCGATGCGTCGCAGGCCGATTCCCATCGCGAGGATAATCGTTGCGAGAAGTACCAGGCCCAGCGCGCTGCCCACGGGTACGCCGCTTGCCGGCGGCGGCGGGAAGGGGGTGTTGTCCGGCGCGGGTGGGGGCGGCGGAGGCGTCGTGCTGACATTGGACCAGCCAAGATCATAGAGGGCGACGCGTTCGAAGTCGGGGTAATCGCGGCTGATCTCACCCGCAAAGATGACATGCTCCATCACCGCGGAGAAGGGCACATTGCCGGTGTCCCAATGGCTCAAGCTGCTGCCGCTGCTGAAGGTGGAAGGTGCGTATACGGGCGGATTGCCGCCGAAAACGCCTGTGGATTCCGCCCCGGAGAAGTACAGGTCATTGCTGACGAGATCGCCAGGGGTTCCCTGAAAGGTTTCCCCAAGGTTCGGGCTCGGCCCGACGAACAGGTTGAACGAGCCGGACCCGGTGCCCCGCAGCATGAGGCTGTCCCACACGGTGAAGACTCCAGGGAACGGATTGTTCTCCTCATCACGAATCTGGCTGATGCCGCTGCTGTCCGAGACGGAAAGAAAGCCCAGGCCATGGGTGAACTCGTGCAGGAGCACCGTCTCCAGGTCCGTCTGGCCCGAGACAAGGCCGGCGGGGTTCTCCCCTGCATAGAAATTGTTCGTGAAGTCGAACTGGACGAACATCTCGGGGACATTCTCGAAGGGTTTCGTGCCGCTCTGGATGCGTTGGAATGCGCTGCCGTTGCTGAATTGCACGGCGCTGGAGAAAAAGGTGCCCCCGACGGCGAGGGTGTTGCCCGGGAAAACGACCGACTGCTCCACAAGCACATCCAACTCGCCGGTCTCATTCAAGGCGGCCGCGACGGTCGTCAAGGCCGACTCGACCCGCGCCTTTCGATCGGCGCCCTGCACGGGGTCGTCGAAACCCTGCCCGGTACCGTCATCCCCGTAGGTGATATTAAAGGTGATGCCATTCGTCGTAAAGCTCTTGGAGGCCACCAGCGGCTCGGCCTTCAGCGCGGCTTCCGCCCTGATGGGCACTGTCCAGCCGTCGGAGTAGACCTTGAAGAAGATCTCGTCGGACCATGCCGCCATTGTGCCCAAGAGGGCAACGACCACGACGGCAGCCCGGCCTCTTCGCATAAGTATCCCGTATGTCATTTTCGTATGCCCTCCCCATCGTATGCTGCAATTCAGTCCCTGTCTGGACTGTGCCATGAACGAAGAGGCAGTCTACCATGGATAGGTGGAAAAGCCCATGACATGAATGCGGATCATTCGGGATTTGATTTCAATTCAGACCATGAAGGGGCAGAAATCATTGGCTGCCATGCAGATCGGCACCCAACAAAAAAGGGGAAGGCCCACATGATGTGGACCTTCCCTATATGGAAGCTGCGTGCGTCTGACCCTACGGGGCAGGCGTCGTGATCGTGGCGGAGTCCAGCGACACGGCGGCCGTCTGGGTCAATGCGCGGCCAACCAAGGTGGAGCCGGTCGCCATCGTGATGGATTCCTGCGCCAGGATATTTCCCTGGAAGGTGGAGGTCGTCCCGAGCGTGGCCGAGGAGCCAACTTGCCAATAGATGTTGGCTGCGTTTGCCCCGCCACTCAGAATTACCTGCGTGCCCGGGCCGGTGGTCAGGGTCGACCCCATCTTGAAGAGAAACACGGCGTTGGAGTCGCCCTGGGCGTCCAAGGTAACCGCGCCGGCCGACACCATCACCGAGGTGGAATTGGTGTACAGACCCGGATACAGGGTCAGTCCGCTCAGGTCGCCCGGCAACGAGACAGAGCCCGTGGAGCGATTGGCGGCCTCATTGAACGCGGTGGTCAAGTCCGCCTTCGCCTGCCCTGCCGCGGACGCCGCACCCGTGAAGGTATCGCCATTCACGATGCCCGGGGGGAATCCCGTCACGGCGGTTCCCGGGCTCACACCCAAGTCACCATTGAGGACGGAGGGACCGGTGCTCGATACGGTGGAACCGGCCAGCACCGCGAACGCGCTGGTGGACCCCAACTCGATCGTCTGTTGGGCCGTCGTCACTCCCGTCGTGAATTCCCACATGACATCATTCGTCATCTGGTTGCCGGCCAGGTCCGTCACTTCCTTCACTATCTTGGCGGTATAGGTCGTGTTCGCCGTGAGATTGCTGGAAGATTGGAAGGTTGCCTGGTTGTCCGTATAGGTCACCGTACCCGCTAACGGGGTCCCGCCCTGGCTTACGGTAAAGGTGCTCGTGGTGATCGTCAGCGGGTCCATACCCTTACTGAAGGTGGCGTTGATCGCCTTGTTGAGGGGCACGCCAACCGCGCCATCCAAGGGGTCGCTACTCTCTACGATCGGCGGGACGGTGTCGGCGACACTGCCGGTCGTGAAGCTCCATGCCTGATCAGACGCCATCTGGTTGCCGGCCAGGTCCGTGGCTTCCATGCGTACCGTGGCCGTATAGGTCGTATTCGATGCCAGCGGCACGAGCGGAGAGAAGACCGCGGTGACGCCTGAATAAACCACCGTGCCCAAAATCGGCGTGTTGCCCTGCTGCAGGGTGAAGGTGGCCGTGTTGACCGTCACGGGGTTCATCGTTTCGCTGAAGGTGGCGGCGATCTTCTTGTTGATCCCCACGCCCGTCGCCTCGTCGTCGGGGTCCGTGAAAACGACGAACGGCGGGAGGGAGTCGACGGCGTCGCCGATCGTGAAGGTCCACACAAAGTCACTCGCCATCTCGTTGCCAGCCAGATCCCTGGCTTCCTTGCGTATGGTGGCGGTGTAGATTGCACTCGATGTCATCGGGGCGAACGGTGAGAAGACCGCGGTGACGCCTGTATAGGTCACCGTGCCCAGAATCGGCGTGTTGCCCTGCCGCAAGGTGAAGGTGGTCGCGTTGATCGACAAGGGATCCATGACCTCACTGAAGGTCGCCGTGAGTTGCTTGTTCGGGGGCACATCCATCGCCCCATTCACCGGGCTGGTAGAACTGACGACAGGCCGGATGGAATCGACGGCATCGCCAATCGTGAAGGTCCACACAAAGTCATTGGCCAACTCGTTGCCGGCCAGGTCCGTGGCTTCATTGTGGACGGTGGCGGTGTAGGTTCCGCCCGGTGTCATCGGGGCGAACGGCCGAAAAACCGCGGTGATACCCGTATAGGTCACCTCGCCCGAGATCGGGGTTGCGCCACTGCGCAAGGTGAAGGTGTCCGCGTTGATCGTCGTGGGATTCATGGGCTCGCTGAACGCCACATTGAGCCGCTTGTTGGGGGGCACGCCCGTCGCCCCATTCGCCGGGTCGGTGAAGGTTACCGTGGGCGCAGTCGTGTCGAGCGTGGTGCCCGTCGTGAAAGTCCAGACGAATTCCGCTGCCAGCGCGTTTCCGGCAAGATCCTGTGCCCCGGTCGTCACCCGGGCTGTATACAGCGTGTTGGGTGCAAGGTTGAGCAAGGGATTGAAGACCGCGGTAACGCCCACATAGCTCACCGCGCCGAGTACGGGGACGGAACCCCGGCTCAAGGTCACAGTGCTCGCGTTGATTGTCGCGGGATTCATCGCCTCGGTAAAGGTGACGGCAAGGTCACGGCCGAGTGGCACCCCGGTGGCGCTATTGCTGGGAACGGTGGAGCTGACTCGCGGGGCGGTGACATCGGGACCCGTGGTGGTGGAGGTGGTGAACGACCACACGAAATCCGATTCCAGTCCTCGCCGGAGCAGCCTGTGATCCCAATGTCCGTGCCCATGTCCGACGCCCGAATGCCCTTGAAAGTGTTGGGCCAGAATCAAATACCCCAAGAAGGGATGAAAGACCCTGTCATCGGACTGAAAACCTGAATAGCGCCCGCCGAGGAGCGCTTCCGCCCCCGTGGTGATCCTGGCGGTATATTGGGTGTTCGGAGCCAGTGGGTTGGTGGGGGTGAAGACCGCCGTGAAGCCCTCGTAACTCACCTCACCGGGAACCGGCGTGTTTCCCTGCATCACGATAAAGGTGCTGGAATTGATGGTTTCGGGGTTCATCCAGGTGTTGAAAGTAGCCGAAACCTCCGCATTGAGAGGCACGCCCGAGGCGCCGGCCGCGGGATCGGTGGCGATCACGCTGGGCCTCCGGGTGAATTCGCAGGCGCTCAGCGCTACGAGAAGCACAGCACAACCCAATACCGACAGTCCCGACTTCAGTGAGTCCCGTTTAAACATGATGCTCATCCCTTCCGTATTCGCCCGAATCAGCGATGGGTTCGTCCTTGCACATCAAACTTTTGCTTCGAGGACCCGTGGCCACACACAGACGCTCGTGCGCTGACTCCCGGCAGTGGTGATCTCGGCGTCCCTCGATTAGAAGGTCCATTCCGCCAGATGTCCGTAAAGGGAGGGCAAATACCAGGAAAAGTGCTGATAAAAGTTTGCTCAAGGCGACCGGGATTGCACCACTCCCGCAGATCGATGCAAGGGCATCACGGCCTTGCTTGCTCTCGCGCACTCGCTTTCTCGCGCACTATAGAGCACGGCGATCCATGCGTTGCATAATGAAGCGCCACTTTCAGAATCCAACAGCAATTTCAATGAATAATCGCTGACTCCGCTCCTACTTCGAAGGCGATAGGTGCTGCAACCTGTTTTATTGGAGTGGGTTGTGGATTATCGGGGCGCTGGCGCCTCATCTGGCCCGCGCATTGCTACTGCAATGGGAGTGAGATCTGCAATTTCGATACAGGTCCGTGCAGGCGCCAATGCTTCGCGCGGAACCTTACATCAGGAGGTTCAAGAGAATGGGTAGAGTGATAGGAATCGATTTGGGCACCACGAACTCGTGTATTGCCCTGATGGAAGGCGGCGAGCCCGTCGTGATCGCCAATGCCGAGGGCAGCCGGACGACCCCGTCCGTCGTGGCCTTCACGAAGGACGGCGAGCGCCTCGTCGGCGCGGCGGCCAAGCGGCAGGCGGTTACCAACCCGCAGAACACAATTTTCTCGATCAAGCGCTTCATGGGCCGCCGGTACAACGAAGTGGGCACGGAAGAGCGCATTGTGCCGTACAAGGTTACCGAGGCCGGTGGCGGCGATTGCCAAGTCGAGGCACAGGGCAAGACCTACCGCCCGCCGGAAATCTCCGCGATAATCCTGCAGAAGATGAAGGAGACGGCGGAGTCCTACCTTGGTGAGACCGTCGACAAGGCGGTCATCACCGTGCCGGCCTACTTCAACGACTCGCAGCGCCAGGCCACGAAGGACGCCGGCAAGATCGCCGGACTCGAGGTGTTGCGCATCATCAACGAGCCGACCGCGGCCGCGTTGGCCTATGGCCTCGACCGCAAGAAGGACGAGCGGGTCGCCGTGTACGACCTTGGCGGCGGTACTTTCGATGTCTCGATCCTCTCGATTGGCGATGACAGCTTCGAGGTGATGAGCACGAACGGCGACACGCACCTTGGCGGTGACGACTTCGACCAGAAGATCATCGACTGGTTGGCCGAGGAATTCCTGCGCGACCAGGGCATCGACCTGCGAAAGGACCCGATGGCATTGCAGCGCCTGAAGGAAGCGGCGGAGAAGGCGAAGATCGAGCTGTCCAGCTCGATGCAGACCGATATCAACCTGCCCTTCATCACCGCGGACACAGGCGGCCCGAAGCACCTGAATTACACGCTGTCGCGCGCGAAGCTCGAGCAACTCGTCGGCGACTTGCTTCAGCGCACGAAGAATCCCTGCTTCCGCGCGATCGAGGATGCCGGCCTCAAGGCGGCGGACATCGACGAGGTTATCCTCGTGGGTGGCATGACCCGTATGCCGGCTGTCGGTGCGCTCGTGAAGGAGCTGTTCGGCAAGGAGCCGCACCGCGGTGTGAATCCGGACGAGGTCGTCGCCATCGGCGCGGCCATCCAGGGCGGTGTGCTCGCGGGTGAGGTGAAGGATGTGCTCCTGCTGGATGTCACCCCGCTGTCGCTCGGCATCGAGACGCTCGGCGGCGTGTGCACCAAGCTCATCGAGCGCAACACGACGATCCCCGTCACGAAGCGCCAGATCTTCTCCACCGCGTCCGACAACCAAACGGCCGTGACCATCCATGTGCTCCAGGGCGAGCGTGAGATGGCCAACGACAACCGAACGCTCGGCCGCTTCAACCTCGAGGGCATTCCGTCCGCGCGCCGCGGCACCCCGCAGATCGAAGTCAGCTTCGATATCGATGCCGACGGCATCCTGCATGTGGGCGCGAAGGACCTGGCCACGAACAAGGAGCAGAAGATTCGCATTGAGTCGTCTTCCGGCCTGAATGAGTCCGAGATCGACAAAATGGTCAAGGACGCCGAGGCGCATGCCTCCGAGGACAAGGCCCGGAAGGAGAAGATCGAGCTGCGCAACAACGCCGATTCGCTCGTCTACTCCACCGAGTCGATGTTGAAGGAAAACGCCGAGACCATCTCCGACGAGGAGAAGGCCCCGGTCGAGGCATCGCTCGAGAAGCTCCGCGAAGCCCTCAAGAACGAGGACGAGGAGGGCATCAAGAGCGGCCTTGAGGAGCTTCAGCAGGTCTCGCAGACCCTCGGTGAGGCGATGTACGCCAAGGCGGCTGCCCAGCAGCAGCAGGCGCAGGATGGCGCCGGGCAGGCCCAGGGCGATCCCGGCGATTTCTCCGGCAATGGCCATGGCGCTTCGGCGGATGATTCCGGCGACACGGTCGATGCGGACTTCACCGTCGTGGATGACGAAGACGAGAGCAAGTAACCACACCCCGGCGCGCAGACGCGCTTGCGCGCCGCGCCGCCGGTTCTCAATACAACGCAGGGGCCCCGCAGCCGGACAAGGCTGCGGGGCCCCTGCGTTTAACCTAAAACTACTCCGCGAAGGGTGATGAATTTGGGAACCCTTGATCGGCTGCGCCGAAGACGCACAGAGGGTGGCCTAGGGCAAGCGAAGCGAAGCTACAGGTAGGCGGACTTGCCGTCGAATGCGTGCTGAATGGACGCGGGCATGCGCCCATTTCGTAACTCTCCGTGCTCTCTGTGTCTCCGTGGTGACATTCTCCGGAAATTAACCACAAAGGCACAGAGATCACAGAGAGCGGGAACGAGTCACGAAGTTGTTCCATTCCATTACCCTTTGGGCTCGCCCTCCCGATGCGGCCGCAAGGTCTCCAAGACCCCACTCGAGTACGCGCCATCCAAGCCCCGTATGCACAAAAGGTTAAAACACCCAAATTTGCTGGCGTGATGTCTGGCGCGTAGCGCTATGCCGTGGCTTCCTCCGCCTTCTTGTCCGGGATCTTCTCCCACTTGATGAAGAAGGTGAGCAAGGAGGGGATCAGGAAGATCGTCACGATGGTGGAAAGCGCGAGGCCGCCCAAGATGACGCTGCCGAGGCCTCGATAAAGCTCCGAGCCGGGGCCGGGCCAGAAGATGAGCGGCGTCATGCCGCAAATGCTCGTCAGGGCGCTCATGAAAATCGGGCGGATGCGGATGCGCACGGCCTCGATGATCGCTTCGTTGTGCTGCATGCCGTGCTCGCGCACATGGTTGAGCGACTGGTAGACGATCAGGATCGCGTTGTTCACCACGATGCCGATCAGAATCACGAAGCCGAGCATGGTGAGAATGTCGAACTGCTGCGAGACGACGAAGCGGTCAACCAAAGTGTAGCCCAGCATGCCGCCACCCGCGGCCATGGGTACCGTAAACATGATGACGAAGGGGTAGAGGAAGTTGCCCAGCAACGCACTCATCAGCAAGTAGCTGATCAGGATGGCAAGGAAGAAATTGAACGCGAGTGCTTCGCGGGTCTGGGTGAGTTTGTCGGCAGAGCCGGACAAGCTCACGCGAATGCCGTCGAGCTGGCCGGCCTCCTGCATCGTCGGGAAGATCTCATTCTGCAGAAACTCCATGAGTTCCTGCTGCGCCATGTCGTCCGGCGGGTTGACCTGCAGGTAGATTGTGCGCTCCTGCTCGAACCGGCGAATCTCGCTCAAGCCGGAGCCGTGCTCAAGGCGGGCAAGCGAGGCAACCGGCACGGCCTGCCCACCGGGCGTCACGAAGAGGGCCGCGTCCAGGGCCTCCGGCGAATCCACGCGCGAGGTATCCGCCATGAGCACGAGATCGATATTGCGCCGCCCCTCTTGCTTGAACTCCCCGATCTTGCGCCCCTGCATGAGCACATCCAGCCCGATACCCAGCTCTTGCGAGGTCATGCCGACGCTTCGCAGGCGCATGCGGTCCGGCACGAAATTCAGCTCGGGGTAGAGCAGCTCCAGCGCCGGGCGCGGGCGTACCTGCGTGCCGGGGATCTCGTCGAGCACCTTGTTAAACATGAGACTCGCCGCCACGACGATCTGCTCGACCGAATCCCCTCCGAGGTTGACCGTGACCGAGCGGCCGCCGCCCAGTCCGCCTGGGAAGATACCCGCCTGGCTCGTCGTGCCGAAAATACCGGGAATGCTGGCAATGGCCTCGCGGCAAAGCGGAATCAATTCCGGTGTGCGGGCCTGATCCTGGCTCACCACACCGAGAATCATGTTTTCCTGAAGCCCAATGAAGAACATGTCGCGAATGCCGGGGTAGCCTTCGTGCCCAGCCTCAAAATACGGTTCCAGGAAGTCATAGACCTGCATGCCGATCGCGAGGCGCTCCTCGTAGGAGAGGCCCGGCGGCGGAATCAGGATGTTGGTGATCAGGTCCCGGTTGCCCTGGGGCAAGTACTCCGCGGGCGGCACCAGGCGCCAACCCATGTAGACGACCGACCCCACAAGCAGCACGATCGTCGCCAGACGGGTGGGCACATTGTAGAGCGCGCCGCGCACGAGCAAGACCAAGCCGCTGCGCAGGGCCGAGGCCACCCGCACGATGATCGGCACGCGCCGAGGGCCGTCCTTGAGCGACTTGCCGTTTGAGTGACTTCCATTGCCATTGCCGTTACCAAAGCCATTGTCGGCATAGCGGAAAACCTGGTTCGACATCGCGGGAATGAGCGTCATCGCGCTGACAAGACTCAGCGTAATCGCCCCGGTCACCGCGATGGCGATGTCACGAAAAAGCTGGCCTGCCTCGTCCTCCAAAAACAATACCGGCAGAAACACGGCGATCGTGGTGAGCGACGATGCCAGCACCGCGCCCCAGACCTCGCGGGCGCCCTCGTATGCGGCGTCAAAGGCACTCTTGCCCATCTTGCGATGCCGATCGATGTTTTCCAGCACAACGATGGCGTTGTCGACCAGCATGCCCACGGCGAAGGCGATGCCTGCGAGGCTGATGGCGTTCAGGGTGCTTCCGAGCAGATAGATGAAGGTGAAAGTGCCGATGATGCTGATCGGGATGGCCGCAGACACGACCAGCGTGGGCGGAATGCTCCTCAAGAACAACAGCAACACCAGAATGGCCAAGACTCCGCCGATAAGGATGTTCTGCTGCAAGAGGCGAATGGCGCCGCGAATATACGGGCGCTGCTCGTTCGCCATCTCGAGAAAAAGGCCCTGGTCCGCGAGGATGTTCTCGTTCAGCTGGTTAATCATGGCCTCGACCGCATCCGTCACCTCGAGCACATTGGCGCGCGGCTCCGCGATCACGCGAATCGAGATGCCTGCCTCGCCATTACTGATGACCGGCGTCGTCGGCTGCGCAAAGCCGAAATCCACATCCGCCACATCGCCCACGGTTACCACGCGGCCCTCATCGGCCTTGAGAATGACTCGGCGAATGTCCTCGGCGGATTGATACTCACTGAAAGTGCGTGTGCGGTAACCCCGGCGGCCAATCTCGAGGTTGCCCGCGGAAATGTTCGTATTTTCCCGCTGGAGCGCCACTACCAGCGAATCAATGCCAATGCCGTAGTTCGCCAGCTTTTCCGGGCTGAACATCACCTGCATTTCCGTCGCCACGCCACCACCCACCAGCAACTCCGCGACACCATCCACACGCTCGAGGAACTGCTGGACATAGTCCTCGAAGTAAGTCGCGTATTCGTACACGGGGCGCGGGTTGTCCGGCAGTGTCCGCAGCGCCATCCAGATGATGGGCGAGCGCTCACTGCCCGCCGCCGTGATCACGGGGCGATCCACATTCTCCGGGTAGCTCGGCACCTCGTCCAGCTTCTGCGACACCCGCATCAGTGCCGCGTCCTGCTCGATTCCCACATTAAAACTCAGCTCGACGCGGCCGCGGTTGTCCCGCGCACGGCTCTCCATTTCGTACAGGCCGGGGATGTTCTTGAGCCGCCGTTCCTGCTCCTCGAGAATGGAGCGCTCGATCTCGTACGGCGTGGCCCCCGGCCAGTTTGTGTTCACCGTGACGATCGGGCGCTCGATGCTCGGCGAAAGTTGGACAGGAATACTGCGGAACGAGGTGAGCCCAAACAGGAGCACGAGCAGCACGCCCACGACGACGGTAACCGGATTTTGAATGGCGAATCGAATGATGTTCATGGGTGGAGGGAAAATCTCATGAGAAGGGGGCGTATCGAGCTTCGTAATTATCGCACACGCGCGAGTGCGTTATCAGGGTAGATGAGTGCGTCACGGTCTGCCTTGGCTTTTGCGCATATTTTGCGCAGGCAGCGCCTTTCCAATCTGCTCCCGGTCTATTCAGCCCATCGCCCGGTTCATGTCCAATGGCAGAGAAACCGAAATTCGCAGCGTGACAATGAATGGCGGCAGCCTATTCCCACTTGAGGATGCGAGTTCCGAGCGCTACCATCGGCAGAGGCCAGCAACAAACGGGAGAATCGGGACATGCATTACCTCTCAGCAATATTGCGCGGCAATGCCCCCGCGGCCACGATATTCATTCGAATCGCCGTTGGGTGTGTGTTTCTTTCGGAGGGCATCCAGAAGTTTCTCTTGCCCGACGCTAGGGGCGTGGGCCGCTTCGAGCGCATGGGATACGAATCCGCCGAGATGATCGCCCCGTTCGTGGGGGTCTTTGAGATTCTCTGCGGCGCATTGGTGCTCGTGGGCCTCGGCACGCGCCTTGTCGCCATCCCCCTGATTGTGATCATGCTCACGGCCATTACAACGACGAAGATCCCCATCCTTTTTGGTCAGGACATGTGGGGTTTTAATGTCCGTGAACTCAGCCAATACGGTTTCTGGAGCATGGCGCACGAAAGCCGCACGGATTTCTCCATGCTCATGGGTTCCCTTTTTCTGCTGTGCGTGGGGGGAGGGCGTTGGTCGGTCGATGCGCGGCTATTCGGTACTCGGGCCGACACCGACAACAGGAACTGACGGCGCCGTAGCGGGACAAGGAGAGTTCGAGTCATGAAGAGCCATTGGGTGTTTGCATTGGGCCTGGCCACGGGGCTTTGCGTGAGTGTGGCGATGGGCGCGCTCTTGAGCATGCCTGCCTCCATTGCGGAGGAAGAGCACGGGGCGGCCGCCGAGTCGGAACTGGCCTGGCTGCCCGCGGATCAGCCGGAATCCCTTCTGCGCATCGAGGCGCACCTGCGTGGCACGGATGTGACCATGTGGGAAATCGGCTACCGGTTCACCGAGTTGTACCACGCGGGTCTGGATCGAAACTGGGATTACGCCGACTACCAGCTCGAAAAAATCCCCCATGCGTTGCAACTGGCGATGGAGCGGCGGCCCAAGCGGGCGGAATCGGCGCAACCTTTCCTGAACGAGGTGGTGCCCGCCGTCCAGGCCCTCGTTGCCGAGCGCGATTCCGATGCCTTCATGCGCGGCATGGAGCGCTTGCGCACGGGCTGCATGCAGTGCCATGTGGCGGAGGAAGTGCCCTTTTTTACGGTGTCATTTCCCGAACTGCGAGCGAGCTCCATCGCCCCACTGCCGGATGACGCGGCCATCGACTGGTAAGCGGCCAGCGCGGAATTGCTGCAATCAATCCTTCGCCATGCGCGGGTCGAGTGCATCGCGCAGGCCATCGCCGAGAAAATTGAGGGAAAAGAGGGTGAGACTCAGCGCGATGCTCGGGTAAATGAGCATCCAGGTGTAGGTGTCCATTGCCTCGGCGCCTTCCTTGATTAGCAGCCCCCAGGAACTCATCGGGGCCTGAACGCCGAGGCCGAGGAAGCTGATGAAGGCCTCGAGGAGCATCACCTGGGGGATGGTGAGCGTGGTGTAGACGATGATCGGCCCGAGGGCGTTGGGGATGAGGTGGCGCAGCACGATGCGGGGCCGGCTCAGGCCGAGCACGACGGCGGCGTCGATAAACTCCTTCTCGCGAAGCGACATCACCTGCCCTCGCACGATGCGGGCCATGGTGAGCCACTCCACTGCGCCGATTGCGAGAAACAGCAGCACGAGGCTCTTGCCGAGGTACACGGTGAGGATGATCACGATGACGGTAAAGGGCAGCGTGTAGAGGATGTCGACGATGCGCATCATAACGGCATCCGCGCGGCCTCCGAGGTAGCCGGACACGGCACCATAGATCACCCCGATGGTCAATGAGACGGCCGTGGCGGCGAAACCGACGAGCAGGGATATCCGCCCGCCGTGGAGGATGCGGGTCAGCAGGTCGCGGCCGAGGGTATCCGTGCCGAGCCAATGCTTGCCACTCGGGGGCGACGCCCCGAGGGCGAGGTCCTGTTGTTGGTAGGTGTACGGCGATAACCACGGCCCGGCGATGCATGCCACGACAATGAGCGCCAGGCACACCATGCCCGCCACGGCAAGCTTGTTTCGGCGCAGGCGCAGCCATGCATCGCGCCAGAGGGAAGCGCCCGGCTCGGTGGGAACGGCCGCGGCGGCGTCAATCGCGGGTGCTGCGCCACTCATTGTCCTACCCTCACCCGCGGGTCGAGCCATGCGACGACGATGTCGACGACGAGGTTCATCACGAGGATGAGCACGCCGTAAAAGAGCACAACGCCCATGATCATCGTGTAATCCCGGCGGAATGCGGCATCGACAAACTCACGGCCGAGCCCGGGCACCTGAAAGATGGTCTCCACCACGAAGGAGCCGGTCAGCAGCCCGGCCGTAGCCGGGCCGAGAAACACGATGACGGGTTGCAGTCCACCACGCAGGGCGTGGCGCAAAATCACGCGGGACTCCGACAAGCCCTTCGCGCGGGCCGTGCGGATAAAGTCCTGCGAGAGCACCTCGAACATGCCGCCGCGCGTCAGGCGGGCGACATAGGCGGCAAACGGCGCCCCGAGGGTCAGCGAGGGCAGAATCTTGGACTCGGGCGTATTCCAGCCCGACACGGGCAGCCAGCCAAGCCACAATGCGAAGATCAGCACGAGCACGGGCCCGAGCACGAAATTGGGAATGCAGATTCCCGCCATGGACAGGCTCATCGGCGCGTAGTCGGTCATTGTGTTCGGCCGCAACGCGGCCATGATGCCCGCCGCAAGGCCCACCACCAGCGCCACGCCCAGCGCGTACAACCCCAGCTCGAGTGATTTGGGAAAGCGGTAGAGAATCCATTCCGTGACCGTGCGGGACGGCTTCTGCAGCGACGGGCCGAGGTCGCCCTGCGCGAGTTTGCGCAGGTAGTCCACATATTGAATGTGCAGGGGGGCATCCAGGTTGTACTGCGCCTTGATGGCCTGCAACACCTCGGGGGGCACATCGCGCTCGGTGGCCTCGAACGGCCCACCGGGCGCAAGGCGCACGAGGAAGAACACCACCGTGACGATGATGAACAGCACGGGGATGAACTCGAGCACTCGGCGAAGAATGTAGCGGAGCATGCGTCGCCTACTGTTCGGCCATGGCGCCGGGCCCGCCGTTATGGGCAAGGGAAATGTAGCGGTAGTTGAGATAACCCTGGAGATTGGGCGCCATGCCCGTCACGCGGGGGTCAATCAAGTGGCGGTGCGTGTAGGCGTAAATCGGCGCGATGGGCGCCTCCTCCAGCAGGAGTGCCTCGGCCTGCTGGTACAACGCGAAACGCTCGCTCATCGTCACGGCACGCCGCGCGCGGGCAATCAAGTCGTCGTACTCGGCATTGGACCAGCCCGTGCGGTTATTGCCGCCGCCCGTGACGAACATCTCGAGAAAGTTGATGGGATCGAGGAAATCCGCGAACCATGCCGAGCGGCACACATGATAATTCAGCCGCTCCATGTTCGAGAGGTACACCTTCCAGTCCTGATTCGAGGTTTCCACGCGCGCGCCCAGCGTGTTGCCCCACATCTGCTGAATAGCCTCGGCAATGCGGCGGTGGTCCTCGCTGGTGTTGAACAGAATCTCCACCGTCGGCAGTCCTTGCCCGTTGGGATACCCCGCCTCCGCGAGCAGGGCCTTCGCGGCGTCGGGGTCATACGGAATGCCCGCCTCGGGCGTGTACCCCGCCAAACCCGCCGGCGTCAGGGCCTTCGTCTCGCCCACGACGCCGTAGGCCACATGCTGCACGATGGAGGCCTTGTCGATGGCCATGGCGAAGGCCCGACGCACGCGCACATCGTCAAACGGCGCTCGCTCGACATTGAAGCGGTAGAAGTAAGTGCCAACGGCCGGGTCTATGTTGAGGACCTCCGGCCGATTCTCGCGGTACCAGTTCGTCATCGTCATTGGAAAGCTGTTGGTCACATGCAGGCGACCGGCGCGGAACTCACGCTCCTCGGTCGACAGATCCTCGATCGGAAAAAACTCCACAGCCTCCAGATCAATCAACTCGGCATCGTAGTAATAGGGGTTGGGCTCCACGCGCAAGATGGCGTTCGGCTCCCACTTCACCAGCTTGTACGGGCCGTTCGACACCATGTTGCCCGCCTCGATCCACTTCGAGTTGCGATCGCCGATGCCCCCGTGCGCCTCGATTGTCGGCCGGTGCACGGGCCACCAGGCGAAATGAATCTGGCTGGAGAGGAAGTACGGTGCGGGATGCTCCAGTTCCACCTCCAGCGTGAAGTCATCCAGCGCGCGCACGCCGACCTCGGTAAAATCCGTGATCTGTTCCTTGTTGTAGGCCTCGGCGTTCTTGACGATCCATAGCATGTAGCTGTATTGACTCGCCAGCAGCGGCGTGAGGTGGCGCTTCCAGCCGTAGACGAAATCGTGCGCGGTGACCAGGTCCCCGTTGGACCAGCGGGCGTCGTTGCGGAGATGGAAGGTGTAGGTGAGCCCATCCTCCGAAACCTCCCAGGATTCCGCCATGCCCGGCTCGACATCCAGCGTGGTTTGGTTGAGATTCGTAAGACCCTCGAACAACGAGGTCATAATGCGGTGCTCATTGTGGCCCGTGGCGAGATGCGGGTCCAGCGTGTGCGGTTCCGTCCCAGCCCCGATGCGCAACACGCGCCCCGAGTCCGCCTGGCGCCCTCCGCAGGCCGTCATCATCACGGCCAGGGCAGTCAACACAAGCACGGCGGGTCGGAACATCAAGCGCATGCAGCATCTCCTCAATCTTGGGTGGGCGCGGCGCCACGGTGGCGGGTGTCCCCGCATTTCTGCTGATTATACGGTGTCAGTCGGGGTGCGACAACGCGGGCTCCCCCAACGTTGTGGACATGGGCAATTTGCTTTGCGGTGCTGGGGCTCGATTGGCGGCCCTGCCCCCCCGCGCGGTATCCTGCCGCAGGCTCAAATCAAACCCGCGTGGGGGCGGCACCGATGAAACCAGGCACTTACCGAATCCGAGACGACATGCAGGGCGTGTATTTCTCCGCGTTCGTGGCGATTGCGGTGGTGGCACTGTTTTCGTTGATCATCCTGATCTGGTCGCTGGGGCAAACGGACACGGCCGCCTGGGTGGGATTGAGCATCGGGTTGGCCGGCCTCGCGGGGAGCGGCATCGCGGCCGCCATCGGTATTCGGCTCATCACGCGCGCTTCGTTGCTCGCCGTCTGCGTGGATGACGAGGGCATCTGGCACGAGTCGTGGGGCCGCAAAGAGGGCCTCGTGCTGTGGCACGCCGTGCGCGGCGTGCGGCGCCGCCGCGGCCAGCGCCTCGAGCTGCTCGACGAGCACGGCGCGGTCCTTGTCCGTCTGCACCCGCAGTTGCGCGCCTTCGGCGAGTTGACGGAGACCATCGCGGAGCGTGCCACGCGCATTCGCGCGTTGGACAAGTCGGGCAAGCCCAGCGCGGACGACTGCCCGCTGCGGCCGCCGTCCGTCTACCACTGCCGCCCGATCCGGTATTACGGGTTTATGGGGGTACTGGGCCTGTTTCTGGCCATTGCACTGCGGCGTATCCCAGACTTTCGCGGCTTTTTGGATGGCGCGTTCATGGGGCTTCTGGTGCTCCTTTTCTGGCGGGGCCGCTTCGTGCGGCACATCGAGATCACGCCGGAGCACCTGGACTTGCGCGTCCTGTCCGGCCGCGCCCGCTTGACCCCGGACGACATTGACAGCATCGAGATGCAGAATGTGTCACTCACCGGGCCGTTGTACGGCCTGTTTTCCTGGCTGGACTTCGCCGGTATCGATTCCACGGGCGTCGTCATCACCACACGCGATGAGGAGGCCCGCTACGCCCTCTACGACATGGGCGTCCACCCGGAAGACCTCGCGCGGCGCTTGAACGCATGGCTGGACGCGGGGCGGGAATCAGCCTGCGTGGATGGGGTCGCGAAAGCAGAAACCGTCTCCGCGTGATGTGTGCTTGAGGAAGAGGGTGAACGAGACATACGGGTTGTCGTGCGCACGCACGGCAACCCATTAAATCCCCCTTTGGAAAAGGGGGACTTAGGGGGATTCGACCCGGAGCGATGCGGCGCAGCCGCGAGCGAGCGACCATCGACGCTCCGCATGTTGTGGGGTGCGACGGTGCAATACGATTGGGCGCCCGAGTGCAACTCGGGGGCCAGCAGGCAGCCCCCCCTCACCCCGGCCCTCTCCCAGAGGGAGAGGGTGTGTCCGGGATGGGGGATGCATCTGGCTTAGTTGGCCGCCTCGTCCAGCACCCATTGGGTGAAGAGACGCACGCCGTAGCCGGTGGCGTGTTTGGTGTCCTGGTAGGAGATGCCGCTGCCGCCCCAGGCGGTGCCGGCGATGTCGAGGTGGGCCCATGGGGCGGGCCCGGCGAACTCCTTGAGGAAGCACCCGGCGGTGACGGCGCCTGCGAGGCGTCCGCTGGGGATGTTCTTGAGGTCGGCGTGGGTGCCCTTCATAAGCTCGCTGTAGTCGTCCCACAGGGGCAGGGGCCAGACGCGTTCGTCGGTGGCCTTGGCCGCCTTCTGCAGGCCGGCCGTCAAGGCCTCGTCGGTGCTCATCAGGCCGGCGGCGTAATGCCCGAGGGCGATGATCACCGCGCCGGTGAGGGTGGCCGCATCGATCATGGCATCGGGCTGGTATTGCTCGGCGACATACGCGAGGGCATCGGCGAGGATGAGTCGGCCCTCGGCGTCGGTGTTGTGCACCTCGATGGTTTTGCCGTTGTACGCGGTGATGATCTCACCGGGGGTGACGGCGTTGCTCGAGGGCATGTTTTCCGCCGAGGGAACGGCGCAGATCACATTGATTTTCGGGCCGATCGTGGCGATTGCCTGGAAAGCGCCCAGCACCGCCGCCGCGCCGCACATGTCGAACTTCATTTCGTGCATGGCCTCGCCCGGCTTGAGGCTGATGCCGCCGGTGTCGAAGGTAAGGCCCTTGCCGACGAGCGCGAGGGTCTTCGTGGCTCCCTCGGGCCGGTACTCAAGGATGACCAGGCGCGGCGGGCGGGCACTGCCGCGGCCCACGGCGAGCAAGGCCCCCATGCCCATTTCATCCAGCTCGGTTTCATCGAAGATGGAAGCGGTACAGCCCAGTTCCTGCGCCATGCGGGCGGCTTCATCGGCCAGCACTTCCGGGGTTACATCGTCCGAGCTGCGGTTGGCGAGGTCGCGCGCCCATTGGGTCGACTCGATGAGGATGGCGGCGTTCTTCGCGCTGGCTTCGGCTGCGGCGTCGCTGGAGAGGATGGTGACATCGGATACCGTCACGGGCTCGGGAGCGTCCTCGGGTTGCTCCTTGTAGCGGTCGAACGAATACTGCCCGAAGGCGATGCCCTCCATCACCGGCACGAACGAGGCCCCGCGAAGGGATTCCGCATCGATGGCAATCGCGGCGATTCGGTGCTGCTTGAGGGCCGCCGCGACGCTGCCCGCCGCGCGCCGCAAGTGCTCGGTTACCGGCTTCTTGCCGAGGCCGAGAATGGCAATGCCCGCGTAGGGCCCGGAGGGCGTCGGCAGAAAGTACCCTTCCTTCGTCTTGCCGGAGAATACACCCGCCTCGATCAAGGCGCGCACGGCGGCGTTGTCATCCGCGCGCAGGGAGGCGGGCAGATCACCGCCCTGGGTAAGTCCGACGACGAGGGCTGTGCGTGGACCGCCGGTTTCGGGGGTGAAGGCATCGATGGGGGCGGCGGCGGTTGTCAGGGGCATTGGGTTATTCCTTAGTTGGTTTGGAGACCTTGAGGTCGCCGGAGTGGCTCGGTTCGTCCTTCGCCAGGGCTACGGCCCGACACGCAGGAGACCGGCCACATCGGTAATCGAACGCAGCCGCGTTTTGCTTATCGCGGCGGCAACTCGATGGGGATGATATTGTCCAGGGCCCAATTCTGAAAATCGGGCCAGGTATCGAAGAGGAAGTCAGGGTGCTCATCCTGGAGGAGGTCCGGCTTGGCCGTCGGGGCCCATGCCGCGGCGACGGCCGTCACGCACGCCGCCCGCGCGGCGCGGATATCCGTCGGGGCATCGCCAATGTAAACAGCCTGCTCCGGCGGCATGTTCCACGCATTCAGCACGGCGGTGATATTGTCCGACTTGACGCAGCCGTCGTGGTGGCCGCACTCGAGTTGCTCGAAGTGGCTCCCGAAGCCCAGCAAATCCAGCGTGATTTCGGCGCAACCCCTGCCCTTTGCCGTCACGATTGCCAAGCGGGCGCGGGCCTCCGCGAAGGCCGCGAGCCCATCCACCACACCGTCGAACAGGGCCTCGGCGTTGTCATGCCTGCGCGCATAGGCCGCGAGGTAATCCGCGTGCGCCGCTTCCCACTGGTCCGGCAATTGGCGCTGGAAAACGCCCTCCTCGTTCGGGCCGAACATGGCGTGGATCTCATCGTCCGAGTACTCCACGCCCGCGCGTTGCTGGAACACATCGCGGAAGGCGCGGTAAGTCGCCGGCAAGGTGTTGCCCAGCGTGCCGTCGAGGTCAAAGATGAGGCCGCGGTAGTGCATGGTGTGTGTTCCCTACTCATTCTCTAGGTGCACTGGGAACGCTCCCGGCGCCTCTCAATAGTGATAGCGGCATGCAAGCAGCCGGATCTGATCGTCCGTCACGGTGTAAACGAGTCGATGTTCATCATCTATCCGGCGAGACCAGCAGCCTTGAAGCTCGTGCCGCAGCGGTTCCGGCTTGCCCAATCCATCGAATGGATCGCGCTGAATTTCCTCGATCAGCCGGATGATGCGCAACGCCTTCTTTCGGTCATACCTGATCCACCACGCCAAATCCTCGAAAGCGGCCGGATCAAATACCAAGCTTCGCACGCGCTTCCTCGAGGGTGGTGCCCCCCTGTCGTTGATTGGCGTCGAGCAGGCGTCGTTTCATGGCTGCGCTGCGCAATAGGTAGGCGGTCTCTCTCTCCGACTCGATCTCGCGCCAGAGATTGATCGGAACCAACACGCCGACCGGTTGGCCATCCTCGCCCGTGATGTATTCAATGTCCCTGGGGTTTGCCATGAGATTTTTCCTCCAGATCGATCTAAGTCTACCTTGGTGCGCCGCCATTGGCAATCCGCCACTGATGCCCCGCGCATGTCAACTCGCTGGCAGCGTATTGTCCAGCGTGCCGTTGAAAGTCTTTAACACGGACTTGCACGGACTCGTCTCCGGCCTGTTCCTAATTACACCTTTGGAATGAGTACATCGGAAGTCCGGTGTCACCCGACCGCCGCGCTCTCCGGCAGCAGCTCCCCCTCGTGCCAGTGGCCGGCGCCGCCGGTGATGCGCACGGTGACCAACTCGCCGACTTCATGCTGGCAATCGCGGATCATCACTGGGCGGAAGCCGTCGGTGCGGCCGTTCATGGCGTCGCGCACGCGTGTGTTGGCGCCGTCGATGAGGACCTCCTGCTCGGTGCCGAGGTATTCCTGCATCTGCTCGGCGTGGATGCGTTCCTGCAGGGCGATGACGCGCGCCAGGCGCTCTTCCTTCACCTCGCGGGGGATGTCGTCCTCGAGCTTGCGCGTGGCGAAGGTGCCGGGGCGCTCGCTGTACTTGAAGGGAAAAACCTGCCCGAATCGCACTTCCTCGAGGATGCGCAGGGTCCACTCGAAATCCTCGTCGGTTTCCGTGGGAAAACCGACAATCAGGTCCGTGCTCAACTCGATCGTCGGGTTGATGGCCTTCATGTAGCGCACTTTCTCGAGGTACTCCGCGCGCGTGTGCCCACGGCGCATCAAGTCGAGCAGGCGGTCCGAGCCGGCCTGAAACGGCAGGTGAAGGTGGTTGCAGATGTTCTTGCGCTCGGCCATGAGGTCGGAGAGGCGGTTGTCCCAATCGTTCGGATAGGGCGAGGTGAATCGGATGCGCGTCAAACCCTCCACCTTCGAGGCGTCGTCGAGCAGCTCGTAGAATCCATAGCCGGGCACACCGTAGGAATTGACATTCTGGCCCAAGAGCCAGATTTCCCTGGCGCCCTGTTTCACGAGGTGCTTGGCCTCGCGCAGGATGTTCTCCGGCTCGCGGCTCACCAGGCGCCCGCGCGTAAACGGAACGATGCAGAAGGTGCAGAAATTGTCGCAGCCCTTCGTGATCGCGATATACGCCTTGATGCCCTCGACATGGCCCTGCTCGACCCACTGCTCGGGCACGAAGTTCTGGACCTTCTTGTCGCGCGGCATCCACTCGGTCTCGAGGACGCGCTCGCCGCCTTGCGCGCGGGCGATCATCTCGGGCAGGCGGAAGTAGTTGTCCGGGCCGAAGACGATGTCCACCGAACGCTCGCGCTTGAGGATGGCCTCGCCCTCCTGCTGGGCGACGCAGCCGCCGACGCCGATGACGGTGCCGGGGTTGATTTCCTTGAGCTTGCGCAGGCGGCCGAGCTGGCTGTACACCTTGTTCTCGGGATTTTCGCGCACCGAGCAGGTGTTCACGAGCACGACGGTGGCTTCCTCGACGACCTGGGTGAGTTCGTACCCTTCGTTCTCGAGGACGGCCATCATCTTCTGGCTGTCGTGCTCGTTCATCTGACAGCCGTAGGTTTGAATGTAGGCCTTGGCTTTCATGGTGCTCCGGTGTACTCTGGTGGCGTCACGGCGGGCGTTTACGGGCAGCCCGTGAACACGCAATGATACCAAGCGGCAGCCGGGACGGTCCACCGGCGTGCCCGAAACCCTTCGATGCGGAGGGGAGCTTGTATTCAAGGAGGAAATACCCGATGGCGACTCCCGGTTATTTGGCAGCGGCGCGGCTATGATGATCGCGGCGGCAATTTTGGCACTCAGCATGACGGCGGGCGAACCTTTGAGCGGATTCACGCGTGAAACGGGCATCGTGTATGCCGAACCCGGAGGAAAGTCTCTCCGGGGTGACCTCTATCTCCCGGATCGGCCCCTGGCCGAGGGCGAACGGCGGCCGGCGGTCGTGATCATTCACGGCGGCGCATGGATCGGCGGGCGGCGCTCGCAGCTGTCCTATTACGCCCGTAACTTCGCCCGGCACGGCTATGTGGCCTTTGCGATCGAGTACCGGCGCATGCCGCGGCACCCGTTTCCGGCCTGCCTGCACGATTGCAAGGCGGCAGTGCGCTGGTTGCACATCCACGCGGACGACTACGACATCGACCCGACGAAGATAGCGGCGCTGGGCGGCTCGGCCGGGGGGCACCTGGCGGCCTTCCTCGCCGTGACGGACGCATCCGACGGCTTCGAGGGCACGGACAACCTCGGCCATCCCTCGACCATCCGCGCGGCAGTATCGCTCTACGGTGCGCTGGACCTCACCCAATTCGGCGAGGGCGCGAAGTCCAGGGGCCGCGTGCGCGACGGCTTCCTCAAGGCCTTCGCCGGGCGCGAGGGCATGAAGACCGGCGACCCGCTCGCGTGGGCATCGCCCATCTCGTACATCGACCGCCACGCGGCCCCGGTCATGCTCATCCATGGCACGCGGGATATGCTGGTCGACCATGAGCAATCCGAGCGTTTTCAGGCGAGAATGCAGGAAAAGGGCGTGGAGGCCCCGCTGATTCTCGTGCCGGGCCGCAATCACGGCTTCGATTTCATCTTCTGGCGGCAACGGGAGGACCTACTCGAGAAGATGGTGGCCTTCTGCAACGAGCATCTTGGGATCGAGCCGGAACCCGTCGCCTATTCCGCGTTGGATGAACCCCACCCTGGCCGCTATGCCGACGGGACGCCCGTGATGTCGCCGGGGAAGACACGCCGCGCGTCCGAGTTGGACACGGCCATGCAGCAGGCGAAGTCGGCGGAGTGAGTTATCCCCGGTCGGACTTCCACTCGCGGTAGTCGCGAATGGATTGCGCCAAGTCGACTTGCGGCGCGTAGCCGAGTTCGTGGCGGGCCTTGTCGATGCGGATGTCCCACGAGAGGGATTCGTCCGGGTCCGGCTGACCACTGAAGGCAATGATCGACGAACTATCGAGCGCCCCGATGCAGGTCTCGGCCAATTCGCGGTTGGATACCGGCTTTCCCGAGGCAATGTTGAACACACCGCGCACGGGTTTCTCGATGGCCAGCGCAATCGCCGATGCCACATCGCGCACATCCACGAAGTCCTGCCGCCGCCCGCCTTCGCCGTGCAGGGTGATCGGCGCGCCCGATGCAGCCGCATCGGCGCAAATCGAGAAGAGGCGCTTTCGCCGCATTCCGGGCCCGACGGGTGAACTCACGCGCAGAATGACGCCCTCGATCCGGCCCGCGCCGTCCGCTTCCCGCACGAGACCTTCGGCGTACCACTTGGACAGCGCGTAGATACCACGCGGTGCGCAGGGGTGCTCCTCGGTGATGGGCAATTGAAGCGGTGTCGCGAGGACATTGAAGCCGGAGAGATGCACGAAGCGGCGCACGCCGCTTTGCTCGGCGAGAATGAGCAGGGCATGCGTTGCGAGAGCGTTGACGCGGGTGGGGGAAAGGCTCGTGGCGTCGTCGGAAAGGTCGGCTGCGCAATGCACGATGGCCTCGCAGCCTTGCAGCGCAGGCGCCAAGGATTCGCGAAAATCCCCGCTAAAGTCGACGGAAAGTTGCGTGATCGTATTCGGAAGCGTTGAATTGGGCGCACGCACGGCCGCGATGACTTCATGGCCCGCCTCCGCGAGGTGCCGCGCCGCCGCATCACCGATGTGCCCGCCCGCGCCCGTCACCAGCACCTTCATCCGCGCATGCCATACGGCTCAACGCCGCCCTCGCCCGGGGGCAGGCCGTCGCTGATGCCCGAGGCGGTCACGCGGTTCACCACGGCGGGCGGCACATACAGCTCATTCCAATAGCGGAGCGCCATGCCCTCCGTGATGCGCGGCAGGGTCACGGGCTCGTTGAGCGCGAAATGCCGCAGGAAGGCTTCGGCCTCGTTGAAACCCAATGCCGCGCGAATCGGCGCCGTGCCGGAAAAGCGCGCGTTGATCTCGAAGCACACGGGGCCGCGCTCGGTCATGCGCAGTTGCACATTGCAGGGGCCAACGGCCTTCAACGCCGTGGCGATGCGCTCGGACTCGGCCTGGACGGCGGGGTTGTCCTCGACCCACGCGCGGTAGGTCGTGCCGGCCACGAGATCGCGCCGCATGACAAGCGAGCCTGCCAACTCCCCATCGCGATCGACGAAGCAGCCGACGGTGTACTCGTGGTCGTCGTCGCCGAGAGACTCCTGGATGAGGTAGCCCGGCTTGCGCATGGCGTAGGCGAGGTCGTCCGCGTCCTCGACCCGGATGAGTCCCCGCGAGCCGCCGCCTCGGCGTGGCTTAGCGATGAGCGGATAGCCCACGGCTTCGACGAGCGCGCTCACAGCCTCGGCATCGCATGATTCCGCATACCCCGGCCCATTAAACCCCTGCGCGTCGAGCCACTGGCAGGTGAGGAGCTTGTCCTCGCAGATGGCGTGGGTTTCCGGCGTGTTGACCGGGCATAAGGCCCCGGTGACCGCCTCGACCTCGGCGCGATGGGCCACAAAAAAATCCAGCACCGGCTCGCAGCCGGTCAGCATGATGTCCACTGACTCGGCCTTGCAGATGCGCTTGAGGGAGGGCAGGAAGGAGTCCTCGTGGGCCCACGGCACCACGAAGCCCCGCTCGACGGTGTACAGCCCCATCTGCGGGGCGCTCACATCCGTACCGAGCACGCGGCAGGGCACCGTGGAGCGTTGCAGGGCCTTGAGAATGCCCTGGCTGACATTCCCCCCCACCGCGAGCACGAGGACCGTAAGCGGCGCGCCGGGTGGCGTCATTCCACCTCATCCCGCAAAAGAAAGTAGGGCTTGCGCTGCACCTCGATGTAGATGCGGCCGACATAGGCGCACAGCGTGCCGGTGGCCAGTAATTGAATGCCGCCGAAGAGGAAGAAGATCGCGATGACGCTTTCCATTTGCAGCACATTGCCGTAGGCCAGCCGGTACCACAACACCCGCACGAACATGGCAAAGCCGCCGAAGGCAAAGATGGCCCCCGCCGCCCCGACCATGCGCAAGGGGGCATCCGTAATCGAGGTGATCAGGTCCACCGCCGTGCGAACGAGCTTGAACACACCGTACTTGCTGTTGCCCTGCTTGCGCTCGCTGTGGCGCACCTCGACCTCCGCGATGTTTCCCGCGATCGCGACAAGATCGACCGGCAGGTAGCGGCAGCGGTGATCGAGCGAGACCATGCGCTCGACCACCTCGCGCCGGAAGCCCTTGAGCGTGCAGCCGTAGTCGTGCAGGGGCACGCGCGTGACACGCGCGATATACCAGTTGAGGGCCTGCGAGACGATCCGCCGCGCGAAGTGATCCCGCCGGTGGGCGCGCCATCCGCTCACGCAGTCGTAGCCCTCGTCGAGTTTCTCGACGAGTCGGGGCAAATCCTCGGGAAAGACCTGGAGGTCCGCATCCATGATGAAGACATACTCGCCGCGCGCCAGCGACACGCCGGCGTAGAGGGCCGGGCTCTGCCCGAAATTGCGTACCATCGGCGCGACGCGCAGGCGCTCGTCGTTCTTCCGCAAGCCGGTGAGGATGTCCAGGCTGCCGTCGGAGCTGCCGTCGTCCACGGCGATGATTTCATACGGGCGGCCGAGTCCCTCGAGCGTCGCGGTGAGGCGCTCGTAGAGTTCCGGGAGGCTGTCGGCCTCGTTGAACACGGGAATGACCACGGAAAGGGCTGGCGTCGACATGCGGAAGCGTCCTCGCGAGGCGGTTGACGGTGGAGCCATGGCGCACTCGCATCGGCGCCGGACACCGGGTTCAGCCGCAACGCCCGGCAGGGCGAGGCGGCTGCAAAATACCTGACGCAAAGTACCTGACGACTCGTTCGAAGCGCAACCGGCCAGAATGCGCATTGTACCGCATTCGTGTTGTACAGTACCCGGGTACCACAAGGGGATTCTGTTTTTAATGGAGGGGATTTCGTTTTTCATGGCGCCATCGTTTGGAAAAGTCTATCTCGTCGGGGCAGGACCGGGGGATCCCGGCCTGATCACCGTGCGCGGACGCGAGTGCCTCGAGCGGGCGGATGTCGTCGTCTTCGACGCCTTGGCCAACGACGCCCTGCTGCGCCACGCCGCCAACGCCGAGCACATCTTCGTCGGCAAATCCACGGACAAGCACACCCTCCTGCAGGAGGAAATCAACGCCCTGCTCGTCACCCAGGCCCGCAAACACGCCGTCGTCGTGCGGTTGAAGGGCGGCGATCCCTTCGTATTTGGCCGTGGTGGAGAGGAGGCCCTGCATCTCGCGCAGAACGGCGTGCCGTTCGAGGTTGTGCCCGGCGTCACCGCCGGCGTGGCGGCCCCGGCCTACGCGGGTATCCCCGTTACCCATCGCGGCATGGCGGCGAGTTGCGCCTTCATCACCGGCCACATCCCTCCGGGCGAACCCGGCGCGGTGGACCTCGCCCGCATTGGCCTCGAAGGCACCCTTTGTTTTTACATGGCCGTGCGGAATTTGCCCGCCATCTGCTCACAACTGGTCGAACTTGGCCGTTCGCCCGACACCCCCGCCGCCGTGATTGCATGGGGCACCTGCCCGCAACAACGCACCGCCACGGGCACCCTCGCAACCATTGCTGGCATCGTTGAGCGCGAGGGGATCGTGCCGCCGGCCCTGTTTGTCGTCGGTGAGGTGGCCTCCCTGGCGGACACACTCGCCTGGCACGACCAACGGCCCCTGTTCGGGCTGCGCATCGCGGTGACGCGGGCGCAATCGCAGGCGAGCAAGCTGGTCGCCTCCCTGCGGCAATTGGGGGCGGATGTCTTCGAGTTTCCCACCATCGCCATCGAGTTTCCCGAGGAGCCCCAGCCCTTCGACCCGCTTTCTACCTACGATTGGGTCGTGTTGACCAGCGTCAACGCCGTCGAGTCGCTCTTCACGCGCCTGGCCGAGCGCGGCGAGGACGCCCGCGCGTTTGCGGGGGTCAAGATCTGCGTCATCGGAAGCGCCACGGGCGAGGCCGTGCGCCAGCGCTTCCTCGAGCCAGACCTCGTGCCCGAGCGTTATGTCGCGGAGGAACTCATGACGGCCTTGCACGCCTTCGAGCAGGACCTCGCGGGCAAGCGCTTTCTCCTGCCACGGGCCGATATCGCCCGTGGATTCCTGCCGGCCGAGTTGCGCGCGCAGGGGGCCGAGGTCACCGAGTTGGTCGCCTACCGCACCGTGCCGCCCGAGGCCTCCAGCGAGCGCTGCGAGGCCCTGCTGGCCTTCGCGCCGGATTTGGTGACCTTCACCAGCTCCAGCACCGCCCGCAATTTTGCCCAACTGATGGGCGCCCGCCGCCTCAAGGACCTCGACGCCCTCGGCGTCGCCTACGCCTCGATCGGCCCGCTCACCACGGAAACCGCCGAGTCCCTCGGCATGCCCGTGGCCACCACCGCGGATACCCACGACATCCCCGGGCTCGTGGAGGCGCTCACCCGCTGGGCCACACAGCCCCGCATGCGCCAACGGCTCGAGCACCGCCGCGACGACCCCGCCACCGGCTCCCAAGCCCACCCCGGCGTTTCCTTCACGGATGTGGATTAGCGGGGCGCTTGGTCGTTCGTTTCGGACAAGCGCAGATCGGCGATCAGAGGCAAGTGATCCGAGTTGAAGGGGCCGCCTCGTACCATCCCTGTCACTTCGATGTCAGGCGACACCAATACATGATCGATCGGCAATAGCGTAGGGATGGGGCGTCCGACAGGCCATGTTGGAAGGATGCCACGCGCCCTGCGTGCGTCCTTCAAGCCGCTGTTTCGGAGCAGGTCCCGGAAGTGGGGCGACCACGGCGTCACATTGAGCTCGCCGATGATCGCGAAGGGGCCATCGGCGGCCGCAGCGATCGCCGCGGCATCGACGAGCTGCCGGTTGCGCGACGCCGCATAGTGGCCGACGACCGGCGGGATCGTATGGATGTTCAGGATTTGCAGCGAGCCATAAGGTGTCTCCACGGTTGCCTCTAGAGCGGGCACCGTTGAGCGTCCTAGTTCGATTTGTTTGGCCTCCGTGATGGGCCAGCGGCTCAGCAGGGCCACCCCGAAGTTGTCGGGGCGTGGGATGACCACCTGGTGGGGGTAGGTGGTCCGCATTCCTTGCAGCACGCGTTGCCACGCTGCGTCCGTTTCCTGAAGGCAGAGAATGTCAGGGTTGTGTCGATACACTTCCGACCGAAAAGCCGCAAAATCGCGGTTGGGTGTGTAGACATTGGCGAGCATGACACGAATCGTGACCTCATCGCCCGTGGACCGTTTCAGCGGGAGGTAGGGGAGCAATGGAATGCCGAAGTAGATCGACAGCGCTAGTGCCAGTACCGCGCCGCGCCTTTCCCGAAGCGCCGTGAGCAGGGCGAATGCTCCAAGGGCACATGCAAAGTACAGGGGAACAAAATGTGAGAAGAGTTCGAGCGCCCAGTGGAGCCGCGCGAGCAATGTACAGGCCCCGCAGATAAACAGACCCGCCAGAGCGGCCTTGGTCAGGCGAATGGAGGCTGGGCGAAGAATCGTCCGTGGGGAAGCCGCTAGTACGGTACGCGTCATAGGCTGCTTCTCCATAGCGTCAATCGCTTGACTGTATGATACCTAACAATTCCCGGCGGTGCAACGCCACACAGACCTGCACGGACTGACACGGACGAACACTGACACGATTCGGCCGTTTCCAAGTCCGTGTCAGTCCGTGAAGGTCCGTGCAAGTCCGTGCCCTCCGAAGCCTTGGCGAAGGGGTTGACGGCTCGTCCAAATTGTATTATTGTGTTCATACAATTTAGGCGAGGCAATCATGAACATCCACATCAGCTCCAACAACGGCATCCCCATCTACCTCCAGATCGTCCAGCAGATGCAATACCTGGTGGCATCCGGACGCCTGCGCCCGGGCGACGAAGTGCCGCCCATCCGCACGCTGGCCGAGCAACTCCTCATCAATCCGAATACCGTCGCGCGGGCCTACCGCGAGCTGGAGACGGCGGGCCTGCTCACCAAGCGGCGCGGCGCGGGCACCTATGTGGCCGAGGGCGAATCGCCGCTGAGCCCGGGTGCGCGAAGGAAGATTCTGGCCGAACGGGCCGACGCCCTCGTGGCGGAGGCGGCCCAACTCGGCATTTCCATAGACGATGTACTGAAACTGGTGGCGGAGCGCGACGAAGCGCTGCGTAGGGGTGAACGAGGAGAGGAATCATGACGGAAGCAATGCCCTTGCAGGCGGAAGGATTGACGCGACTGTTCGGCCGCAAGCTGGCGCTGGACGGCGCGAGCCTCACGGCCGCACCGGGCCGCGTGCTCGGCGTGGTGGGCGAGAACGGCGCGGGCAAGACGACCCTGATGCGCCTGAGCCTCGGCCTGTTGCGCCCGCACAAGGGGAACATCCGCGTGTTCGGGCACGACCCGGTGCGGCACCCCGAGAAGGCGCTATCACAAATCGGCTACCTCAGCGAGGACCACGACATTCCCGGGTGGATGACCGTGCGCGAACTGATGGGCTATCAGCGCGCGTTCTACCCGAAATGGGACGACGACTACGCCGAATCCCTTCGCGAACGCTTCCAACTCGAGCCCAATATTCGCATTCGCAACCTCTCGCGTGGCGGACGCGCCAAGGCCGGCCTGCTGATCGCCCTGGCGCATCGGCCGCCGCTGTTGCTGCTCGACGAGCCATCCAGCGGACTCGACCCTGTCGTGCGGCGCGACATTCTCGGCGCGATCGTGCGCACCGTGGCCGACGAAGGCCGCACCGTCGTCTTTTCCTCGCACCTGCTCGATGAAGTCGAGCGCGTCGCCGACGATGTCGTGATGATTCACCACGGCAAAATCGTGCACGCCGCGCCCATCGACGACATCCGCGCCGCGCACGGCAAGCTGACCATCGCCTACGACGAGCCCCGCCACGACGCCCCGCAAGTGCCCGGCGCCCTCAGCTGCGACGGCCACGGCCGCGAGTGGACGATCATCTGCGACGGCCAGCTCGACGCCGTCAAGACGGCCATCGCCAACACCGGCGGACGCATCATCGAACAAGGCACCCCCAGCCTCGAAGAGATTTTCGTCGCCCGCGTCCGATCGAGCCGCGAGGGGTAGAGAAATGGGGACAGTAACCATACCCAACGATGCATTCTCCCTCTCCCCCTGGGAGAGGGCCGGGGTGAGGGCGGGCCTGTGCATGGATTGCCAGCCGAGGGCGGCTGGCCTACACTTGCGTTGTGCAATCCCATGGCGCGTGGGGCATCGCATCCAGCCGATGTGGGGACAGCCGCCCTCGGCTGTCCATCGGGCATCCCGCACGGCCCCGGCTCGCCCCCCTTCGCCCAAATGCTACGGCGCGGGAACCGAGGACGCTTCTCCCTTCGCGCTTCACGCTACGGCGGACACGCGCCCTCCCATGGGCACAAACCCGTGTAGCCCAGCCGCCCCCGGCTGGGTGAAAGCCCACGACCCGCCCGGACACAGGCGAGGGCGCCTGTGCTACATCGATCGTGAGAATTCCCCGGGAGGGCGCAAGTCCCACGAAGCTTCAGCGGAGTGGGAAGCCGCAACGAGGGAGATCAAATCATGAGCACCCAAATTAACACTCTCCCCGCCATCCGCGCGCTGCTGTGGGAGCGGTGGCGGGTGATGCGGTGGGTGGTGCTGGCGGGGCTGTCGCTTTACATGGTGATCATGTTGACGCCGATACTGGATGGTGGCAGGGATGGCGATGCGGTGTCGTTCGATGAATTGTTCTTGCACGAGACCACGATCCCGTTGATCATCGCATTATGCGTCATGTGCAATTTTGTGTTCACGCACGACGGGCGCAGCTACCGGTTCGGACTGCTGGAGCGCTCTTTTCGGCTGCCGGTTACCAATCGCTTTCTTACGGTGTCCAGCCTCGTGATCGGGCATGCCTGGATGCTCCTCATGTTCGGCTGCCTGCTCCTGGCGACTGCGTGGATATATCCGCAGTTTCCCGTCCCGTTGGATGTCGCGCTTGGCACGCTGTTGATGGGTTCCCTTCTCATTTCCGTTATGCAGGTGTGGTTTTCGATCAACACGAACGAGTTCTTCTCGCTCCCCATCGTTCTTTTACTACCCCCGACGGCCATCGTTTCCGCGGGTAACTTGGACATGGTGTACGGTTCTGTGCTGGCGGCCTGCGCGTGCGGGGCCGCGGCCACCGGCGGTGCGTGGGTGTATGGCCTACGGCGCAACGGCTGGCTCGGCGAAGCGTATGCCATGCTGAACCCCTTACGGCTCCTTCCCGCGCCGCGCGCATTGCCATCACCCAGCGTGCGCGGCCCGATGGCGATGTTGATCTGGTACGAGTGGCGGCGGTGGGGCTGGATACTCGTCCTGCTGGTGTTCCTTGCCGGGCTGATTCCAGTCGTCATGCGGTTCGTGTGGCCGGATCAGGTCGTCGAGGACGACGGCGAACTGGGCTGGTTTTTGGTGTTCGCGTTTGCCGTGGGCGTGGGGGCCATTCAAACCGCGCAGGAGAGCCACTACGGGACCAACAAGCCTTCTGATTATCGCTTGTTGCGGCCCGTTTCCACGCGGTCACTCGCGCTCGGTCGAATCCTGGGCACCACCAGCATCCTCCTGTCTGCCTCGCTGCTGGTGCTGTGCGGCACGACGCTCGTGTTTGGTTCCGTGCCCCCAGCGGAGGCGGCCAGCTTGGCATTCCTTCTGTTCTGCTTGGCGTGGACTATCGTGCACGCGTGGATAATGATGTTCTTCCTCACCTGTATTGGCCAGTCTTTGCTCGTGCCGGTCTATGTGGTACTCCTTGTATTGGGGCCGACTGCGAGCAGTGATTGGGAGACATTGCAGTATCAACTCATGGTGGGAATAGTCCTCACATTCGTGATCTACATCAGCCTGGTTGTGCTGATTCGCAGGGTGGTGCCGCTGTGGATGATGCTGACTTGGATTCTTGTATTCATTGCCATTCCGGTGGGGGCCGCCTTCCTTCTGACCGACCTGAACACTCGCCTCGCCACGACAAACATGTTGATACTGCTACCGATTGCCATCTCCGCTTCCATTCTCTGGCAGGTCTACTGGCTTGACCGCTGCCGCCACCGGTGAGGCTGCGAATACTGCGATTCTACCCTGTTGACGAGACCGGCAATCGGGGGTATTGTGCCCATCATACGGGGACAGTAGTGGCGTATGACGGCCAGCGTACCAGCAATTTAATTAGGGAAATGAGGGGAGTTGTCATGAATCGATTGTGTCGCGTGTTGAGTGTGGTCGCTGTTCTGGCCGCCGCGGCCGCCTATGCGGAATCACCGGCGGGCACGGCCTTCACTTACCAGGGCTACTTGACGGACGGGGGCGAGCCGTTTGATGGCACGGCGGCGCTGGATTTCCGCATTTATGATGCCGCGGATGGCGGCAATATCGTCGGTCCCGTGTTGACCTATGATGTCGTTGAGATTCTCAATGGCTATTTTGTGGTCGACCTCGATTTCGGAACGGGCGCCTTTGATGGCAACGCGCGTTGGCTCCAATTGCGGGTGAATGGGCAGCCGCTTTCGCCCCGTCAACCCGTGTATGCGGCGCCGTATTCGCTCTATGCGCTGGATGGCAACGAGGGCCCGCCCGGGCCGCAGGGCCCTGCCGGCCCCACCGGACCCACGGGTCCCCAGGGCATTGCCGGGCCAACGGGGCCGCAAGGTCCCACTGGCCCCGTAGGGCCCACGGGTCCGCAGGGCCCCGAGGGGAAGCCCGGCGTGTCCGCGCCGATCAGTTCGGACCAGATCGCGCTTCAGGCCTGGTGGGATGACCCTCAAAAGCCGGGCCTTTTCATCACCGAAACCACGCCAAGGGGAATCGCATTCGACGGCACGGACATCTGGGTGGCCTGCACCGACGCGAAGGCGCTGCAGCGTTTCAACATCCAGGATGGCACTTCGAACACGATCCTCTTGGGCGAGGAGAGCAATCCATGGGATGTCGCCTATGACGGCGAGTACCTCTGGATTGCCAACAACACCACGCCCGGTTCAGCGATGAAGTTCGATCGCAACAACGAGCAAGTCGTGGCGACCGTTGCCCTGCCAAACGGTCCGCGCGCGCTGGCATACGGCGCCGGGTACATCTGGGCCGCCTGCTACGACGCCGCTTCCGTGGTCCGGATTGACCCGGCCATCAATGCGGCTTTTCTTCCGCACTCGGTTGGCCAGGGCCCGATTGCCCTCGCGTTCGATGGAGTGGATATGTGGGTTTCCAACTTCGTCGCCGAGACAATATCACGCATTAACAGCGCCACGAATGTGGTCACGACCTTTGCGGCGCCGGGCGTGCCAAGGGGCCTCGCGTTTGACGGCGCACACATGTGGATGGCGGACCACCGTTTCAGTCCCAGCCGGCTCGTGCGCATCAACCGCTTCTCGAATGGAACCTTCAGCAGCGTCACCCTCCCTAACGGTTCACTGCCGGTGGCGGTCGTGTTTGACGGGACGGATATCTGGGCCGCGCACGCGGGCGATGGCTTGGTTTCCCGCGTCCGGGTGAACAACCCCGTCGTGCTGGACACCTACACCTTCGATCCCGCCAACATCCCCTTCGACATCACCTTCGACGGCAACAACATCTGGGTGACGAACCACAACAACGACATCCTGTGGAAGATTCGCCGATGAGGGTGGTACGCGCGTTTGCCGCCGTCGCCGTTCTGTCGTGCGCGACTCTCGCCCCCGCGCTGGATGCCTCCTGGCACACGACGGCCGGTGGCGGCCGCAGCACGGGCGGCAGCTTCACCGTGACCGGTACCATCGGTGAGCCGGCAAATGGGCGCAGCGCCGGCGGCAGTTACGAGGTGACCGGCGGCTTCATCGCCGTGTTTTTGGCCGAGCAGCCGCCCGAGCCGCCGGTGTTTCACCCCGCGGACATCAACCAGGATGGCGAAATCAATGCGGTGGATGTGCAGTTGGCCATCAATGCGGCCCTCGGCATCGCCATCAACCCCGCGTACAACGCCGATGTCGACGGCAATGGTTCGGTCAACGCCATTGATGTCCAAATTGTCATCAACGCCGCGCTGGGGATTGGGGTGTAGGCCCTTTCCGACCGGTTGGATTTCCATTGACGAAGGAAACCCTCTCGCGCTACTGTTCTGCCTCACCAGCCCAGCTGTATATCTGGAATATTCAATCCTCGCAGCACTCATATCAGGAGAGGTGGACGATGCGTCTAACCGTGCGCGCGTGCGCAGCCCTTTTTGCCTTCACATTTGGGGCCGCCTTTGCCCAAGGACCTGTCACCACGGCCTTCACTTACCAGGGCTACCTGACCGATGCCGGGGAACCGCTCCACGGCACCGTTGACCTCGATTTCCGCTTGTTCAATGTCGCTACCGGCGGCACACGAATCGGACCGGCGCTCACCTTTGACGGCCTCGAGGTTATCGGGGGCTACTTCGTGGTTGACCTCGATTTCGGGCCAGGCGCTTTTGATGGGGAGGCCCGGTGGCTTCAGCTTCGGGTCAACGGGGTTACGCTCTCGCCGCGTCAACCCGTGTACGCAGCCCCGTACGCCCTCTACTCGCTGGATGGCAACGAGGGACCGGCGGGTCCACCCGGCCCGGCGGGTCCTCAAGGGCCGCAGGGTGCTCCGGGTCCGCAGGGGCCTCCGGGGGCAACCGGTCCCGCCGGCCCACAAGGCCCCGAAGGGCCTCCCGGCACGGGCGTTGCCTTGACGACGGAGCAGATCCTCCTTCAGGAGTGGTGGGTGGATCCGGGGCGGGAAGCGATCGTGAGCCTCGGCACGGGGGCTGCCCCGCGCGGCATTGCGTTCGACGGTTCCCACATCTGGGTCGCCTGCAACGGCAACGGCAATGTCCTGAAAATTGAGGTGGCCTCGGCGGAAATTGTCGCCACGGTTCCGCTGGGCGCACTCTTGCGCCCATGGGGTGTGGGGTTTGACGGGACACACATCTGGGTCACGGCGGCCACGGCACAGGGGCCGGGCGGGGTGAGCAAGATTGACCCTACGACGAATGCGGTGCTCGATACGATCGCGACGGGGAACAACCCACGCGGAGTGCTGTTCGGAGCGGGGAGTATCTGGGTCGCGAACCGCAGCTCCAACACGGTCACGCGGATCAACCCCACAACTGGCGCTTTGCTGGCCACGATACCCGTACCGGGCGCCCCGTACGCATTCGTCTACGACGGCAACGGCATCTTCGTGTCCCGCCAGACCGATGGGCGCGTGTCCGCCATTGACCCCGCCACGAACCAGATCGCATTTTCAGGCCCTGTCCTTGGACCCGTTGGCGGAATGGCCTTCGATGGCTTCCGTATATGGGCCACCAATCCCGAGGACGACCCGTTCTACTCGTTCTTTCAGGTCGATCGCACGGACGGAGGTGGAGGCCTCCTATTCCGATATTCAGTGGAGCAAAACACAGGACCATCGACCCGCACGGCGATCTTTGACGGTCAGTACATTTGGATGACGGCCTACGATTCAACGCGGTCAGGTTCCGCTCGCAACTTTGTTGTTCGGTTTCGGCCCTCGAATTCAGGGCAAAAAGAAGAGCAGATAACCAATGCTGGGGCGTATGGATTGGCTTTCGATGGCAGCAACATCTGGGTGACCTGCACCGACGGAAATTCCGTCCTGAAAACTCGCCGATGAACCGGCGTCGTGTACCCGTCGCAATCCTCGCATTGCCGCGTGCCACCGCGGCCCTGGGGATTGGTTTAGAGGCCTCGTCCACCCACATTGAAGTCGATGGCATCAAGGAAGGCGCCATGAAGGCCGGAAGAGTATTTTCCACAATGAGACGAAAGGTGACGGCAATGCGCACATGCTTGACCTCCTGTATCTTGGCGCTCTTTGCGATCGCCACAGCCGCCCATGCGACCGCGGGAACGGCGTTCACCTATCAGGGCTACCTGACGGATGCTGGGCAGCCCTTCGACGGTGTGGCTGATATCCAGTTTCGCGTGTTCGCCGTGCAGAGCGGCGGCACGCGGCTCGGCCCGATTCTGACCTTCAACCAGCTCGAGATCATCGGTGGCTATTTCGTGGCCGACCTGGATTTCGGGCCGGGCATATTTGACGGCGCGGACCGATGGCTCATGCTGACGGTCAACGGCGTGAACCTGTCGCCGCGCCAGCCCATTCTTGCCGCCCCGTATTCCCTCTACGCCCTTGATGGCAATGAAGGCCCTCCGGGCCCGCAAGGGCCGCAAGGAACGCCCGGCCCCACGGGCGGGACGGGACCTCAGGGCCCCGTGGGACCTGTCGGACCCGTCGGACCTGCTGGCCCAGAGGGACCTCCCGGCCCTGGGACAACGGTCACGCTCACGCCCCAGCAGATTGCGTCGGGCGCCTGGTGGGAAGCCCCGGACCGGGAAGCCACCATCATACTTGAGTCCGGCTCGAACCCGCGCGGCATCGCATTCGACGGAAGCCATATTTGGGTCGCGTGCGGCGGCACCAACAATGTCCTTCGCATCGAGCCGGTCAGCGCGGAGATCATCGCCACCGTCGAGCTTGGGGTCCTGTCGTACCCTTGGGGGGTCGGGTTCGATGGCACGCATATCTGGGTAACGCTGAGCACGCTCCAGGGCGCCGGCGGCGTCGTCAAGATCGATCTCGCCACCAATTCGGTCGTCAGCAGTATCGGGACGGGCAATAACCCGCGTGGCGTACGGTACGGCGCCGGCAGCATCTGGGTGGCCAATCTAAGCTCCAACACGGTAACCCGCATCAACCCCGCGACGGGCGCCGTGCAGGCAACCATCCCCGTTACCGGCAGCCCCTACGCACTGGTGTACGACGGCGAGGCCATGTGGGTGACCCGGCAGAGCTCACCCGGCCGCCGCATTTCCAAGATTGACCCGGCCACAAATCAACTCTCCATCGAGGGAATCTCACTCGGGGAAGTCGGTGGCGCCGCGTTTGACGGTCAGAATCTCTGGGTCGCCAACCAAGACCCGGATTCCAACGACTACTATCACCGCGTGAGTCACCCGTCCGCCAATGGCTCTACCACATACCTATATTTCGAAGACCCCAAACCAGTGACAAAAGGGGTCCTCTTCGATGGCCAGTATGTCTGGATGACAGTCACCACCAATACCCACTTTCTCGTGCGCTTCCGACCCTCAGCCCCACGGGATTGGACCACATTTACAGTAGGTTCTGGTCCATACGGATTGGCGTTCGACGGCACGAACATCTGGGTGACCTGCACCACGAGCAACCGTATTCAGAAGATTCGCCGATGAACCGGCTTCGTGCACCCGCGGCCGCCCTCGCCCTGCTGCTTGCCAGCGCGGCCCCAGGGCTGGACGCGTCATGGCACACCACCGCCGGGGGCGGCCGCAGCACCGGCGGCAGCTTCACCGTCACGGGCACCATCGGCGAACCGGCCAATGGCCGCAGCGCCGGCGGGAGTTACGAGGTGACCGGCGGCTTCATCGCGGTGTTCCTAGGCGATATGGCACCGGAACCGCCCGCGTTTCACCCCGCCGACATTAACCAAGACGGTGTCGTCAATGCCGTGGATGTGCAGCTCGTGATCAACGCGGCCCTGAGCATCGCCATCAACCCCGCGTACAGCGCCGATGTCGACAACAACGGCTCGGTCAACGCCATTGATGTCCAAATCGTGATCAACGCGGCGCTGGGGATTGGAGTGTAGGGGGAGAGGAAAGGGAACACGGACCTACACGGACCTACACAGACAACCGAGCGAGGTTCTGGCCCTTTTTGCCCCACATCCGTGTTCGTCGGTGTAAGTCCGTGTGAGTCCGTGTGAGTCCGTGTGAGTCCGTGTTGGACTCACCCCCCCGAGGCGCGCTGGACCTGGCTGCAAATCCACGGATAGGTTTTTTCGATGCCCTTGCGCAGGGGGAATTGGCTTTGCCACCCGATGGACTCGATGCGGGCGTTGGAAAAATTGCGCGATTGCACGCCGACGGGGCCGTCGATGTGTTTAATGATGATGCCTTTGCCGGCCAATTCGGCTATGGTCCGGGCGAGTTCATCGACGGTGACATATTCGGGACAGCCGATGTTGACCGCGCCCTCGAGGTCGCTCTGCGTGAGGCGGTAGATGCCGTCGGTCATGTCATCGACATAGGTGTACGAGCGCACGGCGGAGCCGTCGCCCCAGACCTCGATCTCGCCGCCGTCGTTGGCCTCGGCAATCTTGCGGCACAGGGCCGCGGGCGCCTTTTCGCGTCCGCCCTTCCAGGTGCCCTCGGGTCCGTAGCAATTCTGGAAACGGGCGATGCGGATGGCCATATCGAACTTGCGTCCATAGGCCATGGCGATACGCTCGGCGTATAGCTTTTCCCAGCCGTATTCGTTGTCGGGTTGGGCGGGGTAGGCCTGCTCCTCGGTCATCTCCGGCTCGCCCGGCTGCATGTCGCGGTAGATGCACACGGAGGAGGAGAAAAAGTAACGCGGCACCTTCGCCTTGGCGGCCGCGTCGATCATGTGGATGTTGATCAGCGCGCTGTTGCGCATGATCTCGCACTCGGCGGAATGGATGAAGCCCATGCCGCCCATGTCCGCGGCGAGTTGGTAGACTTCGTCGAACCCGCCCTCGAGGGCCGCCTCGCAGTTGGCGGACTCGCGCAGGTCCAGCCGCTGGAAGTCGTCGGCTTCGGTTGGGCCAAACTCGGGGCGTTTGATGTCCACCCCGCGCACCCAGTAGCCCTCGGCTTTCAGCCGCCGCACGAGGTGATGGGCGATGAAGCCGCCCGCACCGCAGACGAGTGCTCGTTTCATCGCACCGCCCCTAACTGCCGAGTTTGTCGAGCGCCGAAATGGCTGCCGCCGCAACGATGGGATCGGCATCGGTCGCGAGTGGTTGCAGGGCGTCCCGTGCCGTGCCCGCGCGCCGGTTCCCCAGCGTGCTGATGATGCCGGCCTTCGTCGCTCCCGAGGTGCGCGGCAACGCGGCGATGAGCGCCTCGTCCGCAGCGGCCCCGGGGATGCCCTCCAGCGCGTAGCGCGCCATGTCGCTTGTGTCTGGATTCGTCAGTAGGGGTGCGAGGTCAGCCACCTCGCTCTCCGTGCCGATGATCCACAACTGGCGGCAGATGAATTGCTTCGCGTCGTGCGTCGTGCCACGATTGCCCAGCAGCGCGCCCAATTCCGCCGCCAGCGCCTTGCCACCGTCCGGCCCATTCGCGGCGTCGCGCACCATGTCCTGAACGGCCGTCAAGGGCTCGCGGCTGTCGCCATACTCATAGGTCTGCATGGCGGCCAGGGCATCGCTGTCCACCGGCGCTGCTTGCGGCATGTGTGCACAACCAAGTGCGAACACCATCGTGGCGATCACGAAGGAAAAGGCATATCGTTTCATGAAAGTGCTCCCCATCATGTTCAAGTTCCCCCAATCCAAGCTCTCTCTACAGGTGCCACGGTCCGCGCATCGGGCGCGAGGTCATCCGCTGCGCCTGCTCATCATTCGGGATGCGCTCAAGGGCCGGGTCCCACTCGATGCGGCGCCCGAGCTGCATGGCGATGTTGCCCAGGTGCGCCACCGTGATCGAGCGCTGTGCCGGCTCGATCGGCGTGACCGTCAACGCGCGCGAGCGCACGCAATCGTAGAAGTTCTGGAAGTGATTCTGGCTGGCATAGAGTTTGATCTTGTCCGAGCCGATCGCCTCTTCCTTGAGCGATGCCGGCGTCGCTTCGAACGAGTCGCCGCGGCTGACGAATACCTCGCCCTCGGTGCCGTAGAAGCGCGCACCCATCGGGAAGCTGTTGGAGACATGCATCACGAAGCCATTGGGGGCGACGGGGGATGCGCCGGGCGCGTATGTCGCGTGCACCATGTAGTTGATGGCCGCATTCCACAGTCCCTCGCGCGGAAACTCGCCCTCGCCCTCCACGGCAATCGGCCCGGTGTACTCCGTTCCCATGCCCCAGTTGGCGATATCGACATGGTGGGCGGCCCAATCCGTGAGCTGGCCGCCGGAGTAATCCAGAATCCAGCGGAAATCCCAGTGGCAACGCTTTTCCGTGTAGGGGGCATCGGGCGCCGGTCCCAGCCACATGTCGTAATCGAGGTGGTCTGGCACCTCCATCACCGGCTGCTCCTCAATCGAAGAGCCCGTAGGCAGACCCACCTCGACCTTCGTCACCTCGCCGATGTAGCCGTTGCGCACGAGTTCGCATGCGTTGCGGAAGTGCGATTGCGAGCGCTGCCAGCTGCCCGTCTGCCACACGGTGCCATGGCGGTGCACGGCGTCGCACATCGCGCGGCCCTCGGCGATGGTCAACGCCAGCGGCTTCTCGCCGTAAATATCCCAGCCCTTGCGCGCGCAGGCGATCGAGGGAATCGAGTGCCAGTGGTCCGGCAGCGCGATGGAGACGCCGTCGATATCATCGCGCTCGAGCAACTCACGGAAGTCGTTGTACTCGGCGCAATCCTCATTCTCATTGGCCTGATTAATCATCTGGCGGGCCTGGCGGCGGTGGCGTGCGTCCACATCGCACACGGCGACGAAATAGCCGTCCTGCGAATTGAGGAATTGCCCGAGATTGCTGCGCCCCTGGCTGCCCGTGCCGATGCATGCCATGGTGATGCGGTTGCTCGGGGCGACATGCGCGCCGAGCCCGAGCGTCTTGGCGGGCAGAATCATTGGGAACGCCGCGGCTGCCGCCGCCTGCTTGAGGAAGTCCCGCCGCCCCTGCGTGGACTCCGTCCCCTTTATTGGTTCGTTCATGATTGGTTCGCTCATGGATTCTCTCCCCAAATCCAACCCGATGCCAGCAGAAAACGGCATCATACGCCGCCGATTCCGGGATGGCAACACCGGGAACCACCAAGGTCTGGCGCAATATCGACTTCCGTGCTAGCCTATCGCCCAGGCGTAACAGGGAGGCAAGACCCATGGGGATTAAGTCCGAGGAAATGTGGAAGCGCATCCAGGATTTCGACATCGATGGCGGCGCGGCGAAGTTCTCCTTTCGTGATCGCCTCGCGAGAGAGAATGGGTGGTCTGGGGCCTACGCGGACCGCGTGATTGCCGAATACCGACGATTCGTGTTTCTCGCCATGACGGCGGGCCATCCCGTCACGCCGTCGGACGAGGTCGACCAGGCCTGGCACCTGCATCTGACCTATACGGAGTCCTATTGGAGCCGGCTGTGTGGCGAGGTGCTCGGCCAGCCGCTCCACCACGGCCCGACACGCGGCGGCAATGCCGAGCATGCGAAGTTCTCGGATTGGTATGCCCGCACCTTGGCGAGCTACGAGCAGGCCTTCGGCGAAGCGCCGCCATCCGATTGCTGGCCGGAGCCGCACGAACGCATGCGTGTCACCCAACAATTCCGGCGCGTCAATGCCGCGGAGAACTGGATTATCCCGAAACGGCAAGTCGGGCGGCAGGGCCGTGTGTGGGCTGGCGCCACGATCCTCGCACTCACCCTCGCTGGATGCGTTGGGGTGTTTCGATCCGAGTATATGGAGCCACGGGATTGGATTATCGTCAGCGCCTTGTTGGGCGTATTTGCAGCGTTTGTTGTCTGGAATGTGGTCCAATTCTTCCGCTCGGTTCGGCTGCGCCAGCCTACACGCCAAGGGACAGTGGACAGCGCGGCTGGCGGGGCCAGCGGCGTCGCAGGCGGTTGCGGTGGTGTGCACTACAAGAGCGGAAAAGGCGGGGGGAAAGACTTGCCGGATACGACCGGCACGGGCGACCCCGGTGTTGGCGGCGGTGACGGTGGTGGAAGCGGCGGCGGGGGCGGTTGCGGGGGTGGTTGTGGGAGCTGAGTGCGAACCGAGAGCTTGCCTTGCGCTGATATGTCACCGCCCCCAATTAAATGACTTCCACGGCGAAAGGTGCTAGGCTTTCGTCCATGCCTGTTTGCCCGACAATGATGCCATGAACGCGCGCCGCAACCCCACCACGCATCGCATTGCATGGGCCTTGGCGGCCGGCGCCCTGTTGATTGCGATGGGCGTGGCTTTGCTGCGCGAGAGCAACCGCACGGTCACGGCCCCGGCGCCCAGCCTGGAGCAGTTGAAGCTCGATATGTTTGCCGCGCTGGAGGACGACCCCAACGCCTGGCAGACGCGCACGCGCACGGCGGTGGAACGGGTGGCAACCTTGGCCGAGGCGCAGGGGGTCCGAACGGCGGAGACGCGGTATGCCTTGGCCCTGCGCCTGATGGGGGAAGGGCGGCATGCGGAATCCGAGGCGGCCTACCACGAGGCCATCGCCCTTCGGCCGGATTGGGCTCGACCCTACAACGGGCTAGGCATCGTGCTGTTCCGGCAGGGACGCACGGAGGAGGCCTACCGCGCATTCGAGCGGGCCAAGGACCTCGAGCCGGACTGGGGGAGACCCTACAACGACCTGGCGGTGTTGTTGCGCGGACTGGGCCGGTTGGACGAGGCCCGCGAGATGGCGGAGTTGGCCCTCGAGCTGGACCCCGATAGCGTCGCCGCGCACAACAATTACGGCAACTTGCTCAAGGAGATGGGCGACCTCGAGGGGGCCGAGAGGGCCTATCACCGCGCGATTGAGTCCGACCCCGACCACCCCTCGCCGCGCTACAACCTCGCCTGCTTGCACAGTCTGCGTGGCAACTTGGACCTCGCCCTCGCGCGCCTGAGCGACGCCATCGACCGCGAGCCGGCCTTCCGCGGGGAGGCCACGCGCGACCCGGACTTTGACCCCATCCGCGACGAGCCCGGGTTTATCGCGTTGATCGAGGGGCACAATAGCGTAAATGAGACCGGCCGTTGACGCGGCGGCCGAAGCTCGCGCTCGTGTGCAGCCACGGCGGCCACCTCACCGAGATGCTTACCCTGCGCGCGGCGATGCCCGATTGCGACGCATTCTTCTTTTGCTACGACGCCGAAACCACGCGCGCGTTGCCGCATGCGTACCTTGTTCCGAACAAGCCCTACAGTCCCCTGCGGTTCGTGATCAATGCCGTGAAAATTTGGCGCATTGTGTCGAGGGAACGCCCCGATTTCCTCCTCTCCACCGGCGCCGAGATCGCCATTCCGTGGTTTCTCATCGCCAAGCTGCGCGGCATCCCGAGTCTGTACATTGAGTGCGGCGCGCAGGTGACCAAGCCCTCGATGACCGGCCGCATCGTCGTGCACCTCGCGGATCGCTTCCTGGTGCAATGGCCCGAAATGCTCGAGGCCTACGGGCCGCGCGCGGCCTACGAGGGCAGCCTGGTGGATGAAGCCCCATGATCTACGCCACCGTCGGCACCATGTACCTCGACTTTCCGCGCCTGATTCACGCCATGGACGCCATTGCGAAGGACACAGGCGAGCTGGTCATCATCCAGCGCGGCATGGGAAGCACCGTTCCCGCCCATTGCGAGCACTTCGACTTTAAGCCGCGCGAGGAGATTCAGGCCCTTCAGGCGGAGGCCCGGCTCATCGTCTGCCACGGCGGCATCGGGTCCGTTATCGACGCCCTGCACGCCGGCAAACCGCTCCTCGTCGTGCCCCGCCTGAAACGCCACGGCGAACACAACAACGACCACCAGCTCGACATCGCCCAAGCCGTCGAGCGGCGCGGGTGGGGCAAGGCCGTGCTCGACATCGCCGAACTCGCCCGCAGTTGCGCCCATCCACCGCCGGCCAAGGGCCAGTACCGGCCGGATTCAGAGCGCCTGATCGCCTTCGTGCGTGGCGCGATTGAAGAGGCCACGAGGCAGGCAAACACCGGCTGACACGGAAGAGAACGGGTAGCGCCGCCACCGGTCCGTGCTTGTCCGTGTCAGTCCGTGTCCTTCCAGTGGTGTCACCCGCGTTGCCTCCTTGTCCGCGCACTTGCTACTCTTTGCGATTGACCCTCACCCCAAGGAAACGCATGCCATGACGCTTTTTGAGGACCTCCGCTGGCGCGGGCTGGTGCATCAGGTGACCCATCCGGAGTTGGAAGCACTCGCGGAGAAGGAGTCCCTGACGCTCTATTGCGGGTTCGACCCGACGGCGGACAGCCTGCATATCGGCGGCTTGTTGCCGGCAATCACGCTGCGCCGCTTCCAGTTGGCCGGTCACAAGCCCATCGTGCTTGTGGGCGGGGCGACGGGCATGATCGGCGACCCGAGCGGCAAGAGCGAGGAGCGCCAGCTTCAAGGAACGGAGCAGGTCGAGGCCAATGTGGCCGGGATTCGGTCGCAGCTCGAGCGATTCATGGACTTTGATGGCCCGAATGCGGCCATCTTGGTGAACAACCACGACTGGACCGCCAAGATCTCGCTCATCGAATTTCTGAGGGATATCGGCAAGCATTTTTCCGTGAACAACATGCTCGCACGGGACTCAGTGCGGCAGCGTCTTGAGGACCGCGACCACGGCATCTCGTACACGGAATTCAGCTACATGCTGCTCCAGGCGAATGACTTTCTCCATCTCTACGACGCCCATGGCTGCCGCTTGCAGATTGGGGGCAGCGATCAGTGGGGAAACATCGTTTCCGGCATGGACTTGACGCGCCGCCTGCGCGACGGCGCCCAGACCTTCGGCATGACGCTGCCGCTCCTGACGAAGTCGGACGGCCAGAAGTTCGGCAAGAGCGAGGAGGGCAATGTCTGGCTCGATGCAAACCGCACCTCGCCGTACAAGATGTACCAGTTCCTCGTGAACCAGGCCGATTCGGACACGCCGAAATTGCTGCGCTTCCTGACTTTTCTGCCGCGGGAGGAGATCGAGGCGCTCGAGGCCACCATTGAGACGGCCCCGGAGAAGCGCGAAGCCCAGCGCCGTCTCGCGGAGGAAGTCGTGCGCTTCGTGCATGGCGAGGAGGCCCTGACGGCTGCCGTGTCGGCGACGCAGGCCATGTTCGGCGGTTCCCTGGAAGGTCTCGATGCGGCCGTCCTGGAGGATATCTTTGGCGACATGCCGTGCGCGGTGTTGGCGGCTTCCGAGTTGGATGCGGGCCGCGGCATGCTTGATGTGCTCGCCGACCCGGCCGTGGGCGTGTTCAAAAGCAAGGGCGAAGGCCGCAAACTCGTGCAGAACGGCGGACTCTATGTGAACAACGAGCGTGTCGCCGATGCCGAGATGCCCCTGACCTCCGAGTGCCTCGCCGGTGGCAATATCGTGGTCATCCGCAAGGGAAAGAAGCAGTACCACCTGTTGAAGTTCTCGTGAGCGTGAGGACCCCGAGCCGATGATGCCCGAGGATTTCGTGCCCGTACTCTCCATTATCGCCATGATCGTGCTCATGGTCATGGCCAGCCGTGTGGCGGCCGGCATTCAGCGCTCGCGGAATGCCCGCGCGGTGGCTGCGGCGCGCCGGCTGGGGGTCTACACCGGCCACGGGCGAGGCTACCAGATGTTCATCGGGTTCAAGGGGCACGAGCACGACCTCGCGGCGACGGGCCTCGTGGTGCCGCGTAGCTCGGACCCCGGCCATCGCTGGCTGCCCATCCAGTCGGCTGATGAGGAAGGGGTTATCCTCGAAAACGGCACCCGTGTACCGCTCGAGGCCGTCGAGTCCTTCGTCGTCGCCTATCCGGGCGGACGCATCATTGACGCGAACGCCCCGTTTGAGCCGTTGCCGCCGGGGCTGCATTTTCCCGAGCCCACACCGGCCATGGAAGAGGATATTCTGCATCGTGGCGACCTTGCCGCCAGCGCGGATTGGCTCGTCGTGGAATTTGGCCCCCCGGAGTTCCCGGACCCGATCCCGGAGCGGTGGAGGATCCGCCTGACCAATTCCGGCCCGGAGGCCATTCGCATCGTTTCCTTCGGCATCTACGACTGCGATGGCGACGAGTGCATCCTCGCGACCGAGTCCGGCGTGGCCTATTCCGCCGAGGAGTTTCTCGAGTGGTTTCATCGTGGGGAGGACCCGTGGCTCGAGCCGGGAGAGTCCGCCGAGGATCCCAACGGCTTCGGGCGGTCCGGGCAGGTGTGGGCCTTTTACTTCGAGACGCAAAGCGGCGAGGATCGTCTTGCGGGCGGTGTGATTCCCGACTAGGCGGCCGCGCCGATTGAACCAGATTTGAACGAAATAGCAACAATCCCTTCACGCGCAGCCCACAAGATTCACCCAATCTCGGCCCCGCCTTGCAAAATCCTTCCGAAAAACGGCAAGGTGAAGCCATCGGGCAAGCGCGCCGCCCCGATGGTGCCCTGCAGCGCGCAACGAAACAACCTGGAGCTTGGAATTCAATGAAGCACGCATTTGCCCTTTTGGGCGTATTCAGTTTGATGGTGGTCGGCGCCGCATTCGCGGACGAACCGCTCGCCAAATCGGAAGTCCTGCCGGAGTCCACCCAGCCCCGCCATGTGCGCGTGACCTGGATGGAAAACCCCCAGACGGAGGCGGTGATCTCGTGGTCGACCACGCTGCCGTCGTCCCGCAACCAAGTGTCGTATGACAGCATCTCCCGGGGCGGCGAATTGCGCCTCTATCCGGCCCGCGTGCGCGATGTCCACAGCGGCGAGTACACCCGCCAGCGCGATGACCTCGAATACGGCGAGCCGCCGCTCTACTACCACCACGCCCACCTGTCGGGCCTGAAGCCCGCGACCACCTACTACTTCGTCGTGTCGAGCGAAGGCGAGGACTCGCAGGAGTTTCACTTCGTCACCGCGCCGGACGACGGCCGCACCGTGCGGATGCTCTTCGGCGGTGATTCGCGCATCGGCGGCAGCGAGCCGTACCTGCACGAGGATCGCCGCAACATGAACCTGCGCATGAAGGCCTTGGCCGAGGAGCACGATGATGTCATCGTGTTTTGCCACGGCGGCGACTTCTACCAGCGCGCCGAGTTGCGCTACATGCGCCCGTGGTTGACCGACCACGAGCTGACCGTCACCAGCGACGGCCGGATCATCCCCATCATTCCCGTGCGCGGCAACCACGACCGCGCGATCGGCTTTGAGGAGATGTTCTGGTGGCCCGAGCGGGAGCACGATTACTACTTCGTGACGCAGCTCACCGGCGAGATCGCCCTCGTGACGCTGAACACCGAGATCAGCCTCGCGGGTGACCAGCGCCGCTGGCTGGACCTGCGCCTGCGTGAATTGCGCCCCGAAAACCGTTGGATTTACGCCCAGTACCACAAGCCCTCGTACCCCAGCGTGCGCGGCTGGACCGACGGCGAGGATCGCCGCCACAACTTCGTGCCCGTGTTCGAGAATCACAATGTCGACATCGTGACGGAGTCCCACGATCATGCCCTCAAGCGCACGGTACCCATTCGCGAGGGCGGCCCGCATGAGCGGGGCATCACCTACATCGGCGACGGTGGCCTCGGTGTTCCGCAGCGCACGCCGGATCCCACGCGCTGGTATCTCCAGGAGCCGGGCATGACAAAGCCCGTGCATCATGTTCACCTGCTCGAGTTCTACGAGGACCGCATCCACGGTCGTGCGTTCGGCATGGAGGGCGATGTGCTGGACGATTTCAGCATTCCCGTGCAGGAGCAGGTAGTCGAGACCGCGGCGGCTGAATAGGCTCGAAACACCCTCCATGCATATCCTCGAGTTCGGATTGCCGAAACATTTTCGCGGAGGGCCAGCCGGCGTTACCATCGCCGGCTGGCTCCTTCGTGTTGCGGTATTGGGTTTTGCCATTGGCGCCCTGGCATCCGTTCTGGGGCAGCTCGGCAGTGGCCTGGGCACTTACTTCTTCCTTGAAATGGGCTATACCCACCCACAGGTCGCCCCGGTCGAGCGCATGGTGGCCTACGCCCTGCTCGCCTTTGCCATCGCCGCGGTAATCTGGCCCCACTGGGTCTTGGTGCTGCCCATCACCATCCTCGTCACGGCCGAGGCCTGCGCCCACTACATCAACGGCGGCTTTCCCTTCGCCGAGTGGGTCATTTACGCCTACGCCCTACGCATTGGCACGCCACTGGCCCTCCTCGTCCTCTGTTTTGCCCCCCTCGGGCGCTGGATCGGACCCGTCCATCATCTGCGCGTGACGGGCTGGGTACTGCGCATCGCCATCGCCATCGTGTTCGCCGTGCACGGCACCGAGGCCCTGATGCAACACCCGCGCTTCATCGATTTCATCATCGGCACGACGCACAACTTCACCGGGCACTACCTCGCCGAGTCCACGGTGGTGTGGATCATGCGCGTGATCGGGGTGGTGGACATCATCGTGGCGATTCTCGTCATCGTGAAGCCCCACCCGGCGGTCCTCTACTGGATGGCCTTCTGGGGCCTCATCACCGCCTTGTCCCGCGTGACCACCTACGGCATTGGCCACCACTACGAGGTCTTCGTCCGCACGGCACATTTCCTTGCACCGATCGCCCTGCTGTTCGTTCTCAATGCGCAAGCCGCCTATGGGAAGGACCGCCAGAAGCAGTCGCGGCCAGACACAGAGGCCCGCGAACTCCCCGGGCGAGCCGACGGCAATGGAGACCCGTCCCCGTCTGTCTGAAGGCAGCGGGATTTCTCCTCTCTCCGTATTGGGGCCTTCCAAGAAGTCTCGGGAGATTGTTCGGTCAGCGGGAAACCATGCCCAAGCTTATTCAAATCCCCCCTGCCCCCCTTTTCCAAAGGGGGGGACTTTGCGCGCTTCACTATGGGCAGAGGCAACGATGACAGCCCGAAACCCACCTGAATTCAGGGGCTTTCGGTCGCACTCCATATTTGAAGCCGCCCGCATTCCTCCCCCTTTGGCAAAGGGGGACCGAGGGGGATTTGAAGGGGATTGGTCACAATTTTCTACCACCAAAGCATGCCCTGGAACTTTTTGGAAGTCCCCTATTGGCGCAAGACCTTCTGGGGCGTTTATACTGCCCCGGTGTGCTGGGCTTGCCGAAAACCGCCCCGGCGCGAGCGAGGAGTGATCGCATTCATGGCAAAGAAGACCGATTCCGGAAGCATTCCCAAGCGGAGCGCGGTGGCCGTCAAGAACACCTGGGACCTCACCCCCTTGTTCAAGACCGACACGGCATGGGAGCGGGCATTTAAGCGGCTCGAGCGGCAGGTGGAGTCACTCGCCGATTTTCGTGGCACGCTGGGCCGGAGCGCGAAGCGGCTTCGCGAGGCGTTGGACTTCGAGGTGGCCTTCGACAAGCAGGCCGAGCGCCTCGGCCAGTACGCCTTCCTGAAGGCCTCCGAGGATGTGGCCAACTCGACCTACCAGGCGATGGTGCAACGCTATGTGCATCTCACCACGCATGCGCAGGAGATCGCCAGTTACATGGCGCCGGAGATTCAGGCAATCCCCGCGACCCGCATGAAAACCCTGCTGAAATCGAAGGAACTCGAGCCCTTTCGCTTCTCGCTCGAGAAACTTCTCCGGTACAAGCCGCACATTCTTTCTGAGAGCGAGGAGCGCCTTCTGGCCATGCAGGGCGAGGTGGCCGGCACGGCCAGCACCGTCTTCAGCCAGTTGAACGATGCCGACCTTCGATTCGGCTACATCCAGGACGATCGCGGCCGACGGGTTGAGCTGTCGCAAAGCTCCTTCACCAGCATGCTCGAGTCGCGCAAGCGCAAGGTGCGCAAGGAAGCCTTTTTCCAGTTCTATGAGGAATACGAGGGGCACGCGAACACCCTCGCGGCAACGCTGGGCAAGTCCGTGCTGCAGGATGTCTACCAGGCGCGCGTGCGCAATCACAGCAGCGCGCGGGAGGCGGCCCTGTTCGCCGACAATGTGCCGGTATCGGTCTATGACAACCTGATTGAGACGGTGCACGAGCATCTGCCGACGGTGCACCGCTACCTGGATGTGCGGCGCAAGGCCCTCAAGATCAAGCAGCTGCGCTTCTACGATTGCTATGTTCCCTTGGTCGAGACGCGCCGCGTGAGTCTGCCCTACGAGAAGGCAGTGAAGCAGATCTGCGAGTCGCTCGAGATCCTCGGCGATGGCTATGTGAAGGTGCTGCACGAGGGGCTCACGAGCGGCCGCTGGGTGGACCGCTACGAGAATGTGGGCAAGCGCAGCGGGGCCTTTTCCGCCGGTGGCTACACCGGACCGCCCTACATCCTGATGAACTACAAGCCGGACACGCTCAACGGCATCTTCACGCTGGCGCACGAGGCGGGCCACTCGATGCACACCTATTTCAGTGCAAAGGGACAGCCCTACCAGTACCACGACTACACCATTTTCGTGGCGGAGGTCGCCTCAACCTTCAACGAGCAGCTTCTGGGCAAATACATGCGCGATCGCGCCAAGAGCAAGGCAATGAAGGCCTATCTCGTCAACAAAGAGATCGACGAAATTCGCGGCACGCTGGTTCGCCAGACGATGTTCGCCGAGTTCGAGAAGGTCATCCACGAGCTGGCCGAGCAAGGGTACCCGCTCACGGTCGAGGTGTTCCGCGCGGAGTACCGCAAGCTGTTGGAGGCCTATTTCGGCCCCGAGTTCGCCCTCAACGAGGAGTTGACGCTCGAGGGGCTTCGGATCCCGCACTTCTACAGCGCCTTCTATGTCTACAAGTACGCCACCGGCATCTCGGCGGCCATCGCGCTGAACGAGCGCGTGGCCAACGGGGACAAGGCCGAGCTGGACGCCTACCTCAGCTTCCTGAAATCCGGTGGCTCGAAGTTTCCCCTTGACCTCCTGCGCGATGCGGGTGTGGACATGGAGCAGCCCGAGCCGATCGCGGCCGCCATGCAGCGCATGTCCGGCCTGGTGGATGAGCTGGAGGATTTGCTCTAGGGCAATCGAGGTTGACCGTCCATGCAATTCTCCTTCCTTACCGTCGCTCTGCTTGCTGGCGCCGCCTGGTACGCCTGGCGGGCGTGGTCGGCCGTGCAGGCGGGGGTTGTCGAGGCGCGATTGCTGCCCTTGCCCGGCCTCAAGGTGCAACGGCTCGAGCGTGATTCCCAACCCGCCGCGTTCCGCCGGGCCATCGCCATCTTCCTTGCGTTCGCGGCCGCGTGCGCTCTACTCGCCCTATTGCACGCCCTATTGCACGCCCTGGGCCTGCTGCAAGGCTTCTGGGCTTCCTCATGAGCACGCGCGAACCGGCCGGCACGGAACTCATCTGCGCGGAAATCTGGGGCGGTATCGAGGCAATCGAGACGACCATCGCCGTGCCGGGTATGATCGGGGTGTTGAGCGCCAACCCGGGCGGTGCGCACGCCGGCAGTGTGCGCGCTGGAGGGGATGTGTACTACACCACGGCTTGCCACGGGGGCTTGATTGCGCGCATCTGCCTGGCGGACTGCACCGGCCATGGCGCGGCGGTCACGGAGATGAGCGGGTGGTTCCACGATACCCTGCGGGCGCAGATGAACCAGTACGACCCGTCGGGAGTGATGCATGAGGTGAACCAGATCGCGGTGAAGCGCGGGCTCGAGGCGATGGCCACGGCGGCCTGTTTCAGCTACTACCGCAAAGGCCGCACCATGCGCTATTGCTACGCGGGCCATCCACCGGCCTTGGTCTACCGCGCGAAGGCGGGGAAGTGGGAGCCACTCACGCTGCCCAAGGGCGGCGACGACCCCGCCAATGTGGTGCTGGGTGTCACGCCGGACTCGCGCTACGAGGTTGGGTTGACCCGGATGACCACGGGCGACCGCCTGTTTGTCTACTCCGACGGCGTCACCGAAACGCGCGACGATGCGGGCCGGCAATTCGGGTCGGAGCGCTTGCACGACCTGCTGGATGCGAACGGCAATGTCTCGCTCGAGGATGTGCCCGGCATTGTGCTTGCAGCGCTGCGCGCATTCGCCGGCCGGGACGCACTCACCCACGACGACATCACGATTTTGTGCTTCGAGGTCAATCCGCCCATGCCCGCACCGGCGGTCTACTATGTGATTCGCAACCAGATTCGTAAGCGCCTGCGTGCACGGCGGGCCGCAAAGGCCGCTCCCGTAAAGGACTAATCATGCTTCGTTACTCAATCGCTTTTGCCGGCGCTTTTGCCTGCGCCCTCGGCGCGTTCTCGGCGGCCGCACAGGACAGCCTCGGCGTACTTGAGGCCCTGACGCAACACCAGGATTCCCGCACGCGCCGCGAGAGCAGCGCCAACCCGGATCTTTCGCGCAACGGCGATGCGATGCCCATTCCCGCGGGGGAAACGCTCGTGTTGGGCGAACTCAAGGGCCCCGGGGTCATCACCCACATCTGGTGCACCGTTGGCTCGGACGACCCCCTCTACCCGCGCAACCTCGTGTTGCGCGTTTACTACGACGGCAACGAACACCCGAGTGTCGAGGCGCCCCTGGGCGACTTTTTCGCCGTGGGCCATGGCGCAATGACGGAGGTCAACTCAACGCCGATCAGCAACACCTCCTACGGGCGCTCGCGCAATTCCTATTTCCATATGCCCTTCCGGGAAAGCGCAAAGGTGACGGTGAGCAACGAGTCGGACACTTTCCGCACGGGCTCGTTCTATTTCTACCTCGATTGGAAGGAAGTGCCGGAAATGGCGGCGGATGCCCCCTATTTTCACGCCCGGTACCGCCAGGAGTTTCCCGCCGAGCCGGGCGACTACACCATCCTCGAGACGGAGGGCCGCGGGCACTATGTCGGCACGGTGTTGAGCGTGCACCAGATGGAATTCGGCTGGTTTGGCGAAGGCGATGACCGCTTCTACATCGACGGCGAGGAGTACCCGAGCCTGAGCGGCACCGGCACCGAGGATTATTTTAATGACGCCTGGGGATTCCGCCCGTTCAACCGCCCGCAGTTCGGTGTAACGATGTTCGAGGGTTATCTGCCGGGCGATCGCGTGACGGCCTACCGCTGGCACCTTACCGATCCGGTTGCGTTTACGGAATCGCTGCGGCTGGACATCGAGCACCACGGCAGCCTCTTTACCTCCGCCGGCGAGTTTCTCACGCAGTTTTTCGAGCGGGACGACTGGTTCAGCTCGGTGGCGTATTGGTACCAATACCCGCCCGTCGGTTTTGAGGAGCGCATTCCGCCCGCGCCGGAGCGGCTCGCGCCCTACCGCTTCTTTCGGCCCGCAGACCTCGAACTCGTCGGGGATCCGCCCATGGCCGTGCAGCGGCAGGAAAACGGCTTCCTCGGCTTCATGGGCGGGCACGACGGCAACACGCTCGAGATTCACTTCGAGATCGAGGAGGCCGGCTGGTACCAGGTGAGCGCGATCATGCAGCATCAGGTGCTCGGGGGCGTCTACCAGGCCTCCATCAACGACCTGCCCGTCGGCGGACCGCGCGATTTTAATAACATTGGTGAGGGAATCTTCTGGGAATCGTTCGACCTTTGGAAATTCGAGCCCGGAAAGCAGGTCTTGCGCCTGAAATGCCTGGGCGAATCCCCCAATCGCCGCGCGGCCCTGCCCGTCATGAACGCCCTGTTGATGCAGCACTTCGTATTACTCCGCCTGGACGACATGGAAGGCTTTAATGCCGCTCTCGGGCGTTTCCGGGCCGAGCAAGCCGCCGAAAGCGGGGATGCAACGGCCCGTGACACAGACGATGCGGTGGAGTAGACGGTCTCAGCGGAGTAACCTCATCCGCCCGGCAAAGCCCAAGACCACTGGTGGCCGCATCTCGGGCTTCCGGAAAATCCCCCTCGGTCCCAGTAGTGTCCGGTTAAAAGTCGAACAATTCCAACTGGTTACAGATGGTGATATCGGAATCCGGGTAATCATGCTGCGAAAAGGCCTGCAAAATGGGGGTTTTCTCGAATAGCGCGAGGCTCGCAATCTGTAGGATTGTGTACATACTCTGCTCGAGTCGCAGGTGCTTCTTCACGATGGCGATGAGGAGATACACACAGGCGGCTATCCAGACCTGGGTCTTCACGGCGTTCTCGGAGACGCCATAAAACGACTTGATGTGAAGGTGTTGCTTGATCCACTTGAAGAAGAGTTCGATCTCCCAGCGGGCTTTGTATAACTGGGCTATTGTGAGTGCGGGCAAGGTGAAGTTGTTGGTCAAGTAGACGAAGTGTTTGTTGGTTTTGGGGTCGCGGTAGCCAATGCGCCGAAGGAATTCGGGATAGGTCCTCCGGGTCGTGATGCCATCGGTCTTGATGCGCTGGTCGAAGCGCAGTCCCGTTGCCTTGTCGACATAGTGGGAATGCTGTCGCTGGAACTGGAAACTCTTCTGGGCCCTCGTGACGAAGTAGGCGGCTTGCTGCTGGATGTGATAGAGGCGTTTGAAGTGAAGGTAGCCCCGGTCCATCACATAGATGGCGCCGGGAGTGACGGGCAGGAAGTCCAACACCCTCGCATCGTACTCTTTCCCACTGGAAATGCGGATGAATTCGGGGATGTTGCCGCGCAGATTGAGCAAGGTATGCAGCTTGATGGCGCTCTTGGTTTTCTGAAACGGCGCCCAAGGGAACAAGGAAAGGCACAAGTCGATGGTACTGGAATCGAGGGCGTACACCGTGTTGGTCACATCGATGCCGATGTCGTCGTCGGCATACAATCGGCGTGCTTCGGCGATGAGCGTTTGGGCAAAATCGGCGAAGATGCGCCAGTTGCGTCTTTCGTTGGCATCGGCCAGCGTGCTGCGAGCGACCTTGCCGCGAATGCCTAAGTGGAAGAGTTTGGACTGATGCGCACTTAGGTTTAGGACCACATCGCGCAGACTGTCGCGACCCGTCAGTTGCCCGAAAGCCATGCATAGGAACTGGTCGTAGCAGGAGAAAGTTCGCATCCGATGATTGCCACGATACCGCCCCACACACTTGTTGAATTCGTACCTGGGAACGAAATCCATGAGTTGGGAAAACACAAAACGCCCTGACTGCATCGGCCACTCCTTTCCAGTTCGAAAAGGAAAAGCATGGCCGAAAGGGGGAGCCGAGTTGAAATCGAAAAATCTTCATACCCCACCTAAACCCCTGCAAAGTCGTGAGTTGCAAGGCGGAGCAAGAAGTTTAACCGGACACCACTGCCTCGGTCCCCCTTTTACAAAGGGGGATGAATGCGATCGATCCTCCGATCGTGTTGCCGCTTCTGTGCTCGCGACCGGCGCATGCTTCAAGCGAAATGGGTTGGCCTTGCTACCTGTCGTGGCGCGCTCGGTTCCCCCCTTTGACAAAGGGGGGCTAGGGCAGTAGTGTCCGGTTAAAAGTCGAACAATTCCAACTGGTTACAGATGGTGATATCGGAATCCGGGTAATCATGCTGCGAAAAGGCCTGCAAAATGGGGGTTTTCTCGAATAGCGCGAGGCTCGCAATCTGTAGGATTGTGTACATACTCTGCTCGAGTCGCAGGTGCTTCTTCACGATGGCGATGAGGAGATACACACAGGCGGCTATCCAGACCTGGGTCTTCACGGCGTTCTCGGAGACGCCATAAAACGACTTGATGTGAAGGTGTTGCTTGATCCACTTGAAGAAGAGTTCGATCTCCCAGCGGGCTTTGTATAACTGGGCTATTGTGAGTGCGGGCAAGGTGAAGTTGTTGGTCAAGTAGACGAAGTGTTTGTTGGTTTTGGGGTCGCGGTAGCCAATGCGCCGAAGGAATTCGGGATAGGTCCTCCGGGTCGTGATGCCATCGGTCTTGATGCGCTGGTCGAAGCGCAGTCCCGTTGCCTTGTCGACATAGTGGGAATGCTGTCGCTGGAACTGGAAACTCTTCTGGGCCCTCGTGACGAAGTAGGCGGCTTGCTGCTGGATGTGATAGAGGCGTTTGAAGTGAAGGTAGCCCCGGTCCATCACATAGATGGCGCCGGGAGTGACGGGCAGGAAGTCCAACACCCTCGCATCGTACTCTTTCCCACTGGAAATGCGGATGAATTCGGGGATGTTGCCGCGCAGATTGAGCAAGGTATGCAGCTTGATGGCGCTCTTGGTTTTCTGAAACGGCGCCCAAGGGAACAAGGAAAGGCACAAGTCGATGGTACTGGAATCGAGGGCGTACACCGTGTTGGTCACATCGATGCCGATGTCGTCGTCGGCATACAATCGGCGTGCTTCGGCGATGAGCGTTTGGGCAAAATCGGCGAAGATGCGCCAGTTGCGTCTTTCGTTGGCATCGGCCAGCGTGCTGCGAGCGACCTTGCCGCGAATGCCTAAGTGGAAGAGTTTGGACTGATGCGCACTTAGGTTTAGGACCACATCGCGCAGACTGTCGCGACCCGTCAGTTGCCCGAAAGCCATGCATAGGAACTGGTCGTAGCAGGAGAAAGTTCGCATCCGATGATTGCCACGATACCGCCCCACACACTTGTTGAATTCGTACCTGGGAACGAAATCCATGAGTTGGGAAAACACAAAACGCCCTGACTGCATCGGCCACTCCTTTCCAGTTCGAAAAGGAAAAGCATGGCCGAAAGGGGGAGCCGAGTTGAAATCGAAAAATCTTCATACCCCACCTAAACCCCTGCAAAGTCGTGAGTTGCAAGGCGGCGCAAGTAGTTTAACCGGACACCACTGGGGCTAGGGGGGATTTCCTCCCACCTCGCGTAGTCTCTGCTCGATGATCTCGTAGATTTGCTCGACCACATAGTCCGTTTCCTTCAAAACGCGCCTGTTTCCAATCCGCAGCACCATCAAGTCCAATGATTCGAGGTACTGGTCCCGCTCGTGATCCGCCCGTTCGCCTTTGGGCAGAAAGTGCTGAGAGCCATCCAGCTCGATCACGATCTTGGGACTCGAGGCATAAAAGTCCACGATGTACGGGCCGATTGCCTTTTGACGATAAAATTGAACGCCCAGAAGTTTCTTGCCTCGAATCCGCTTCCATAGTTTTCGCTCTGCTTCGGTCATTCTTCGCCGAAGTACCCTCGCGATCGGTTTTAAGTCCCGCCGATACGGAATCATCTACTCAACCCTTCTGGCAGCTTCGCGGCGTATGCCCGAAAATCCCCCTCGGTCCCCCTTTTTCAAAGGGGGAGGAATGCGCACTTCGTGATGGGCTGCGCCGGATGTCGTATGGGTAGCTGTTTGTCCGCTCTTCGTACCCTCTGGTAAAAAGCCTCCTCCGCTTCCCTTCTCCAAATGGGGAGGAATGCGGGCCTCTCGGCAGGTGGCGCGAGGCGTGGTTGGGCAGGTGCTCGACCCGTCCTGAGCGGGGCGCCATGCAAATCCCCCTCGGTCCCCCTTTTCCAAAGGGGGAGGAATGCGCGCCTCTTGTTAATCGGCGCGGGGTGCCTAAGGAGGCGTCCAATTCGAGGTTGCGACCATGTGCGCCAAGCAGTACGACACTCGAGCGGGCTGCCTCCGTTCCCCCCTTTGAAAAAGGGGGGCTAGGGGGGATTTCCTCCGCGCAAATCGCTGTCGAGAAGGCCCTCTGTTGACCGGTTCTCATGAGCGGCATGGTAACAGAGTGCTGGATATTTGTACAGCTATTTTGCAAGTCGCGTTTGACTGCTTCCCGACCGTGCGGTACTGTCGCGGTATGCGTGCCCTCTCGACACTTATTGCTGCCGTGCTCCTGTTTCCCACCGCCCACGCCGTCGTTCCGGAGGAAGGCATGCCCGTGGCGCGGGTGTGGGCCGGCCACCCTGTCGGCTTCTCGCTGTTGACGGCGCCGCCGAGACAGTTCGTGGCGTTTTACGACGACGAGCGGCGAATGATCGCAGGACAACGGGAATTGGACAGCGCGGAATGGGCCTTCATTACGCTGCCCGAGACCGTCGGGTGGGATAGCCACAATTCCATCTTCATGACGCAAGATGCGGCGGGCCACATCCATCTCGCGGGCAACATGCATGTACATCCCCTGCGGTACTTCCGCACGGAAACGCCGGACGACATCACCACGCTGGTACGGGTGGAGGCGATGACGGGTGATGAAGAGGACCGCGTCACCTACCCGCGCTTCTTCACCGGGCCGGACGGCGCGTTGCTCTTCTCCTACCGCGATGGCGGCAGCGGCCGGGGCAACGAGATCATCAACCGCTACGACACGGAGACGCGCGCATGGTCGCGCCTGTTGGATGTGCCGTTGGTGGATGGCGAGGGCGTGCGCAACGCCTACTTCGACGGGCCTCGCCTCGGGCCGGATGGCTACTTCCATATGTGCTGGGTCTGGCGGGACACGCCGGACTGCGAGACCAACCACAGTCTGAGCTACGCCCGCAGCCGTGACATGGTGAACTGGGAGCGCAGCGACGGCACCCCGTTCGATCTGCCCATCACCTTTGCCACGAGCGAGGTGGTCGATCCCGTGCCGCCGGGCGGCGGATTGATCAACGGCAACGCCCGGCTCGGTTTTGATCGCGAGCAACGGCCTCTCATCACCTACCACAAGCACGACGACGCGGGAAACACGCAGATCCACATCGCCCGCCTGGAGTCGGGCGAATGGGTGCGTCGCCGCATCACCGATTGGGATTACCGCTGGGATTTCAGCGGGCGCGGCACCATCATCTTCGAGATCCGCTTGCTGGGCGGCGCCCGCAGCGTGGAGGGCCACATCGAGCAAACCTATCAACACGATGCGAAAGGCAACGGCCGCTTGCGGCTCGACCCCGAGACCCTCGCCATCGTCGACCAGCTGCCGCCCACCGAGCCGATTCAGCCCCGGCATTTGCGCGGACCGCAGTCCGACTTTCCCGGCATGCAGGTCCGTTGGCGCAGCGACAGCGGACGGGCGGAACCCGCCAACGCGCGCTACTTCCTGCGCTGGGAAACCCTCGGCGCCAACCGCGATCGCCCGCGCGATCCACCCCTGCCCGAGCCCTCGCAATTGATGTTGTATCGCTTCGAGACCGGCCGCTGATCGAGCGCCACGCGGATCGCGCCAATGTGTCCGTGCCGGTCCGTGTTTGTCCGTGCACCCGCCCCCTACGGCGCTTGGAATTCCGTCTCCAGATAGGGTTTTAATATCGAGGTCCACAGGGCATAGCCCGCCTCGCTCAGGTGCAGCCCGTCCCCCGCCAGCAACTCCTCCTTCGGGCGTCCGTCCTCGCCGAGCATGGGTGTTGCGGTATCCACGAAAACCAACTTCGCGTCTTCCTCCGCAAACGCCGCGATGCGGGCATTGGCGTCGCGCATCACTGGCCACAACTCCCAACGCGCGACACTCGGCTTGATGGCGAGGAAAAAAAGCTTAGCTTCCGGCAGATGCGCACGCATTTGGCTGGCGAAGGCATTAAAATCCGCCTCGACCTCCTCCGCGGACTTTCCACGGGAGATATCGTTGTCCCCCGCATAGAGCACCACCACACGCGGACTGTAGGGGAGCACAATGCGCTCGAAAAAGTGGGTGGAGTCGGCAATGTCCGAGCCGCCAAAACCCCGGTTGATGGTCTCGAGCCCGTCGAACGACGCGACAAGATTCCACATTCGAATGCTGGAACTGCCCACGAACAGCGCAGCATCGCGCGGCGGCGGCGACTCGCGGTCCTGCTCCTCAAAATCGGCGATGGCATCTTCCCACCGGTTTGCCTCAGCTTGCACCGGTTCGGCAACCAGCATCGCCAAGGCCACGAAGAATCCCCAAGGCCGCAAACGGCAATCAAAAACAAGACGCATCACAGTCCCCCTTGTTGTAGTTGGCCTCATCGTAGAGGCGCATGCGGCCGGGTTCAAGGCAGAGGGGGCGGCCCGGCCCGCCAGCAAGCAGGCGGGCAAGAATGAGCGCGAGCAAGCTTCGCGCACTCCAGAGCGCGCTCGCGCGCGCCATCAGACGCGAATAGATTTAATACCCGATGCTGACCCGCTTGATTTGCCCGCGAAATCCTGACAATCTGCCCCCCCATCTGCCCTTCCCAGCCATTAGAAAGGCCGCCACTTGACCACTGCCACCCTCGCGGACGCATTCGCCCGCAAATTTAATTTTTTGTCCGGCATCGTGCACCGTGTGGCGGATGAGGCCGGCGCGGCGGAGGCGCTCGGGCGCATCATCGCTGATGTCAGCGCCGAGCGCGTTGCTTTTGCGGGACTCGACCCGTCGTTTCAGGCGATGCTCGTGCATTCCGCCGAAGCGGCCGGCGCGTCCGTCATGATTCCGCCGTATGCCCCCGCCGACCTGCCGCACGCGGTCGACGCCTGCCAGATCGGCGTGACCGAGGCGGCCTTCACCATCGCCGAGACGGGCACGCTCGTCGAGCTTGCCACGAACGACGCGATCCGGCTGGTGTCGTCGTTGCCGCGCACGCATGTGGGCATCGTGCGGGCGAGCACGCTGGTGCCGACGCTGCGCGAGGCGGCCCCGTTGATGCGGCCGTACTTCGAGGACAATGCGGGCGGCGTCGTGCTGAGTTTCATCAGCGGGCCGAGCCGCACGGGCGACATCGAACTAAAGTTGACACTCGGCGTGCATGGTCCCGAGGTGGCGCATGCCATCGTCATCGAGGACGCATCATGAACCGCGCGCGACTCGACCGAATGAACGGCCTGATCACCGAAGCCATCGAGGAACCGCAGAAGCGCGGGGCGCTCTACCACTGCATGAAGCGCGGGCGCGACAGCCGCACGGAAAAGTTGTTGGAGTTGCCCGGCGGCGCGGCCTTTCGCGACGAGGTGAAGGCGACGAAGGAGCGCTGCATCGAGGAGCAGGAAGCCCTCATGGCGCGCTTCATCCAAAAAGCCGAGGCACGCGGCGCCAAGGTCTTCGTGGCGGAAACCGGCGCCGATGCCATCCGCTACACGCTCGCTCTCGCCAAGGCCAAGGGCGCGAGGAGCGTGGCGAAGTCCAAATCGCTCACCACCGAGGAGATCGAGATCAACCAACCGATCGAGGAGGCGGGCATCCGCGTCGTCGAGACGGACCTCGGTGAGTTGATCATCCAATTGGTGAACGAAAAGCCCTACCACCTCGTCTTTCCCTCCGTGCACAAGATGGCGCCGGATGTCGCCGAGATATTTTCGAAGGAAACCGGCGAGGTCGTGCCGAACGACATCCCGACCATCATGCGCGTCGTGCGGAAGTACCTCAGGCCAATTTTCCTCAATGCGGACATCGGCATGACCGGCGCCAATGTCGGCATCGCCGAGACGGGCGGCATCGTCATCGAGACGAACGAGGGGAACGCGCGGCTCGTGTCGAGCATCCCGAAGGTGCATGTCTGCGTGATGGGCATGGAGAAGATCGTCGACACGATCGACGACGCCCTGCTGATGGTCTTGGCGCATCCCGTCAGCGCGAGCGGCCAATGCCCGACGACCTATGTCACCTGGATGCACGGCCGCAATCCGCTGGGCGGCGAGGGGGATGAGCCGGACGCCGAGCGAGAGACGCACATCATCATCTTGGACAACGGCCGCCGGCGCATGCGCGAGGATCCCCTCACGCGCGAAGCCCTGCACTGCATCCGCTGCGGGGCCTGCATGAATGTCTGCCCGACTTACGGCGTCGTCGGCGGGCACGCCTTCGGCTACATCTATCCCGGCCCGATCGGCATTCCGTGGACCGCCGAGGTGCATGGGTTGGACAAGGCCGCCAATTTCGCCGACCTGTGCATCTCCTGCGGCTTGTGCAAGGAGATTTGCCCGGCGAAGATCGACATGCCCATGCAGATCGCCACGGTCAAACACCGCGTCATGCAGGAAGAAGGACAACCCCGCGTCAACAAGGCATTGATGAACGCCGATCGCATGGCGAAGCTCGGCAGCGCCGTGGCGCCGCTCGCCAATGCGGCCCTCGGCAACAAGGCGTTTCGCGCGGCGATGGAATCGGCCACCGGCATCGACAAACGGCGCACTCTGCCGAAGTTTGCATCGCCTTCCTTCGAGAAGCGCTGGAAAAAACGCGCGAAAGCGGCGCCTGATCCCGCAAAACCGAAGATCGCCTACTTCATCGACATCTTCGCGAATTTCAATCGGCCGGACCTCGGCGAGGTGGTGGTGGACCTGCTGCAAGCCGCGGGCTGCGAAGTCGTCGTGCCGGAGCAGAAGGCCTGCGGCTATCCCTTCATCGGTTATGGCGACCTTGACAGCGCACGCGAATACGCCCGCTTCAATGCCCAACGATTCGCGCCCTATGCCCGCGAGGGATACGCCATCGTCGCCTCCGAACCGACGGCCGCGTACTGCCTGCGCGAGTCCTGGCCCAAACTGTTGCCGAACGACGAGGACATCGCCGCGATCGCATCTGTCACGCACAACTTCTTCGATTTCGTGATCGCGAACGACCTCGGGATGGACAGCGAACGCCTTCGGGGCCGCCGTTTCGGCTATCACTGCTCCTGCCATCAGCGCCCGCTCGGCATGGGCATGGCCACGATGGAGTGGGTGCGGCGTCAAGGCGGGGAGATACAGTTCATCGAGACTGGCACCTGCTGCGGCATGGCGGGAACCTTCGGATTAAAACACGGACCACTCGGCTACGACCTCGCCAACGCCGTCGGCGAGCCGCTCTTCGAGCAGTTCAAGGCCGCGGACATCGAGGCGATCATCACCGAGTCCAGCGTCTGCGCCATTCACCTCGCCGAGGGCACGGGCAAAAAGCTGCTGCACCCGCTGGAGTTGTTGGGGGACGGATAGGGCCGCTTTGGGAGGCGAGCGTCCTCGCGAGCCGCAATGCCTTCGCGTAGATCCCGGCTCGCGGGGACGCTCGCCCTCCCGGATTCTCCCTCTCCCTCCGGGAGAGGGTTGGGGTGAGGGGAAACCTGCGCATGGCCCCGGCTCGCCCCCCTTCGCCATGGCGCTACGGCGCGGGAACCGAAGACGCTTGCCCCCTCGTGTTATCGTACTTGGCAAGGCGTAGGGGGAGGACGGCCACGATGTTAGAAACTCCACAGAAAATTCCTGAGCCGCTTTTGGACGATTCCGATCGTTCGCGGCGACGATGGCCGTTGATCTTGTTCGTTGCGCTGTCCGTTGCGATCATCCTGGGCGGCGGCGCGGTGATGTGGCTGTTGGACCTGGGCGATCGGTCACAGCGGGAAGTGGAGGTCTTGACGGAGCGCATCCGGGAGGCGGGCGAGCCGCTCACGGCCGAGGAGATGGACGCGTGGTACACGGGCTACGCCCCGGTGCAGGCTGCCCCGGCCCTCGAGAAATTGATCGCGCAATGGCGCGACCTGGCGGATGAGAAAGGGGCAGCACTGGATATCTGGCATGCGCTTTCCGAATCGTACCCGTATTCGCCCATTCCGCTGGAAGACCTCGAAGAATTGCGGGCGGCATTGGAACCGTTCGAGTCCATTCTTGCGGCATTGCCCGACGCGGCAGCCCACGAGTACGCGGGCTTTCCGCTGGACTTCGAGGACGGCATGGAAATCGCCCTGCCCAATCTTGCGCCGATGCGTGGGTTCATGCGCCTATTGGCCATGCAAGCGGAATTGGCCGCCGCGCGAGGTGCGTTCGACGAGGCGGATCGCCACCTCGCGCTCGGTTTGCGTATGAGCCGATTCGCGGAGGAGACGCCAACCATCATTGGTGGGCTCGTCGGTGCTGCTGTTCGAGGAGTAGGCTCGCATGCCTTGGAGCGAATTCTATCTCGATATACCCTGCCCCCAGTTGCCTTTCCCCTCGTGCGCCAGGAACTGGCAACGGTGGACCCTGCCGCGAACTTTCGACGCGCCATCATCGGGGAACGGGCCACTACCTACATCACGATGATCGGGCTATATCACGACCCGGCCAATCCCATGATTGCGTCAAACATCGCGCCCATGTTGCGGGAGTACACCCGCATTGTGGATGCCGCCCGTCTGGATGTGCCCATCGAGGACTGGGACCTCGGTCCCCCGCCGAATTTGACGATTGTGGCCGTGTTGCCGGATATCCTGCTGCCGGCCATGCGGCGTACCCTCATGGCATTTCGCCGTGATGCCGCAGGTATCCGCTCTGTCCAGATTGCCCTGGCGGTCGAGGCGTACCGACTCGACCGCGGCGTGCTGCCGGATACACTGGACGCCCTGCTCGACGGCTACCTCGAAGCCATCCCCACGGATCCGTTCGACGGCGAGCCGATGCGCTACCGCGTGCTTGAGGACGGCTATGTCATCTACAGCGTGTACATTGATGGAGTGGACCACGGCGGCGAGAAGGCCGAGTCCCACCGCGAGGATTCCGTCGGCGATTGGCCCTTCCGCGTGCGGCGCGCGGGGCAATAGTGGCGTTTCATCGGCAGTACGATCCACTCAGGGGATGATGCCGCTTGTGGGTAGGTCGTGCGTGGGGGGCGGCAGGGGCTGGGGTGCGGCTTTGGGTTTGGGGCCGTCGGGCTCATTCAAGGTGTCCCGCCACGGAATGACGGACCCGGCCGCCGCAATCATCAGGCAGAGTGGGGTCAGCGCGAAGTAGCCGAGGATCATCAGCGAAAGCCAGAGCATCCCCCCCATCTCGCGCATTACCGGTGGATACATCACCGCAATACAGAAGAACGAATTGGCAATAAGCGGCAGATAGAATGGCGCGGCCGCGAATGACCGGCGCCAGGTCATCACCGCAATGCTTCGATTCCACGCCGGGCGGGCGTCCATGCCATCGGCCACGATCAGCGCCGGTGCGACTAGGGCCCAGCGCACCAACAACGCCAGGACGAAGAAGCTGGCGATGGCACTGGTGACTCCGGAGATTGCGGACAACATTTCGCCGGTGGGTTCGAACTGCTCGGGGCCGAGGGCAGTAAAAGCGGCGAATACGAATGCCATGGTCACCACGACGCCGATGACGATGGTAATGATGATGTAGTGGAACAAGAACTGCCACGAAAGCGCCACAAGCTGTGGCAATCGCTTCAGAACGGCCTTGATGGACTCTCCGTACGACACCGCATCACCACGGGCTCGCTGTGCGAGCGAATACAGCAGAACTGCTGGTGCATAAGCGTAAACCATGAACATCGTGACAAAATGCGCCAAAATGCCCAGCGCCATGACGATCATTCCGTCACCGAGCATGCTGAAAATCAGCGGAAACAAAATGAATGTTGCGATGAATAAGACCGGGACCATCAGGGCCGTCTTGACCACATCCCACCGCCCCTGCCAGAGCAGGGCGAGTGTTTCACGCGTGTGCGTCCGCATGGATGGTATTCGCGCTTCGGCGTTTCGTTCGGTGTCTTCGGCGTCCATCGCGTACTCCCCTCGATCACCCTGAGGGCACGATACCCATGGCTGTGGGCGGGCGTCAAGCCATCGTCGTGGCTGTGCGCGCTCATGTTGACACTGACGGACACGGACGGACACGGACGCGTGCTTGTCCGTGCAAGTCCGTGCAAGTCCGTGTCCGTCCGTGTGGGTCCGTGTGGGTCCGTGTTTTCCCCTAAAACGGATCGCGCGGGTGATCGAGGTGGTGCCAGGTGAGAATGTTGGCCGAGGCGGGGGATTTCTGGATGAGCAGCTCATGGCCTTCGTGCAGCTCGAAGAACTCGTCCGAGTTGTCGAGTGCGAGCACGGCGGGTCCCCGGGTGATGCGGAACCGCACGACGATGTCCTCGGGCAGGATGAAGTGGTTCATATGCTCCGTGGTGAGTTTAAATGCCACGCCGAGTCCGGTGTAAAACATCCCGCGCGTGATCTGCTTGAAGTAGGCCGTACTGCCGAAGGGGGTGCTGACGACGAACCCGTCGCCGATGATTTCTTCGCCCTCCTCGACGGGCTGATCGTTGAACCAGCACTCGAAGCGCACGGCGGAATTGATGCGGGCCATGTGCACATTGAACTCATTCATCGCCGGTGGGCACTGGGTCACCGTGTCCCCCGCGCGGATGGTGCAATCCAGCTTGATGAACTCGTTGCTGTGCAGGGCCCCGCGTTCCAACCGTTCGAGCACATCCTGCACCGGCTTGGCGATGAGGCGGTTGCCGCGGCGGCTGTTGCGCACGGGCACCTTCGGCACCCCGGGCCAGGTGTGCTCGGCGCTCAAGAGGGTGCCGTCACCACCGTAGCAGATGACGAAGTCCGGCGCGTCGTCCACGATCGCAAAGGCGCGGTGCTTCTCGACGATCGGGCGGATGCCCTCGATGTCGTTCCCGAACAGCGTGACGCGCATGGGAGCGGCCTTTTTGGCTTTCCCGGGCTTGGTCTTTTCGGGCTTGGTTTTCCCGGGCTGGGGCTCGGCGGCGTGGGCGTTCACAGGCTGGCGCGTCCTCCGAGACGGTGCGAGGCGGCGAACGCGGCAATCACCAGCGCCATCAGAAAGACGCTATAGGCGAATGCGGCGCCGATCCCCGAGCCATTCCATACATCGGCGATTTCGATGGAAATCGGTTTGTTACTGGGCAAATATAGCAGAATACTGGCCACAAATTCGCCGAGGGATTGCGTAAACACGAGCGCGGCGCCCGCGACCAGTCCAGGCAGGAGAATGGGCAGGGCCACGCGCCGCAGGCTGTACCACCGGCTCGCGCCAAGGGTGCGGGCGGCCTCGATGAGGGAGGCGTCGAAGGTTTCGATGCTGGCGGAGGCCACGCGGGTCATCAGGGGCACGCTGCGCACGAAATAGGCCAGTGGCAGCATGAAAATGGCCATTCCCGCGGGCATCCAGGGGTCATTGAAGGCCACAAGCAGGCACATCCCCACCACCGTGCCGGGAAGGGCCCAGGGGAGCATCACCATCAGGCCGACCGTCGCGCTGCCGTAGCGCTTGCGGCCAATCAGGTATCCCGCGCTGATGCCCACCGCAAGGGCCACAACGGTGGCCACGGCACTCATCCACAGGCTGTTGACCACCGGCTGCCACTTGGCGGGGTCCTGCACGAGGGTGGCGTAGTTGGAGAGCGTGTACGCCGTCGGCGCCAGCTCGGCCTGCCACTCCCGGTGATCCACGAAGGAGAGCCACACGATCGTGGCATGGGGAATCAGCAGCACCGCCACGGTCGCCCATGCCGCGACCGCCGCGAGGAGACGCCCTGCCGTGGAGCGCAGGGGTCGTGGCGTGCCCTTGGAGGCATGGGCAGCCGCGCGGCGGGAGGAGCGAAACAGCGCGAGGCCCATCAACGAGATTGCCGCGAGCACGACGGTCATCGACAAGGCCGCGCCCGTGCGGAACTGCTGCTGCTCGCGGAAGATCGCCGTGCTCAGCACGACAAAATCCTGCCCGAAGTAGTAGGGCGCGCTGAAGGACGCGCCGGAGGACATGAAGGCCAGCAGCGCGGCCCCGGCGAGGCTCGGGCGAAGGAGGGGCAGGGTCACGCGCGTGAAGGCGTGCCAGCGCGAGGCCCCGAGTGTGCGCGCGGCCTCGGCGAGGGAGGCATCCATGCTGCTCAATGCGGCCGAGACCATGGCGTAGAAGAACACATAGAAGGAGTAGCCGTGAATGAGCAGCACCGCGCCCCAGCCGCGCAGGGAGAGGTCGACGCCGAAGTAGTGGCTCGCGGTTCGCGGCAGGAAGCCGTCATGGCCGATGAGGTACCAGAAGCTCAACACGCCGACGAGGGGAGGCAGGGCGAAGGGGAGAAAGGCCACGGCGGCGAGTACATTCCGCCCGGGAAATCGGTACCGGGTGAGGAGAATGGCGAGGGCCGTGCCGAAAACGCCGGCAATCAACACCGTGGCGAGACCCAGCACGATGGTGTTGACGATCGCCTGCACCCCGGAGGGGCCCAGCAGGGCGGAGGCATCCCACGCTTGCGTTGCGGCCCATAGCATGCGGCCCACGGGGTACAACACGGCGGCCCCCAGCACGAGGGCGCACGCAATCAGGAGCGCACGGTCAACGCGGCGGGAATCAGTGTGCGCGTGCAGGGGTCGAGTCGGATTCCGGGGGATAATCGACGGAATCCTGGACGAACTCGGAGATGGCTTTGCGGTCGTCTTCATCAATACGGCTGTACAGGATGGCTACCTTGAAGTGATCGTCGCCCTTTTCGTCCGGTTCGCAACGCACCACGATGCCCTCGCAATCGATGCGCTTGCCAATCGGGTTGGGCAACTCCAGCGCCATGCTGAGCTTGGTCATCAACGGCACCGGCTTGATCGTGTGGCACAAGACACCGTTCGCACTGATGTTGTCGATGTGGTTCATGACGCCCGGGGCCGCGTCATCCACCATCAACGACAATTTGCGGCGGCTGCGCGGGTAGCGCCGCCTGTCATCCCCACCGTGGTTATTCGTCATTGCGTTCGTCCCTCCGTGCTGCTTGCAGCATTGGGGGCATGGTACTCAAGCGGACCCAGCGATGCAACGCGCGGGCAACTGATGCCAGGTCCAGTCATGCCAGGTCCAATGCGCGGCGGCGCGCCAGCGTGTCACGCTGAATCGAGGGGAGTGTTTCCGGGGTGAGGCGGTCCGGACTGTTCGGGCCGGCCTTCACGGGCACATCCAGGATGACGCCATGGGCGCCCGCGGCATCGGCCTGGGCGATGGCGTAGGGCTCGGCGGTAAGCTTGACCTGAATGCGGGTTTTCCACTCGCGGTACTCAAGAGTATCCCGCAGCAGCTTCACCCGCTCGTACATCGCTGGAATCGGCGCTGTCGGCGCGCAGCCCGGCTCGTCCGCCATCAACACAACGCGGTCCGCCCCGGGCAAGAGGTACTCGAGGTCGGTCAGCGGGGTTGTTGGTCGCAGGGCGATCCCGGGCGCTGCGCCCGTCGCGCGGATGTAATCCAGCAGGCGATGGGAATGCACGCAGGCCTCCGCATGGACCGTCACCAGCGCGGCCCCGGCATGAATCAGGTCGGCGATGCGGCGTTCCGGTTCGTGGGCCATCACATGCGCGTGGCAGCGAATGGCACCGCCGTGCGTGGCGATGGCCTCGATGAACCGGGCGCCAAAACCATAGGCAGGGGCGAACGCGCCATCCATGACATCCACCACCAGCTCGTCAATGCCGAGGGCGGAAAAAGCGGCGAGATCCTCACGCAATTGGCCCAGGTCAAGGGCGGAGGCGGACAAGGCAAAGTCCAGACTCATGGTTGAAGACTCATGGATATTCGGTTCTCCCGGTGGTCATTTGGCCCCATGGTACACCGGCCGGGCAAGGCGGGGAAAGCGGCCGCCGCTGTTCGCATTAAAGAAGAAAGGCCCGCCGGGCACGGCGGGCCTTGGGGGAGGGGAGGGCCGCGTAACGCTAACTACCGAATGCTCCGGGCAAAACACTCGGTCGAGGGAGTCGACGAAGCGTTACGCGGCCGAGGACCTCATCCACGCGCAACAAGCATGGCTTGCTCACGCGGTTGTTTGTTCATTGCAGCGAACTTGCGAGGGCGGGGCATCGCTCAGTACGCCTCGGTCAGGTCAGCGCCCAGGGCAAACGCCCGGGCGATGATGGGATTGGCGGAGGACTCATAGGCCGGTTGGTTGACCGGCGCTGTGGACTCGGCGCGCATGGCGCCGGGTTGCTGTGGAAGGGTGCTGCCAGAGACCGTTGCCTTTGAGTACCACGCCATGGGTTTCTTGTCCTTCTGTTGGGGCGTTTCCACCGACGCATCAGTATATGCATGCGTCGTGCCAATTGGCTCTTGGCCGGGCAAGATCGCGTGATCCGCCTTATTTTCCAGTGTGTTCATGCGCACCTCCGGCGCCGCACAGGCATTCCGCCTGCACTCGGTTAGTTACACGAATGTAAGGTAGCATCCGATTGCCTACCTCCGCGTAGGAAATGAGCGGCTTTGTATGGGGCTGCTATCCCCGGATGCCGGGCAAAGTATGCCGTGGAATTGCTAGAAAAAGGTTGGCAAGGGGGAAGGAGTGTGCTAGAGTCCAAGAGTACCGCGCAATTGCGGTGCACAACCCACGCTATGGGCAGGGGCGTTTGACGCTCCTTTTTTTCGCATAGGTCGAGGGACTCTTCAATGGAGAGGCCGCCCCCCCCAACAGGGAGGGCGGCCTTTTCCATTTTCGTGCCTATGCTTTCGTGCCTATGCTTGGGGCGCCGGTGTGCGGCACCCCGAAAGGGGAGGGGCCGCGCAACGCGTGTTCCGAATACTCCGGGCATAGCATTCGGTCGAGGGAGCCGAGTAGCGTTGCGCGGCCCGAGGGCCTTGTGAGGCGTTTGGGCCTCTAAATCTTTCAGCGCCGCGCCCGCCTTGGCGGGTAGCCTGCGCGTCGTGACTGCTGACGAATCTGATAACGCAACCGGTGTGCCAACTTTCACGCCAAGCGCAACAAGGCCCAATTTGCAGGGCTTTCGCGTGATCACCGCCGAATCGGGTGATCATCGCTCACGAAAAACAGCCGTGGTTCCTACACCAGCGTATGCTCCCGTGGGCTCGATCCTTCCGGTTGGTATGGAAGGTATGGAGATACCCCGGATTTGCTGATCGCAAGCCCCGCGGATCAGCCCCTGATCAAGTTGATTGGCTTGGAGAAAGCTACGCGCGCGTACGAAGCAGGCTCAGCCTAAAGCCTAAAGCCTAAAGCCTGCTCAATGCACCGACTCCGCGGCGTCCAGCATCGATCGAATGGCCTGGCCGGCCTCCGTAAGCGTTGCCACGCCCTCCGGCAGCATCGGGGCGAAGAAGGGCCACACATGCGGCAGGCGATCCCCAACGGCGTAGTGTACGCGCACCCCGGCCTGCCGGGCCGCGGCGACAAAGCGCTCGGAATCGTCGAACAGGACTTCCTCCGTGCCGACATACACGGTGGTTGGGGGCAGTCCGGTGAGGTCGCCACACAAGGGGGACGCCAAAGGCGTTTCCGGCGGTTTGCCGTCCAGGTAGCACGCGGCGTAGCGGCGTAGGTCATCCGGGCGGATGAGCGGGTCGCGGCTCGCCCGTTCGGTCACGGAATCAGCCGTCATCGAGAGGTCGAGCCATGGTGAGAATACGAGCAGCGCGCCGGGCAACGGCAAGCCGCGCTCCTTGCACGCAAGCATCAGCGAAATAGACAAGCCGCCGCCAGCAGAATCTCCCGCCACGGCGAGATTCGCGGGTTCGATCCCTTGGTTGAGCAAGTATTCGTATGCGGCGATGGCATCATCGAGCCCGGCTGGGAATGGGTGCTCCGGCGCCAAGCGGTAATCCGGTGCGAGCGTGCGCATTTTCGCGGCGTGCGCAAGGCGCGTGGTGAGGTGCCGGTAGATCAGCGGAGACCCCAGCGCGAAGCCGCCGCCATGGAGGTACAGCATGGCGTAGCCTTCCTCGGCATTCTCCGGGATGAGCCACTCGCCCGCCGGTCCGTCGGTGCACGCCTCGATGGCCACGCCGGGTTCCGGTTCGAACCCGCCGGTGAGCAGGGCCATCAGCTCACGCACCTGGGCGATGGGCGTATCCAGGGGCAGTCGCATCTGAGCCATCGTGTCCATCACTCGTTGCAATGCATCGCTCACCGGCAATTCCTCCTGTTTGTTTTGTCCACTATGCGATGCGGCACGGGGTTGCATCAAGCCGACGGGTCTCATTACACAAGTATTGGGGTGCGTTGGAACGGTTTGCCGCAGCATGGCGCTTGATTCAGGGGAATCCACAGCGTACGCTTGCCGCAACAAGTGGAAATAGTGCGCATCCTGCCATTGGGATGACGCGGCATCCAAATTCTATGGCCCGCCCGAAGCAGGGGCAGGGGGGGAGCTGGCCACGCATGCGAAACTGGTTGCGACAGGGTGCACTCGCCGCCGCCGGCATGGTGCTGTGCCTTGTGAGCCCGGCAAGCCCGGCTAGCCCGGCTAGCCCGGTCACGCTCGAGTCGCTGCTGAACGAGATGGTGGATGTGGCCCGCCTTTCGCGCATGCCCGACCCGCCCTACACGACTCGCCAGGCCTCCAGCTATGATCGCGCCTCGACCGACCCGGCCGAGGCCACCGAGGCCAATTGGTTCGCCAATGACGATCGGGGACAGTTCGAGCGCATCGACACCTTGGAAGATGGCTCGCTCGAGCATGTACTGATGGACGCCGAGGGCCCGGGTGCGATCATGCGGATCTGGTCGGCCAACCCCGAGGACGCGGGCATCATCCGCGTGTATCTCGACCACGCCGCGACCCCGGCCATCGAAATGCCCTTCGCCGACTTGCTCGGCGGCGCCACGGCGCCGTTTATCGGGCCGATCGCCGGTGTTCGCGCGCGAGGCTGGAATTCCTACCTGCCCATACCCTACGCCGCGCATTGCAAGATCACGGCGAGCAAGCCCTCCTTCTACTACCACATCAATTACCGCACCTACCCGGCCGAGACTTCGGTCGAGACCTTTTCGCTCGACGCGGCGGGGGCGCTTTCGGTCCCCATCGCCGCGGTGGCGGAATTGCTTGCCAACCCGACGGACGCGCCGCCCTCCCTGCCCGCCGAGCCCTTCCTCGAGCATCCCCTCGAGATGAACCTGCCGGGCTGGTCGCAGAGCGAAGTGGGCTTCGACCTTGCCGGGGCCGTCCACCGCCTCGAGTTGCGCGTCGAGGCCGAGGACACCGAAGCCGCCCTGCGCAGCGTCCTGCTCGAGATTCGCTTTGACGGCGTCGCGGAGCCTTTTGTCCGTGTTCCCCTGGGTGATTTTTTCGCGACGGCCCCGGGCCTGAACCCCTATCGCTCGCTTGTGCTGGGCGTGCGGGAGGATGGGCTGATGTACAGCAACTGGCTGATGCCCTTCCAGCGCCGGCTGGAGTTAAAGCTCGTCAATCACAGCGATGCGCCCATCGCCGTGCGCGGCCGGATGCTGATCGAGCAGCATGAATGGACCGAGGACACACTTTACTTTCACGCCAAATGGCGCCACACGCTCGATATCCCGACGCTGCCCCGCCAGGACCTCCGCTTCGTGATGATCGAGGGCCGGGGGCGGTATGTCGGCAACATGCTGCATGTCGGCAATCCCGTCGCCGCGTGGTGGGGCGAGGGCGGCGAGAAAATCTATGTGGACGGGGAAACCTTCCCGAGCACCTTCGGCACCGGCACGGGGGATTACTACGGTTACGCATGGGGCGATACGGACAGGTTCACGCACGCCTACCACAACCAACCCCGCAGCGATGGACCGCAGAACCATGGCAACACGCTCAACAGCCGATTCCATGTGATCGACGACATTCCATTTCAGCAATCCCTGCAATTCGACATGGAACTCTGGCATTTGGCGGACACCACGGTGAATATTGCCGTCACCAATTACTGGTATGCCGCGCCGGGCGCAACCGATGACACGCCCCCCATCGACGACGCCTTGCTGATCGTGCCCGCGATTCCGCCCATGCCCGAACCCGATCCAGAGCCCGAACCCGAGCCAATGCCCGAAGCAGAACACGAACCAGAGCCCGAACCGGAACAGGAAGCCCCCAATGCCGAGTCGTAAATTAACCGGGCGTGCGGCTTGCCCTGCGCCGCTGCGTTCCCTAGACTATTCGCTATGCCTCCAAAAGACACATTAGGCAATCGCGTCCGCGTCGCGCGTGAGCGCCTGGGTATCACCCAGGTGGATCTCGCCCGTGAAGTGGGCATCAGCCGCCAGGCCCTCATCAGCGTCGAGAAGGGCCGGATGAATCCCTCTGTCGTCGTGTCGCTGAAGATCGCGCGTATTCTGCGCGAGCCCGTGGACTACCTCTTCTTTATCGACGGCCGTGACGGCGAAGCACCCGAACCGGCGGAGCGGAGCGTGGCCAAGGCGGCAAAGAAGCCGAAGGCTGCCGCGCCGGCGCCGAAGCCCGTGGCCATGCCTGAGCCGGAGTCCGTAGCCGAACCTGAGCCGGAGTCCACGCCCGAGCCCGCAGCCGATTTCGAGTCGGAACCCGTCTATGCCGAGGAAGTGGAGACACAACCCATCGCGGACGAGCCCCATATCGTGCTCGACCCCGAGGCCGCGCATGAGACCGAGCCCGAGGTGGACGAGGAGCCGCCCGAGGTGATCATCGTGGAGGCCGAAGAGGCGCCGGAACCCGAGGCGGAACCGGAACCCGAACCAGCCCCCGCCCGCCATGCCGTGCCCGTCTCCGCCGAGCCGGAGGCCCCCACCACGGGGGACAAACCCCGCGAAAGTGGCGACGAGGCCGACGATGCTCAACTGTCTCTCTTCGAGTAACGAGGCAGGACGCCCAACCTCGTGCTGAAGCGTACCGCCGGGCCCCTCTTGGCCGCCCTTGTTCCGCTGGGTCTGCTCCTGGCCGCCTTTGTCTACGGCTATCCCCGCGTGTTTCCACTGATCGAGCGAGACCATGTGGACAATTACCTGGAGCGCGTCACCGAACTCACCCTGGCGGGCAGACCCGCGCAGGCCACGAAGTTTCTCGCCCATGCCGCCGCACAGCGCCCCCACGATCCCGATGCGTGGTACCTTCTGGCCACCATGCGCCATGTCCAACAGGACCGCGACGGCGCCCTGGAAGCCGCCCGGCACGCCGTCGCGATTCGGCAGACCATGGACGGCGTCCCCACGCGGCGTCCGCACTTTGACAGCGCGTCGCGCATCTACCTCATGCAGCGTGCGATGGAAGCCGGCGACCGGGCGGCGGCATTGGGGCACTACGAACTCGCGCGGCGCTTCATCGAATGGCCGCCGGAAGCGGTCGCCCCGCACACCGATCAACTTGATCAGCCCGTGCGGTCCGCCGCCCTGCGCGGCGAATTGGATACTCTCGGCGGTGAGCCCGCCGAATGGTTCGAGCTGACGGGCATCCGCCAGCACCGCCCATGGGAACCCTGCCAACTGCGCACGGCGAGACTCGGCCTGTACGACGACGGCCGTGTCGATTTCCGCCTCGCGTGGACGATGCTCGGCGAGGCCCTGCCGGAAGAAGCCCTTCCCATCCTCATGAACGAAGTCCCGATGGACCTCCTCGCGGAACTCCCTGCCGACACACGACTCGGCGACGATGCGCCCGAGGCCCTGTCCCTCGCCATTCCCGGCTGGGAGACCACGCCGCACCTCTGGCATGCGGGCAGTAGCGTGCAGATCGAGCAAGGCGATACCCCGGCACTCGTCATCACACGCGAAGGCGAGCCCGGAAATGCCCTGATCAATACCCTGCCCGTGCGCGCGGAAGGGGGGATGCTCGTCGCCGTGCGCATTCGTGCGGAGGGAGCGCCCGCCTCGATCGCCTGGCTGGCCGAAGACGCCCTCGAGAACGAATCCTTCCGCGATACCTTCGAGCCCGTCCCGCCGGGAGAACACGGCTCGCCCGGAGAATGGACTTGGCGCGCGGCTTATCACCCCGCATCCCTGCATTGGGACGCCTCATGGCTCCAGATAGGCATCTACAACGGTGTTGGCCGTGTCTGGATCGACCAGGTAGTCATGCTGCCCATCCCCGAAATTCCAACGCCCTGCGGGGAAATCCCCGGCAATTCGTTGGCGGAATCTCCGTAACTCGACTATACTTTGAGTGACTTGCGGTAATAGTGATGTCCAATGGGGAGCGCCACGCACGATGGCCATGCGACGCGGAGAATCGCATCTCTACTTCAATCGCCGGCCCGCGCCGGTGGTGGATGCGCGTGAAGTCGAGTTGCAGGAGCGCCAGCGCCGCCTCGAGCGCAGCCTGGCCGTCTCGCCGTCGCGTCGCGGGCTCGATTTCAAGACCTTCCGCGAGCTTTCGGACCATGCCACCCAGAATGTGCGGGCGAGCGCCATGGTCGGCGAGATTACCGGCCGCATTCCGGCCGATATCAGGAAAATTCTGGAGCGCATTGAGCGCCATGAGGACCAGGGCACCCTGCGCAAGTTCGTGCTCGACAACCACGACGATGTCATCGCCGTTTTGTGTGGCAACACCAAGCGCTCCCTGTCGACCCTTATTTCCGCCTTGAACGACCCCCGCGACGCCTACCTGCAATCGCTCAAGAACCTGCTGATTGCTGACCTTAAACCCTCCTCGCGCGGGGGGGCCTACCTCGACCTCTACAACGCCATCACCGAGTTGATGTGCGCCTCGTACAACTACCTCGCCGCCTGCGCCCCCCAAGCCCCCGCCGCGCCCGTCACCCAGTCGGACCTGTGCAAGCAGGTGCGCACCCGCGCCGAAAAGTTCTACGGCGTCCTCACCGAGATCATCACCGACGAGGCCGACCACACGCCCGAACCCCCAAAGGGCATCATCACCGAGGCCACCATGCAATCCCGCCGCATCGAGCGCGAGCGGATCGTGTAGCGCTGTGGCGCAGGTGCCCACTCCACGACACCCCTGAGCCTTCGTCAAATATGCGGGTATGGCCGTTGTAGCAGCAACGGGTGCCCCAACGGGGCAAAACAAGAAAGCCCAGGGTAAGCCTCCGTAGCTCGAAGAGCGAAGGAGGCGCGGCCCTGGGTCAGACACCGCCCCCCCTTGCGTGCCCTGAAAGGGTACGACAAGCAACGACCTCGTTCTCGTCATACCCTTTCAGGGCATGGTTGCTTTTATCCATCCACAACCCAGGGCTGCGCTCGCCATCGCGCGGGGCGCTCCGGCGGCTTACCCTGGGCTACCCTGTTTTGCCCCGTTGGGGCACGGAAGGCCGACAGGAATCGCGCGCTTTTTCCATGGATTCGGATGCGCGAAACAATCACGCTCCATCCACTTTCCGCGTGCCGGAGAATCGGTCCACGCTTGCGACCGCATGACAGGAACGCCCGGATCCCTTTGACTGCGCCGCCGCTGCCCGCTATCGTGACCGCGGGTAAACAGGTAAAGGGGAAGCAGCATGAAGATTGTCATTCCGGGCGGCTCCGGGCAGGTGGGCACGATGCTCGCCCGCGATTTTGTCGCAAACGGCCACGAGGTCGTCGTGCTGAGCCGTCAACCGGATTCCGCTCCATGGCGTACGGTCTCGTGGGACGGCCGCTCGCTCGGGGATTGGGCCGCGGAGGTCGACGGCGCGGATGCGGTCATCAACATGGCCGGCCGCAGCGTCAATTGCCGCTACACGGCGGCGAACCGCAAGGAAATCATCGACTCACGGGTGGAATCGACGCGGGCCGTCGGCGAGGCGATCCAGAAGGCCGCCAACCCGCCGCGCGTGTGGTTGCAGGCGAGCACGGCGACCATCTACGCCCACCGCTACGATGCTGCGAACGACGAAGCGACCGGCATCATCGGCGGAAACGAGCCGGGCGTACCGGAGACCTGGCGTTTCAGCATCGATGTCGCCACGCAATGGGAGGCCGCCGCCAACGCGTTTGACACGCCCAACACGCGCAAGGTGCTGCTGCGCTCGGCTGTGACCTTGAGCCCGGACCCCGGCGGCATCTTCGATGTCATGCTCGGGCTGGTGCGCAAGGGTCTCGGCGGCACGAACGGCGATGGCCGCCAGTTCGTCTCATGGATTCACGACCGCGACTTCATCCGCGCCACGCATTGGCTGTTGGAGAACGACATGGACGGCGTCGTCAACCTCGCCTCGCCCAACCCGGTTCCAAACGCCGAATTCATGAGGACTTTGCGCGAGGCCTGGGGCATGCCCATCGGCCTGCCCGCCACGCGCTGGATGCTCGAGATCGGCGCCATCCTCATGCGCACGGAGACGGAGTTGATCCTCAAGAGCCGCCGCGTCGTGCCCGGCCGATTGCTCGAGGCCGGGTTCGCGTTCGACTACCCCGAATGGCCTGCCGCCGCGGCCGATCTATGCCGCCGCATGCGCGAGCAATCCTGAGCCCTTGGCGATTTCCACGCTTATTAAAATATCGCTTGACAGGTAGAAGAATTGCACTACAATTATGGCTAACGGGCACTGCAGTTGCAGTGCCCGTCGTTGGTGCTACTCGGCATACCCATCGTCTCGAAAGGAGGTGAATATCATGTCGAAAAGCAGCGCCAAAAGCGGTGGCTCCGCCCGCAAGGGCAGCGCCCCCGTCGCGCAAAAGGCCACGGCGGCCTCCAGCGCAAAGGCGGCCCCGAAGGGCGCCCCCGCCCAGAAGTCCGGCCGCCGCAAGGGCTAGTCATGCGGCCCGCGAGCCGGAAGCTACCGGGCGGTGTTTCGATAGTGGGGGGAGGAACGGCGCGAGCCATACACCGCGCACGGCTGACCGCCTCACCGCACGCCACGAGGGCGCCTTACCGGCCCCACGCAGCCAAGTGATTCCGAGCGCCACCGAGAGAAGAAATTCTCCCGGTGGCGTTTCATTTAATCTGCGCGTGTGACGACGAACGGTAAGGCCGAAAGCCATCAACGAAGGCGTCTGCGGAACGCCACGCTCCCGCGTGGCACAAGCGGGGCATACGGCCAAGCCCGCACTCGTTGCCACGGAGGACCGTGGCGTTCCCCGGTAGCCCTCTCATACGAAAGTGGCGCCGCTGCTCCGCGTGCTCTAAGATAAGCGCGCACTTTCTGCCCGGGGTAACCGGGCGCAACCTATGGCGCGCACGCGGGGCAGACACACCTCTATGACCCAACGCATCGGCATCCTCGGGGGCACCTTCGACCCCGTGCACAACGGGCATCTCGCCATCGCACGCGCGGCGCTTGACCAAGGGAAGCTCGATCGCGTCCTATTCGTCGTTGCCGCGCGCCCGCCGCACAAGCAGGACGCGGACATGGCCGCCGCCGAGGACCGGTACCGCATGGTCGAGTTGGCCGTCGCCGATGAGCCCCGCATGCTCCCCTCGCGCGTCGAGATGGCCCGCGAGGGTCTCTCCTACACCAGCGAAACCCTCGAGGCCCTTCAAACGGAGTACCCCGGCGCCGAGTTTTTCCTCGTCTTCGGGCTGGACACCCTCGTGGATGTGCCCTCCTGGCACCGCGCCGAGTTTGTGCTCGCCAACGCCCACATCCTCACCATCCCGCGCCCGGGCGATTACAAGCTCGACCCCGTCCTGGACGGCCACTACACCATGCTCACCTTCGAGCCCATGGCCGTCTCCTCCACCCGCGTGCGCGAGACCGCCCGCCGAAAGGAACCCCTGAACGGCATGGTTCCAGACGCCGTTGCGAGCCATATCCACGAGCAAGGCATCTACGGTGACCATTGACGACCATCCCCGCGCGGCGGAGTTCCTTGCCCTGCTGGATAGCCGCGTGAAGCCGAAGCTCAAGCGGCATTGCATCGGCGTGGCGGAGACCCTGCTGGCGATCGGACTGCGCGAAGGGCTGGATCCCATGCGCTGCATCGAGGCCGGCCTCCTGCACGATTCCTGCAAGCACCTCAAGAAGAAGGAGTACCTCGCCGAGGCCGAACGCCGGGGGATTCCCATCAGCGCGGCGGCGAGGGCGAAGCCGATGCTTCTGCATGGCCCCATCGCCGCCGAGGAGGCCCGCCACCTACATGGCATCAAAAATACGGACCTCTATGAGGCGATCTACTGGCATACCACCGGTACACCCGGATTGAATCCACTCGGGCTGGCGCTGTATCTCGCCGATTTTTCGGAACCCAACCGCGAATATCCTGAATCCGCCGAGGCCCGTGCCCGCTACGAGGCCAATGGCCTCGCCGATGCCCTCGCCTTCACGGCCGCGGCCAAACTCGCCTTCGTGCTCACCAAGGACGCCGTCGACCCCGCCACCGCTGCTTTCCATCAATGGGTCATGGAGGGCATGCCGCGATGAGCGACCTCGACGCCTTCCAGGAACTCGCCCCGCACTACGATGCAATCATGGACCATGTCGACTACGACCGCTGGGCCCTCACCACGCAGGCCATCGCCGAGTGCCTTGACGCGAAACCCGTCTATCTCGATGCCGCCTGCGGCACCGGCACCCTCCTCGGCCGCATGGTTCCCAACCATTGGCGTGGCTACGGGGTCGATCTCTCGAGGGCCATGCTCGCTACCGGCCGCCGGCTGCGCGACACGCCGACCGCCGCCGCCGATCTGCGCGCACTGCCGTTCGGCCCCTCGTTTGACCTCGTCACCTGCCTGTTCGACAGCATGAATTTCCTCCTCACGCCCGAGGACCTCCACGCGGGCATCGCCGAGTGCGGCCGCGTCCTGCGCGACGGCGGCATTCTCTACTTCGACGCCGTCACCGAGCGCATGGTGCTCGATCACTTCGCCGGTCAGCAGTGGGAAGAGGCCATCGGACACTATTCCACTGTCTGGGACAGCCGCTACTCACGCCGCACCAAGCTCAGCGAGACCGCCATCCGCTTCAGCGACGGAACCGCCGGCACCATCCGCGAACGCGTCTACCCCCGCGAGGAGTACGAGGCCGCCATCGACAACGCTGGTCTCGAGATGGTGCTTTGCGTCGACGCCGAAACCTGGAGACGCCCGCGCCGCCGCACCGCCCGGCTAGATTTCATCGCCGTGAAGCGCCCCCCACGCGGCTTCCGCCGCCGAATCGCCCAATGCCAGAAGACCGTGCAGGCCCTGCTGGCGTGAGGAACCCCGCATGAAGGCTGAAATCGTCATGATCGGCACGGAACTGCTGCTCGGCCAGATTGTCGATGGCAATGCCGCGTATATCGGCCGCGTCCTCGCGGAGAACGGCATCCCCCTCTACCGCAAGGCGACCGTCGGCGATAACCTGCAACGCATCGTGCAAGTGCTGGAGGAGGCCCTCGAGCGGGCGGATGTCGTCCTCACCTCCGGCGGACTCGGGCCGACGGAAGACGACCTCACCCGCGAGGCCGTTGCACAGGTCTATGGCCGCTCCCTCGAGCGCGACCCGGCCCTCGTCGAGCGGCTCGAAAAGATTTTCGGCATGCTCGGCCGGCCCATGACGCCCAACAACCTCAAGCAGGCCGATGTCCCCCAAGGCGGACAGATCCTCCCCAACCCGAACGGTACGGCCCCCGGACTCCTTGTGGACGACCCCAAGGGCATCGTCATCTGCATGCCCGGCGTGCCCCACGAGCTGCACGCCATGCTCGAGGACCAGGCCATCCCCTTCCTGCGCCAGCGCTTCGCCATCGCCGGAACCCTCAAGGCCCGTGTCCTCAAGGTGTGCGGCATCGGCGAGTCCAGCGTGGACCAGGCCATGGGCGACCTCATCCGCGACAGCGTCAACCCAACTGTCGGCGTGCTCGCCTCGCCCGATGTCGTCCGCATCCGCATCGTCGCCCGGGCCGAATCCGATGCCGAGGCCGACGCCCTGATCGCCCCCGTCGAGGCCGCCATCCACGAGCGCCTGCCCGGAAACATCCTCGGCGCCGACAACGACACCCTCGAGGGCGTCGTGGATGCCCTCTTGCGCGCGCGCGGCTGGACACTCGCCACCGCCGAGACCGACAGCGGCGGCGTCATCGCCCAGCGCATGGCCACGGCCTCGTCCTTCGCGGGGGGGATGGTGCTCCCCGTGACCGCCTTCCCAGAGGCCGACGAGTCCACCGCACGCGAACTCGCCCGGCGCGCCGTCGACGCCACCGGCCATTCGCCCGACGCATGCTGCGCCATTGCCATCGCCCACAACGCCGGCACCGGCATCAGCTTTGGCTATGTCAGAACGCCCGAGGCCGAGCGCGGATGGCAGGCCCAATACCCCGGATTGGACGCCCTGCGGCAGGTCCGGATCGGTGTTGGGGGCCTTGAGCAACTTCGGCGCGTGTTGAAGGATAGAGGTGCCGGGGATTGACAGGATTTGGAACATGTTATAGAATGCGAATTACCGGTCGGTAGCTTTTCTTGACCCAGCAGGTGGTTTTTGCGTACACTTCCGTTTTTCCAATAGAAACAGCTAGGTGAACCCGCATCTCGATTTGGGTCCCTACCCCACCTGCCAACAGGGAGGTAGCCTCGGACATGTTCGAGCTCGTCGCTTTACTACTCATTACGCAACAACCGATTCAGCCCGTGCTGCAAGGGCCCGCCTCGTACTACACCGTGGCCAGCAGCAGCAGCATGACCGCCTCCGGCGAGCGCTTCCGTGACGATCTGCTCACCTGCGCGATGCTGGATGGCGAGTTCGGTGATCACTTCCTCGTGGTGGCCGACAACGGCAACTCCGTCGTCGTGCGCCTGAATGACCGCGGCCCGTATCATCGCAACCGCGTGATCGACCTCTCCAAGGCCGCCATGCGGCGGCTCGGGGCCGTGAGCGATGGCGTCATCGATGTGTCGGTGTTTCCGCTATCGCCCGAGGAAGCCGCACGGATCCACGACGGCCCGTAGCGGGCTCGTTGCCGGAACGGGTGGGCTCGGATGGACGACGGCGTGGAACAGGACAGCCTCGTCCGTGAGTTGCTGCGCCTTGCCTGGCACTGGTCCCTCAGCCTGACGATCCTCGTAGGGCCCTACCTGTTCATCCGCTTCGGCCTGCCCCTCTTGTGGGAACCCATGCCGCGTGAGCAGGAGTCCTTCGAGTACTTTCTCGCCCTCGTGGACCTCAACTACTGGTGGGTCGCCCTCGTCTATGTGGGCGTATCCGCCCTGATCACCCCGAGCTACGACCCGGAAAAGCGCGGACTCTTCGGCAGCCCCTTCTTTGACAACCCGTTATCCCTTGAGGACGACTACCACCGCTTCATGTGGAAGCTCTCGCTCGTCCTGTTTCCCGGCAAAGTCGTGTGGTTCACCCTCCAAGAGACCTATTACTTCATCTCGGACCACATTCGCGGCTAGGGCAGGCGCCCTCCGGTTTCTTGAACCAATCGGCGAAACGGGCGATACTGCTCCCGAGTCGAAACAATAACCGCACAACCCCATCTGACTCCCATGAGGTACCCCATGAAATTGCTGTCCCGCCGTCATTTCTTCCACTTTGTCGCCACTCTTACCCTTTCCGCGCTCGTCGCGGTGGGCGCATCCGCCGAGCGCACGGACCCGTTTTATCTCTATGTGACCCTCGGCGAGGAGGGGCACTCGGAAATCGGCGTACACTGGCACACGATGGCCAAGGCCGACGCGACCGTCGTCCATTACGACACGGAGTCCCGTGGCGGCGATCCGGAGGCCTACGCCCATAAGGGCGAGGGCTCCTCGCGGCAGATCGATGGCTTGGAGGACCGCCGCTACATTCACGGCGTCATGCTCACCGGCCTCACCCCGGATACCGTCTACTACTTCGTCGTGGGCGATGCCGCCACCGGCTACAGCGCTGAGAACACCTTCCGCACACCGCCCGATGTCGCCCCGATTCGCTTCATCCAGGGCGGCGATATGCATGTACTCCCCTCCACCCGCGCCCTGACGAAGCTGGCCGGGCAATACGACCCGGCCTTCTGCATCGTTGGCGGCGATATCGCCTATGCCGACGGCGATCTGCGCCGCATCCGCCAGTGGGATGCCTGGTTCGACATCTGGACCGAGAACATGGTCACTCCGGATGGTCACCTCATCCCCATGGTGCAGGCCATCGGCAACCACGAGGTGAACCGCGAAGAGAGCGAGGATTCCCATGTGCGCGCCCCGTTCTACATGAACTTCTTCTTCACCCAGGGCGACAAGCCCTACTTCGTGCGCCGCATCGGCAAGCTCATCAGCTTCATCATCCTCGATACCGGCCACTTGGTGCCCTACGAGGACCAGGTCGACTTCCTGCGTGAGCAACTCGAGGCCCACGCCGACTTCCCGGCCGTGTTCCCCATTTACCATGTCACCTTCTACCCCTCGGCCCGCAGCTTTGACGACAGCCGCTCCGTGCGCGGGCGCGAACACTGGAAGCCGCTCTTCGAGGAACACGGCATTCGCGTGGCCTTCGAGCACCACGACCACACCCTCAAGCGCACCTACCCGCTTCTCAACGGCGAAATCCACCCCAACGGCATCACCTACATCGGCGATGGCGCCTTCGGCGTCCCCACGCGCGAGATCATCCCCAACTGGTACCTCGAAGTGGCCGAGAGCATTCAGCACTTCTGGCTGGCGACGGTCGACGAGGAGCAAATCCACCTCGTCGCCATCGATGCCGACGCCAATTTCGTCGACAATGTCGCCATCACCCTCGAAGCAGCCCCCCGCGAGGCCGCGGCTGCGGAGTAGGCGAAACCGGGCCCGGTTTGACCGGAATCCCCGCTACGCGGTACCATACTCTTTTGCACGCGTGATCCGTTTGGCGAAATAAACACAGGTCCGTTCGGGTTTCGTAAGCGTCGGAACGCTAAGGCGTTTCCATGCAGCAGGTTAGGTGCGTCCCTTCCGGGTGGGCTCACCATCAACCCAACCATCACCCTGTTTACGCCCCCCGAAACCACACCGGCTTTTCCCCAGAGCGGCAGAGACCAAAGGACGGCCATGCTGAAAGACACGCAGAACTCGCCCGACGACCGCAACATCCCCATCAACAAGGTGGGTATTTGCGATCTTCGTCATCCCCTCGTCGTGATGGACCGCGCCCAGAAGCAGCAGCACACCATCGGTGTGTTCAGCATGTCGGTGGACCTTCCGGGGGACATCAAGGGCACGCACATGAGCCGCTTCCTGGAGGTGCTCAACCGCCACCACGGCGAGCTTAACATGGCGACGCTGCCGCAGATTCTCGAGGAAATGCGCACGCATCTGGAGGCGGAAAGCGCCCAGCTTGGCGTCAAATTCCCCTATTTCATCGAGCGCGTGGCCCCCGTTTCCGGCGCCGCGGCCCTGTTGGATTACGAGGTCGAGTACTTCGGTGAGGCCTCCGCAGAGCGGCAGAACGCCCACTTGCGCGTCACCGTGCCCGTTAAAACCCTGTGCCCCTGCTCCAAGGCCATCAGCGACTACGGCGCGCACAACCAGCGCGGCTATGTCTCGATGGAAGTGGAGTGCGAGCGCACGGCCAGTGGCCTCCCCCAGATGATCTGGATCGAGGAACTGGTGGATGTCGCGGAGCAATCCGCCTCGGCGCCGCTCTATCCTCTGCTCAAGCGCCCGGATGAGCGCCATGTCACCATGCAGGCCTACGACAACCCCGTGTTCGTCGAGGACCTCTCCCGCAATGTGGCCAAGCTGCTGATGGCCGACAAGCGCATCGCCTCCTTCAAGGTGGGCGTGGTCAATCAGGAAAGCATCCACAATCACAACGCTTTCGCGGAGATCTGCTGGAATCGGCACGCGGAGCGCGAGCAGACCCAGGCTGCCTCCAAGGCGCGCGCCAACGGCAACGGGCGCACCCGGCGCGGAACGGCTGCCGCTCCTATCCAATAGGCGACGGACCCAGTAGGCGACAGAGTCCAATAGGCGACCGAAACGCGCCCGCCGCTTGCGCACAGTATGCGCAGCAAGTGTAAATCGTGTACACTATCCGTAGGGGTACTCGCATGGGAGTACCCAGTGTCTCGGGGGAGACTTACATCATGTTCAAGCGGGCCATGACGGTCATCGCCGCATGTTGGCTCCTGTCCGGGTGTTTCATCCTGGACAATCTCGAATTTGCCCTTTTCCCGCCCATGGCCCCCAATCCCTTTGAGACGCCCCCGGCGCCTCTCGGGCTCAAGGAGGTCGTGGAAGAGCGCCTTGCTGTCATCGGGCCGGAACCAGGCGAAACCACCGGCATGACGGTATTCGAACCGGTCGGCGGCGGCAACGGCTCCGCCGTCGTCTGGATTCTCGGCCTCAATCACCGCTCGTACTACCAGCAAAGCCTGCACGAAACACTCGCAAGCTACGGCTACACCGTTGTTGTGCCCGACAACCGTCCCTACAAATTCGCGGATCTCGACTTCCACAACAGCATCATCCGCGCGGCCACGCTCGCAGTCGATGCCCTTTCCGACGGCCGCATCGGTGAAGGGATTGACCCCAGCAAGATCGCCGTGGGCGGATTCAGCATCGGCGGGCCACTGGCCTGCTTTGTCGCCGCGGAAAGGCCCGCCGTTCGCACCGCCTTCGCCTGGGCCCCGCTGGAGCCCCCCTTCTGGATGCGGTTCGACTCCGAAGACTTCCTGCCCTTCGTCACCCAGCCCATCCTGCTCGTCGAGGGCGCGCGCGACACCGTCGCCCCGCCCGGCACCTGGCTGTCCCGTCTCACTGACTTCGCGGGCACCGGCTCGAGCGACATCATTACCGTCGTGCTCGGGGAGGGGGTCCACTACTACTTCCAGCAGCCCGACGAGGCCGACGCCAGCAACGCCCCCACAACAATTACGCGGGAGGATCAGATGGGCCGCGCGATCGTGGCGACGCTTCTGTGGCTGGATTTCCAGATGCTGGCGCCTCTCGAGGGTTCTTGAAACGCATTCCAAAGAATTGGTGCGCGCCGCTCCCTATCAGGTAGCATAGAAGGGCGTGTTCTTCATCCATCCGTGCAGGGAGGCAACTTATCATGGGCGATCGAAGCAATTTCTTTATTACCGGATGCGCCAGCGGCATCGGCAAGCACCTCACCTCCGTCCTTGCGAAGCAGGGAAAGAAGGTCTACGCCACCGATATCAACTTCGAGGGGCTGGAGGCGGCGGCGAAGGAGTGCAACTGGCCCGCGGACAGCGTCTGGTTGGCCAAGCTGGATGTGCGCAGCAACGACGAATGGCAGACGGTCTTCCCCCAAGCGGTCGAGGCCATGGGCTTTGTCGATTGCATCATCAACAACTCCGGCATCCTCAAGGCCTTCTGGTGCCATGAGACCCCGCCCGAGATGGTCGACCTGATGCTGGATGTCAATGTGAAGGGCGTCATGTTCGGCACGCAGGTCGCCGCCAAGCACATGATCGAGCGCAAGAATGGCCATGTGATCAATATCGCCTCCATGGCCGGCATGGCCCCGATCACGGGGCAGTCGGTCTACAGTGGCTCGAAGTATGCCGTGCGCGGCTACACCCTCGCCTGCGCGGCGGAATTGCTCAAGCATGGTGTCGCCTGCACCGCCATCTGCCCTTCGGGCGTGCAGACCCCCCTCTTCGCCGGTCAGGAGCAAGACGAAGCCGCCGCGATGCTCTTCGTCGAGAAAGATCTGCTCACCGTCGAGGATATCGAGTGGGCAATCCTGCGAAAAGCCATTCCAAACGAGCCGCTCGAGGTGGCCCTGCCCTTCAAGCTCGCCATTCAGGCCCGTTTCGCCAACATGTTCCCTTGGCTCGGTAAGGTGCTTGGCCCGCTCTATATGAACAAGGGCCGCAAGAACCAACTCCGCAAGGCCTGAGGCATGGGTGGGGCTTCCAACTCCCCGATCACCTCTTTTCCGGTGCCGCGATTGAATTGAGGTATCGGGAAGGGGTCTGCCTTGGCGGGTGTTCTGTCCCAAGTAATCAGGCGACAATCGTTTATGACATGATGCAGCCTTGGCACAGAATATGTTCACTAAGCGGAGCGTCTGAGTACATGCCGAGGCCGTTATCCGACGGTCATGACAGTCCCCCCACCGGTATCGGTCCAATTTGGGAGATTCCACACCATGAGTTCTTCGCGCTTTAAGCGATCGAATGCACGCACATTTTTCGCAATCCCCTTGCTGGGAGCCCTGCTTGTTGCCACGGTACTCGTTACCTCGGCATCACGCACCGCCGAGGCCGAGCAGGCCATGGGCCTCGCCGACCTCCAGGCCATCAGCAACGCATACGCCGAGGTCGTCGAGCGGGTATCCCCTGCCGTTGTCTTCATCGAGGTGACCCGCACGCAACAATCGCCGCGCCAGCGCGGTGGCGGCTTGGAAGACTTCTTCAACGATCCCCGTTTGGAGCAACTGCTGCCCCCGCAGCTTCGGCAGCAGCAGGAAGCCCCCCGCGAGCGCCAGAGCCAGGGCAGCGGGTCCGGATTCTTCGTGAGTGCGGACGGGCTGATTCTCACCAACCACCATGTCGCCGGCGGGGCGGACAGCGTCATCGTGCGCATGGTGGATGGCCGCGAGTATGTGGCCGAGGTGGTTGGCTCCGACGAGCCTTCCGACATTGCCGTGATTCGTGTCGAGGGGAGCAACTTCCCCTTTCTGGAACTGGGTGACTCCGACGCCTTGCGCGTTGGCGAGTGGGTGTTGGCGATTGGTGCGCCCTTCGGCCTGGCCTCCACGGTTACGCAGGGCATCGTAAGTGCGAAGAGCCGCGGTGTCGGTATCCTGGAGTACGAGGACTTCATCCAGACCGACGCCTCGATCAACCTTGGCAACTCTGGTGGACCGCTCATCGACCTCAACGGCCGCGTCGTGGGCGTGAATACGGCCATCTTCAGCACGAGCCGCGGCATGCCCGGCAGCGTCGGCATCGGCCTCGCCATCCCGATCAACTCGGTGAAGCTTGTGCGCGATGAATTGATCGCCAGTGGCACCGTGACCCGTGGTTTTGTCGGTGTTTCCATGCGCGACCTCACCCCCGACCTCGCCGAGGCCTTCGGCGTGGATCGCAACGCGGGTGTGTTGGTTGTCGAGGTTCTTCCCGGCTCCCCCGCCGAGCAGGCCGGACTCCGCCGTGGCGACATCATCGTTGAATACGACGGCACCGGGGTCTCCACCTCGACCGCCTTCCGCACGCGCGTGGCCTTCACGAAACCCGGCGAGACCCGCGAGATTGTGGTGTTGCGGGATGGGCGCCGCGTGCAAACCGATCTGACCCTCGTCCATCGCGAGGCGTTCCTCGCCGCTGAGGAGCCTGTCGCCACGCCGCTCGACGCCGTTGGTATCACCGTGCAGAATCTCTCCGCGGAGATGGCGGAACAGCTGAATTTCAGCGGATTCGAGGGCGTCATCGTTACCGATGTCACCCCGGGCTCGGTTGCGCAACGCGCCGGCTTGCGCCGGGGCACGCTTATCCAGGAGGTGAACAACAAGGTTGTCACCAGCGTGGCGGAATTCGAGGAGGCGGTTGCCAACCACGACCGCTCCCGGGCCCTGCTGCTCTTTGTGCGCTTCCAGGAAACCTCGAACTATGTGACGCTGACGCTGCCGGACGAGTAAGGCGCACAGCACAATACTCCCGATACGGGCGCCCCTTGCCAGCAAGGCTGGGGGCGCCCTTTTAGTTTACGCGCAAGTCGGCCGATTGAGGCGGATGCTTTCACGCGGTATGCTCCCTTTCTGCGAAACCGTATGCGAATCCCGGGGGAATGCATCATGACTTTCCGACTTTGCTTCGCGAGTTGCTGCCTTCTTTTCGCGCTGTTCCCTGCGAGGGGCGATGACCCCGCCACGATGATGCACGCGTATCTCATGGGTCTCACCCACGCCGCCGCGGATGCTCGCGCCCTGGAATTGGACGCAATCGATTCCACCGAGGCCCTCGCGGCCTACGCCGACTCACGGCGAGAGGCTTTTCTCGACGCCTTGGGTCCGTGGCCCGACCGCACACCCTTGAACCCCCAGACCACCGGTGTGATCGAGCGCGAGGGGTACACCATCGAGAAGGTGATGTTCGAGAGTCAGCCGAATCATCATGTGACCGCCCTGCTCTACTTGCCCAAGGGCGAAGGGCCGCACCCGGCCGTGCTTGTGCCCTGCGGCCATGCACGCGAGGGAAAAGCCGCCCAGGCCTACCAGCGCGGCTCGATGCTCCTCGCCGAGCAGGGCATCGCCGCCTTCTGCTTTGACCCCATCGAGCAGGGCGAGCGCATCGGCATGCGTAACGAGGACGGCAGCGACCACTCCTGGGGAACGGAGGCCCACATGGCCGTTGGGGCCGGCTCGATCCTTCTGGGCACCAACACGGCGTCGTACGAGATATGGGACGGCATGCGCGCCATCGATTACCTCCTCGAGCGGCGCGAGATCGATTCGACTCGCATCGGCTGCGCGGGCAATTCCGGCGGTGGCACGCAGACGGCCTACCTGATGGCATTGGATGAGCGCATCGCCGTGGCTGCGCCGAGTTGCTACATCACTTCCTTCCCGCGACTGCTCGATACCATCGGCGCGCAGGACGCGGAGCAGAACATTCACGGCCAACTCGCAGCCGGGCTTGACCACGCGGACTACCTCATCCTGCGTGCGCCAAAACCGACGCTGATCTGCGCTGCCACGAAGGATTTCTTCGACATCGGCGGCACTTGGGACAGCTATCGCGATGCCAAGCGCGTCTTCACCACGCTGGGATACCCCGAGCGGGTCGCACTTGCGGAGGCGAACGAAGGCCATGGCTGGTCACAGCCCTTGCGCGAGGCCACGGCTCAATGGATGCAACGCTGGCTACTCGGAATCGACGAACCCGTGCGCGAGGGCGACCTCGTCGTATTGAGCCCGGATGAGGCGCAAGTCACGGAGACCGGCCAAGTCATGGACCTGCCCGGCGAGCGCTCCTCCTTCGATCTCAACCGGGAGCGGCTCGCCAACCTTCGAGAGGCCCGCACGCAAGCGTGGGCGGCCTTAAGCGATGACGAGAAGCGCGCGACCGTTCGTGCAGTGACCGGCATTCGCGAGGCCGATGCCATCGACCCCGCCCGCGCAAGGCAGGACGCGCCGGACTGGTTTCCCGAGGCCGTTGCACCGGATCTCGAGCGAATCACCCTCGAAACCGATGAGGGCATCCGGCTTCCTGCCGCCATTTCAGGAGATCTGGTCGGCAAGCAGGTAAGCCTCGTGCTGCCCGGTGCCGACGGGGAAATCGAAGCGCTGCTCAGTGCCGAAGCCGAGGCCGTCGCGGTGGTCTTCCTGCGCGGGCTCGGCCCGACAAAATCCGCGCGCGGCTCGACCCGTTGGGCCGAACGATTCGGGTCCGACTGGGCAGAAGCCGCCCATGCCTACCTGCACGGCCGCAGCTTTGTCGCCATGCGCGCGGAGGATATCGTGGCGGTGGCGCATTGGTTGCACGAGCAAGGCGCGGCGGCCATCACCATCATCGCCGGGGAGGAAGCCGCGACCCCGGTCTTGCATGCGGCGTTCTTAGAGCCCGCCCTGTTCCGCGCGCTGGAGGTTCCCGGCGGTATCCACTCCTGGGAGCGCTACATCGACAACCCCGCCGAGCCCACGCCCCATGCGGATGTCATCCACGGCGCATTGACCGTGTACGACCGGACTGATTTAGTCGCCGCGGACTAGTTCATTAAGTTGACGAATGCGTGCGCATCTCGGGAGGGCGAGCGTCCTCGCGAGCCGTGAGCAAGGTGTGATGCGAAATGTAATCACATTGAGCGGAGACGATGGCAACAGGCGAATGTGGCCCGTGGGGCCACGACACATCAGCCCGGGGCAACGCCCCGGGTTTGTCGTGGAGTACATAAACCGTGCCCTGCATGGGCACGACAACCAGAGTGTCGTCGTTGTCATGCCCTTACAGGGCATCGGCGTTGGGGCGTCCCAAACCCAGGGCGTTGCCCTGGGCTATCATGTCGAGCCGCGTTGCGGCACGATGGGGGGGCTCGCGCTGCACCCGAAGCTGGAAGCAATAAGCATGGCGACGGCTCGCTCCCCTTTCGCCAAGGCGCTACGGCGCGGGAACCGGGGACGCTCGTCCTCCGGATGCGGCAAGTCTCCCACGCGTGCGCTGGAGCACAGGCAGGGCGTGAAATGTGCTAATGCAGCACCCCCGCCCCCGCGGCTGGACCAGAGACGATCACCTCACCCCGAATTCCCATCGCCCGATGGTATTCGGCGAGCAGTTCCTCGGTGAACGGTTCTACCGCGTCCCGGCGCACGAGAAGCACTGCGCAACCGCCGAAACCCGCGCCGGTCATGCGTGCGCCGAGGCATGCGGGGTGCGCGCGGCCGATGGTGACCACCGCATCGAGTTCATCGCACGAGACCGCGTAGTCGTCCCGCAGGCTGGCGTGACTCGCATCCATCAGCGCGCCAAACGCGGATGCGTCTCCCGCGCGCAAGGCTGCTGCCGCCTCAATCGTGCGTGCATTCTCCGTGATGACATGGCGCGCACGGCAAAAGGTAATGGGTTCCATCGCATTTTGAGCGGCTTTGAGGTCATCGAGGGTGAAATCGCGCAGGTGAGTGCCCGATTTGCCTGAGGTCGTGCACAGGGTCCGCACCGCCTCCCGGCATTCCGCGACGCGCTCGTTGTACTTCGAGGCCGTCAGGCCGCGCGTCACCCCCGTGTTGGCAATGACAAACGCATAGCCCTCCAGCGCCACCGGGATGTGCTCAAACGCCCGCGAGCGGCAGTCCAGCAGCAGCGCGTGCCCTTCCCGCGCGTTGCGAATCACGAAGGGGTCCATGATGCCGCAACTCAGGCCGAGGAAGACATTCTCGACCCGCTGGCCCAGCAAGGCCGCCTCGATCCCATCGATTTCGGTATTCGAGAGGTGCTCCACGGCACGCAGCACCGCCATCGTGAGACTCGCCGAGCTGCTCAACCCGCAACCGATGGGCACATCACCAGCGATGAGCATATCCATGCCCGGCGCTGTGTGGCCGATAGTTCTCCACTGCGCCAGCACCCCGAGAACATAATCCACCCACGGGTCCGTCGGTTGGCGCGCAAGCGGATGGTCCAACGAGAGGGTGACCTCGCGGCCCAGGTTCACCGCGCAGGCCCGCAGCACCGCATCATCACGCCGCCGCGCCGCCACCACCGTTGCCCGCGCGATCGCCATGGGCAGCACGAACCCGTCGTTGTAATCCGTGTGCTCGCCGATGAGGTTCACCCGGCCCGGGGCAATCGCGACCACATCCGGCCCGAAGTCGAACCGCGCCGCAAAAGCCTCCCGCGCCTGCGCCGGGTTGGGACTCACCCCTCGCCGTAGCCTTGGGGGTGCGCCTGGTCCCAGTGCCATGCGTCGGAGACGATGGTTTCGATGTCCGGGCGCTCGGGTTTCCAGCCGAGAATGCGCTCGGCCTTTTCGGAGGAGGCCACGAGCACGGGCGGATCGCCGGGGCGGCGCTCGGCCATCTCAACGGGAAAATCGCGTCCGCTGATTTTCTTGACCGCGTCAATCACCTCGAGCACGGAGGTGCCTTTGGCATTGCCAAGGTTGAAGATGTCGCTCTCACCGCCGTCGCGCAGGTAGGCCATCGCCTTGATGTGGGCGTCCGCCAAATCGGCGACATGGATGTAATCGCGCACGCAGGTGCCGTCGGGCGTGGGGTAATCGCTTCCAAAAACGGTGATCTTGTCGCGCCGCCCGTCTGCCGCGCGGATGATGTTGGGGATGAGGTGCGTCTCGGGGTCGTGGTCTTCACCGGCCGAGGGAATGGCGCCCGCTGCGTTGAAGTAGCGCAGCGCCGTCCATCGCAACCCGTAGGCGTGGTCATACCAGGCGAGCATTTCCTCGATCATGCGCTTGGAGCGGCCATAGGGGTTGATCGGCTGCGCGGGGAAGTCCTCGGTGAGCGGCATGCGCTCGGGCATGCCGTAGGTCGCCGCCGTGCTGCTGAGGATGAAGCGCTGCACGCCCGCCCGGGTCATCGCACCGAGCAGCGTCTGCGCGCCCGTAACATTGTTCTCGAAATAGAGGTCCGGCTTCTGCATCGACTCGCCCACGAGGCTGCGCGCGGCGAAGTGCATGACGGTGTCGATGGCGTGGGTGGAGAAAAGGGCGTCGAGCGCGGTGCGATCGAGAATATCCGCCTCGACGAAGGTGGCCGCGGCTGGAAGCGCCGCCCGATGGCCCAAGCTGAGGTTGTCGACGACGACGACCTCCTCGCCCGCCTCGAGCAGGCCATGCACCGTCACGCTGCCGATGTACCCGGCGCCCCCCGTCACCAATACCGCCATCGTGTTTAAATCCCCTGCGTGCGCCCTTGGCCGCTAGACCAGCGTGAGTTCGGTATCGATGTCGAAGAAATGCGCGCGCTCCATGTCGATATCGAGAATATGGGGCGCGTCGACCTTCGGTTCCTTGTCCGAATTGATGCGCGCGGTGACGGTCCTGCCGCCCATGCGGGTGTAGAGATAAATCTCGGAACCCATCGGCTCGACCACTTCGACATGGGTGTTCACGCTTCGGCCCGGTGCAAATGCCTGCGCGTGGTTTTCGCGAAAGAACTCCGGCCGTACGCCGAACAACACCCGCCTGCCTGCATGGTTCTCCAAGGCTTCGCGATGGGCGGCGGCCACCTCAAGGTCAAGGTCTTCCGCCTTGACGCGAAGCGCCCCATTCTCGCTCTCAAGCGTGCACTCGAGGATGTTCATCGGCGGACTGCCGATGAATTCCGCCACGAAGCGGTTCACGGGGTTGTGGTAAATCTCGAGGGGCGAGGCCACCTGCTGGATGACGCCGTCCAGCATCACGCAGATGCGGTCGCCCATCGTCATTGCTTCGACCTGATCGTGCGTGACATAGATCATGGTGGACTTCAACTGGTGGTGCAGCTTGCTGATCTCGGCGCGCATCTGCACGCGCAGCTTGGCATCAAGGTTGGAGAGGGGCTCGTCGAACAGGAACACCTTCGGCTGCCGCACGATCGCGCGCCCCACGGCGACACGCTGGCGCTGGCCACCGGAGAGGGCCTTGGGCTTGCGCTCCAGCAACTCGGTGATGTCGAGGATCTGCGCGGCCTTGCGTACGCGCTCGTCGATCTCCGCCTTCGGGTACTTGCGCAGCATGAGGCCGAAGGCCATGTTCTTGTACACCGTCATGTGCGGGTAGAGGGCGTAATTCTGGAAAACCATGGCGATATCACGGTCTTTCGGGGCGACATCGTTCACCAAGGTCTGGCCGATGTGGATCTTTCCCGACGATATCTCCTCCAGCCCGGCGATCATGCGCAGCGTGGTCGATTTGCCGCAGCCCGACGGCCCGACCAGCACCATGAACTCCTTGTCCCTGATATCCAGCGTGGCGCTTTTGACCGCCTCCACGCCACCGGGATACACCTTGCAGAGGTCTCGCAGCAGGACTTCGGCCATGAACTGGTGGCCCCCCATTCTTGATTGCCGCGCAGGGCGCGGTCACCATGCATGTTCACCCGCGCCCCGGGTGGGCGCAGGACTCGGTGGGATGATACGGCTTGCCATACGGGCGTTCAAGCCACGGCTTCCCATCCAAAGCCAAATCCGTCCGGATTTCGACACGGATTTCCGAGGATTACACGGATGAAAAGCAGTAGACCTGTCAAGTGTCTGGCAGAATTCGTGCAATCAATGAAATCCGTGTCCCCACTTTCCCGTCCGTGTCGAGGCCGTCAGTAAACCAAACGCCTCACCGGGAAGCAAAATATAAGCGCAAAAAGTGTTACCTATGTCCCCGGTTCAAAGTGTTACCTATGTTCCCTGCCGTACAGCTGATTTCATTGCCCCAACGGGGCAAGACATGGCAGCCCAGGGCAGAGCCGCCGCAGCGCCCCGCGAAGGCGGCGCCGCCCTGGGACTTCCGGTCACCACCCAATCCATGCCCTGAAATGGGCATGACAAGCGTCCGTGCAGCGTGTGTGGCCGTACTCGTTGCCGTACTCGTTGTCGTGCACTTTCAGCGCACGATTCGTACTACGCTTCCGTACCCGGGGCGGCGCCACCTTCGCTCTTCGAGCTTCGGAGGCTCTGCCCCGGGCTTTCATGTCTAGGCCCTTCGGGCCAAGGTTGCGTACGCGGGGCCTGTCAAGCCATTTGCTAATCCTACCGGGACGAGTATCGTCGTGCCATTTGCGATCTTACCGGGGGCGGCCTTCTCTGTCATGGGGAGTGGTCCTCCTGGTCACTCCCTCGGGGTGCTGCATGCCCGCTTTATTGCGTATACTTCGGGTGGATGCCGCCCCGAGCGGCTGCCTCGCTTCCGTTCGATTTGCCAATCGCACCACCACCTGCACCACCTGGACAAGAGGGGAGTCTTTCCTTGCTGTACCTTGAGACCGAACGCAGCATTCAAATTAAACAGTGCCAGAACCGGCTGGCGGAGATTCGGGAAACGGTTTACTCTCAGCGGCAGGAGATCGATCTCGTCGAGATGACCGTCACCGGCACCGGGCTTGGTCCGGGCGCCATTCCGGAATCGGGCTATCAGCCGGTCAAGCCGCGGGAAGTCTGGGGCGGACTCGACCAGACCACCTGGTTCCGCATGCAGGTGCGCGTGCCCGCGTCCATGAAGGGCCAGCGCGTCGTGGCCCTCATCCGTCCGGCCGTGAACGCATGGATTCCGGACATGAACGGCCCGCAGGAAGGCGGCGAATCCCTGGCGTATGTCAACGGCAAGCCCGCGCAAGGCCTGGACCGCAATCGCGATGAAATCCTCCTGTGCGAGCGGGCGCGGGGCAACGAGACCTTCGAGATTCACCTCGAGGCCACCCCGGGCACCCGCTTCAACCTCTACCACTGCTTCCACTACGCGGATATCGCGGTGTTCAACCCGCTTCCGTGGGATTTTTACTGGGATGCCTCGGTCGCACTGGATGTCGCCGCCACGCTGGACGACAATTTCGCCCCTGCTCGCCAGTTGCTCGAGGTGGTCAATGCGGCCGTGAAAGCCGTGGACCTTCAGCACAAGGGGAAGCCGGCGTACATGGACTCGCTCGCGGCGGCGCAGAAGCAGTTGCGGCGGGGCATTAAACCCTTTGAGAACAGCTACGGCATGGGCGCGCTTACCCTCGCGGGGCATGCCCACATCGACACGGCGTGGCTTTGGCCCCTGCGCGAAACGATGCGCAAGTGCTCGCGCACTTTCTCGACGGTGCTCGCCCTGATGGACCGCTACCCCGAGTTTCATTTCTCGTGCAGCCAGCCGGTGCAATACGAGTGGATGAAGGAGCACTACCCCCATATCTTTGCCGGCATCAAGAAACGCGTGAAGGAAGGGCGCTGGGAACTCTGCGGCGCGCCGTGGGTCGAGCCGGACCACAACATGCCCTGGGGCGAGTCGCTCATCCGCCAGTACCTCTATGGCAACCGCTGGTTTCAGGCCGAATTCGGCAAGCGCTCGCACATCGCCTGGGTGCCGGACTCCTTCGGCTACAACTGGCAATTGCCGCAAATCATGACGAAGTGCCAGCTCACCGCCTTCATCACCACGAAGATGGACTGGAACCAGTTCACGATTCACCCTTACAACTTCTACCTCTGGGAAGGGGCCGACGGCACGCGCATCCCCGCGGTGCATCCGCCGCTCAACTACAACGGCGATGTCCAGGCCGATCAGCTCATCCTCCAGTGGAGCCAGTTCAAGGAAAAGGAGCGCGTGTCCGAGCTGCCCTTCGCCTTCGGCTTTGGCGATGGCGGCGGCGGCCCCACCGCAAAGATGGTCGAGCACGGCAAGCGCCTCAAGAACATGGTTGGCGTGCCCAAGGCCAGCTTCGGCCGCATCGAGGATTGCGTTGACCGCATGGTGGACAACGCGGACCTGAGCAAGCTGCCGGTCTTCCGCGATGAGCTGTACCTCGAGCTGCACCGCGCCTGCCAGACCACCCAGGCCCGCACGAAGCGCAACAACCGCGTGTGCGAGGGCCTGCTGCACGACACGGAGTTCCTCGCGGCGTTCTCGCACCTCCACGATGGCGAATACGACAACGACGCCTTTGTGGCGGCTTGGAAACTTGTGCTGACCAGCCAGTTCCACGACATTCTCCCCGGTTCTTCCATCACCGAGGTCTACACCACCTGCGACGAGCACTACGCCGAGGCGAAGAAGCTCATCGGCAAGGCGCAGTCCAAGGCGATGAAGGGCCTGCTTGCCAAAATTGATACCTCCGGCGAGGGCACGCCGATCGTCGTGTTCAACACCCGCTCCTGGGTGCGCAACGACATCGTGCGGGCCGATGTCACCCTGCCCAAGGGCTACTTCACCGTGATCGACCCCGAGGGCAAGCCCGTGCCGTTTCAGAAAATCAGCAAGGGGGAATTGCTCTTCGAGGCCACCGGCGTGCCACCGATGGGGTACGCCGTCTACCGCGTCATCCCCGGTTCCCAGGGGGGCGAGGGTGGCAGCGGCCTCAAGGTGACCACTGCGGAACTCGAGAACGAATACCTGCGCATCGAGATCGACTCCAAGGGCTCCCTCGGCCGCGTGTACGACAAGCTCGAGGAACGCGAGGTGCTTGCCCCCGGGCAACGCGGCAATGTGCTCCAAATGTTCGACGACCGCCCCTACGCCCATGACGCCTGGGATGTTGACCCGAACTTCGAGGAGGTTTCCTGGGAAGTGCCGCCGCCCGAAAGCATCGAGGTGCTGGAGGATGGACCCGTGCGCGCCGTCGTGCGCGTGGTGCGCAAGACCGAGAAAAGCACCATCACCCAGGACATCACCCTCTACGCCATGCTGCCGCGCGTGGACTTCGTAACGCATGTCGACTGGCACGAAAAGCGCACCTTCCTCAAGGTCGCGTTTCCGGTGGACATCCGCTCAAGCCGTGCGTCGTACGAGATCCAGTTCGGCGCCATCGAGCGCACCACGCACAACAGCAACTGGCACGACCGCGCCCGCTTCGAGGTGCCTGCACAGAAGTGGGCCGACCTCTCCGAAGGCAACTACGGCGTCAGCCTGCTGAACGACTGCAAATACGCCTACGACACCAACGGCAACCAGTTGCGCCTGTCCCTGCTGCGCTCCTCCATTGACCCCGACCCGCACGCGGACGAGGGCGAGCATTGGTTCACCTATTCGCTCTACCCCCACGGCGGCGACTGGCGCGAAGGCACGGTGCAGCAGGGTTTCGAGTTGAACTTCCCCCTGCTCGCCTTCGAGGCCACCGCCAGCGGCGGCTCCCTCCCCGCTGCCGGGGCGCTCGTCAGTGTGGATGCCGAGCATGTGCTGGTGGATTCCGTCAAAAAGCACGAAGACTCCAAGGCCCTCATCGTGCGCGTCTACGAGGCCTACGGCCAGCGCGGCCCCGTCACCCTCACCTTCCTGCACCCGCCCAAAAAGATCACCGAATGCGATTTCATGGAAGAAAACGACGCCAAAGTCACCCCCGAAGGCGCCGAAGTGAAAACCTATTTTAAGCCGTTCGAGATCAAGACCTACAAGGTCGTGTTTTAGAGCCAGGCGAGAGGGATTGGGACCTCAGCCTTGCCTACGGCTCGCGAGGACGCTCGCCCTCCCGGGGTATCGAGTGGCGCTCTCGCGGGAGGGCGAGCGTCCTCGCGAGCCGGGGCCGTGGACAAGTCCCCCCTCACCCC
>ERZ869909.64-NODE-64-length-153176-cov-11.734172_pt1 | contig 153176 bp, 151 predicted proteins | sample MGYA00520892_ERZ869909 | MGnify/ENA primary metagenome ERZ869909 (study PRJEB32215, sample SAMEA104723947) | bioreactor metagenome | biome: bioreactor; feature: anaerobic bioreactor; material: water | place: China | collected 2015-03-12 ... | reverse complement strand
GAGCTTCTAAAAAATTAATTAGGTTTTGTGATAGAATTAAAAAATAGCTGCACTGTAAAATTTAATTTTTAAAAGACACTTAAACTTTCTTCAGGTCTTTGTTGTATTTTAAATCGTCAATAATTTGAAGCACTTCGTTCAGATCATCCGGGTGAACCATAAGTCTAATACCACCCAGGGCGTGTGAATGAAAAGGAATTATATTTAACATAGTTTCATTTTGAAAAAAATGTGTGATATTCTTCTGCTCAAGTATCAATCTCAACACGGCAAATTCATAAGAATAGGTATAGATGGCTGCTACTACAAAATTTGTCATGACGATACAATTATTTAAGCCTTACTAATTTAACAATTCTTTACGTTTAAAACTATTTACTTTCATATTTATGACGTAATTTTAACATCCATAAAAAGTATGTTGCATGTCTGCAAAGAAAAAAAGAAAAAACTCCCGAAATAACATTCCCAACCTAGCAGAAAGCATTTTAAAAATTTTACTTTTAAATCCGTCAAAAGTTTTTAATTATAAGCAAATTTCTGCAAAACTTGGTTTGGATGATGCCAGCAGTAGAAATCAAATCATTAAAAAACTAAAAGATCTTCAAGGAAAACAACAAATTGAAGAAATTGAAAGAGGGCAGTACCGCATTAAAAAAGGAAATCAATATCATACCGGAAAACTGGATATGACCACCCGCGGTCAAGGCTATGTGATTGTTGACGGGCTGGAAGATGATGTATTTGTAAACAGTAAAAACATCAATAAAGCTTTTCACGGTGATGAAGTGGAAGTTTATATTTTTAAAAGAAGAAAAAATGCCACGCTTGAAGGTGAAATAACGGCTATCATTAAAAGAAATAAAACCGAATTTGTGGGTGTAATTGACATTCAGAAAAATTTTGCTTTTGTATCAACTTCCGAAGGAAAAATGTACACTGATATTTTTGTTTCAAAAGACAATATAGGCGAAGCACAACAAGGCGATAAAGTATTAGTGCGAATGGATGAGTGGCCTGATAAAGCAGAATCACCCATAGGAACGGTTATAAAAGTGTTGGGAAAACCGGGTGAACACAATACTGAAATACATTCCATATTGGCTCAATATGGTTTACCTTATGAGTTTCCGGAAGAAGTTGAAAAATATGCTGAAAACCTGAACACTTCCATTTTGGAGGAAGAAATAAAAAAACGAAGAGATATGCGGGATATTCTCACTTTTACCATAGACCCCGCAGATGCAAAAGATTTTGATGATGCATTAAGTTTTCAGGTATTAGATAAAGGAAACTATGAAATAGGAATCCATATAGCCGATGTATCTCATTATGTAAAACCGGATACCATACTCGATGAAGAAGCTTATGAAAGAGCCACTTCAGTATATCTTGTAGATAGAGTTGTACCTATGCTTCCTGAAGTTTTATCAAACTTTGCCTGTTCTTTAAGACCCAATGAACAAAAACTTACCTTCTCGGCAGTTTTTGAAATCAATGAAAAAGCAGAAATAAAAAATCAATGGTTTGGCAGAACAGTAACCTATAGTGATGCACGCTTTGCTTATGAAGAAGCCCAACACATTATAGAAACCGGAAAAGGAGAAATTCCTGCACATTTATCACTCACAGGAGAGATATACCATGCAAAAGAAACGGTTGTAGAAGCCATAAAAACTTTAAATAAACTTGCTAAAAGCATGCGCAGAAAACGTATGCAAAACGGGGCAATTTCGTTTGATAAAGTAGAAGTAAAATTCAAACTGGATAAAGAAAACAACCCCACCGGGGTTTATTTTAAAGAAAGCAAAGATGCCAATCATTTGATTGAAGAATTTATGCTTCTCGCCAATAAAAAAGTAGCAGAATTTATAGGAAAACAATCCCCTAAAAAAACCTTTGTTTACAGAATTCACGACGAACCCAATGATGAAAAACTGGCCGCTCTGGAAGGAATCATTAAACGATTTGGGTATAAAATAAATACCCGCGACAGAAAATCAACCAATGCCTCGCTCAACAAACTTTTAGTAGATGTAAAAGGAAAAAAAGAACAAAACCTGATTGACACCTTGGCTATTAGAAGTATGAGTAAGGCCGAATATTCAACACATAACATCGGTCATTATGGGTTGGCATTTGATTATTATTCTCATTTCACATCGCCCATTCGCCGATATCCCGATGTGATGGCACACCGCCTGCTTCAAATGTATCTCGATGGAAAACCTTCTCAAAAAGAAGAAGTGTATGAAGAAAAATGCCGACACTCCAGCGATATGGAAAACCTCGCATCCAATGCTGAAAGAGACAGCATTAAATATATGCAGGTAAAATATATGATTGATCATAAAGATCAGGATTTCCTGGGGGTCATTTCCGGAGTTACAGAATGGGGTATTTATGTTGAAATAATCGAAAACAAATGCGAGGGAATGGTAAGCCTGCGCGAATTGAGAGACGACCATTATCAATTTGACAGGGATGAGTTTGCTGTTATTGGCAGCCGCACCAAAAAGGTGTATCGCCTGGGCGACGAAGTTTATGTAAAAGTAAAACAAGCCGATTTGGTAAAAAAACAGCTGGACTTCACGCTCATTGGCAGCCGTGATGAGGTGGAATAACTGTTTTTTTTATTTAAAAGAAGAATAGCTACATTTGTTTTACAGACAAAGTCTATGATTGAAGATTTAATAGCTGCAATTCCATTAGGATTTTTTCTTGCATTTTTAATTGGTCCGGTGTTTTTTGTTCTTCTTGAAACTGCTGCAGTAAAAGGAGTAAGAGCCGCTATTGCATTAGACCTCGGAGTAATTTTTGCCGACATAGTTTTTATTTTGGTGGCTTATTTCAGTACCAGTCAGTTATTGGAAAAAATAAAAGATGACCCGGCGCTTTATATTTTTGGAGGGGTTTTATTAATTACTTACGGGATAATTTCTTTAATAAAAAACAAAAAAAGCTATCTGCTCCAAGAAGACCCAACAATTGTTATCATTAATAAAAACAATTACATCCAGCTTTTTATCAAAGGTTTTTTTCTAAATTTTATCAATGTGGGTGTGTTGGGTTTTTGGCTGGGAATTTTAATTGTTTTTGGACCTCAACTGGAAATGAATACCCAGCGTATAACAACCTTCTTTGGTGTTATTTTAATAACCTATTTTGTAGTGGATATATTCAAAATTCTGGCTGCAAAAAAACTCAACAACAAACTTACCCCTTACAGAATTTACCGCATAAAGCGCATCATTAGTATTATTATCATCGTTTCAGGAGCGGTTTTATTAACCAAAGGTCTGCTTCCCAAACAAATCAACGGTACCATCGAAAGCCAGATAGAAAAGAGAATACCTACTATATAAATAACGGTTTAGATTAGTTATTTATCTTATATTCAATATATTTGATTTGTAAACGTATTTATATACTTAAAATTAGTTTTTAAAATGCCAACAATTTTATTGATTAAAGGGTATAGATTTTTTTTCTATAGCAATGAACTTCCACCACCTCATATTCACGTAGAAAAAGACAGTAAAACCGCAAAATTCAATATAGAAGATGCAGAATTAGTTTACTCAAGAGGGTTTAATGCTTCAGATATAAAAGAATTACGTAAATTAGTGGGTCAAAACTTAGTGTTTTTTAAAAATAAATGGGATGAGTATTTTAACAATTAATAAATCAAAATTTGCGACAGGTTTATCTTTTACTGATACAAAAATGATTGTTCAGTTTGAAGATGGTCGTGAATTGTCTGTTCCACTAGAGTGGTTTAAAAAATTGAGAAATGCTCCCAAAGAGCAATTAGAAAACTGGAGATTTATTGGTAGAGGCGAAGGAATTCATTGGGAAGAATTAGACGAGGATATATCTGTTGAAAAACTATTAGAATAGCCTTGGTGTTCAATTATTTTGAAGTATAAAAAAACTCCCTCACTGAATTGTGAAGGAGTTTTGTCATTTTTGAGGCATCGTCCGGATTCGAACCGGAGTAAACGGTTTTGCAGACCGGTGCCTAGCCCCTCGGCCACGATGCCCTAAATTCCCGCGAAAGCGGGAATCTCTACAATTAGAGTCCGCAAATGTATAAAAATTTATATTCAATTACTACCAAAAACCCTTTTTAGCGTTTGGCTTTCATTACCACCACGACTTCAGCAACATTACCACCAATGGGCGGGTTGACTTTTGACACCTTTACTTTCACCTCATTAACCAGTAAAAGCTCGCTAAAAATCCTTTGAATGATTCGTTTGCCCACGTGCTCCAGCAGTTTTGAGCGCACCGCCATTTCTTCTTTTACAATTTTGTTTAAATGAACATAATCAACGGTGTCCCTTAGCTCATCAGTGTTTGAAGCTTCCGCAAGACTGGCTTTTACTTTTAAATCTACCAGATAATCGGAACCTATTCGCCCCTCTTCAATAAGACAGCCGTGATAAGCATATACTTTAATTTTTTTAAGACGAATAACCCCCATACTTATTACTATTTTCAACTTTCCAACAAATATATAAATAACTTGAAACCCAAAACTTGAAACTAGAAATTTAATACCTTTGCGCTTCAAATTACGATTATGTCCACAGAAGAAAAATCACTCAATTTTATTGAGCATATTATAGAAGACGATTTAAAATCCGGTTTCCCGAAAGATAAATTGCGTTTTCGCTTTCCACCCGAACCCAACGGTTATCTGCACATTGGTCACGCAACTTCCATTTGTTTAAATTTTGGATTGGGCTTAAAATACAGTGCCCCCGTAAATTTAAGGTTTGACGATACCAACCCCGCAAAAGAAGAACAGGAATATGTAGATGCCATCAAAAAAGATGTGGAATGGCTGGGTTTTAAATGGGAAAACGAATGCTATGCTTCTGATTACTTTCAGGAATTGTATGACTGGGCTGTCCAGTTAATCAAAGCCGGAAAAGCTTATGTGGACTCCCAAACTTCCCAGCAAATGGCCGAACAAAAAGGCACACCTACTGAGCCAGGTAAAGAAAGCCCTTTTAGAAACCGCTCTGTGGAAGAAAACCTGGCGTTGTTTGAAAAAATGAAAAATGGTGAAGTGGGCGAAGGCGAGCATGTCTTGCGTGCCAAAATCAACATGGCTTCAACTAATATGCTGATGCGTGACCCGGTAATGTACCGCGTGCTTCACAAACACCATCACAGAACCGGCGACAGTTGGAATATTTACCCTATGTATGACTGGGCACACGGCGAAAGCGATTATGTAGAACAAGTATCTCATTCGCTTTGTACATTGGAGTTTTTACCCCACAGAGAACTTTATGATTGGTTTTTAGACCAAATCTACGACGAAGCATTGGTGAGGCCAAAACAACGCGAATTTGCCCGCAGAAACGTCAGCCACACCGTGGTGAGTAAGCGCAAACTGCTGCGCTTGGTTCAGGAGGGCGTGGTTTCCGGTTGGGACGACCCCAGAATGCCTACCATTTCCGGAATGAGACGCAGAGGCTACACACCTGCATCCATCAGAAATTTTGCAGATAGTATTGGTATCGCCAAAAGAGATAATCTGGTGGATGTTGCCCATCTTGAATTTTGCGTAAGGGAAGATTTAAACAAAGTTGCTCCACGTGTGATGGCGGTTTTAGATCCCGTTAAACTCGTTATCACAAATTACCCTGAAGGAAAAGAAGAATGGCTGGATGCCGAAAACAATCCTGAGGATGAAAATGCAGGTTTCAGAAAAGTACCGTTTTCAAGAGAACTTTATATAGAAAGAGAAGACTTTAAAGAAGAGGCCAACCGAAAGTTTTTTAGACTTTCCATAGGCAAAGAGGTGCGCTTAAAAAATGCTTACATCGTTCAGGCTGATAGTGTTGTTAAGGATGGCGAGGGCAATATAACTGAAATACACTGCACATATGACCCCGAAAGCAAAAGCGGAAGTGGAACAGAAGCTTCACAGCGAAAGGTAAAAGGAACCTTGCACTGGGTGTCTATTCAGCACGCCGTTCCGGCAGAAATAAGAGCTTATGACCGTTTATTTTTAACCGAATCGCCTGATACCGATAAGGAAAAAGACTTTATGGAGTTTGTCAACCCCGATTCACTTCAAATAACAGCCGGTTATCTGGAGCCAAGTCTTTCTGAAGCCAAACCGGAAGAAGTATATCAGTTTCAACGACTGGGGTATTTTGCTGTAGACAAAGACAGCACCGCCAGCAAATTGGTTTTTAATAAAACCGTGGGACTCAGAGATTCGTGGACATCTAAGGCTGTGTAGGATTTCCCATATGTTAACGAATTTAGCACAACAGCTTATTTATTAACCGGTTATTAACAATTTTGTGGACATATTTTCGTAAATTAGAGGTATTAGAATTACTAACCTTTTAATTTATAAAATTATGGCAAATAACACAGGTCAAACTCTTTTAGCATTATTAACCGGAGCAGCCATTGGCGCTGGAATTGGTATTTTATACGCACCGGATAAAGGAGAAAACACCAGAAAGAAAATCAAAAAAAGCGCTGAAAAAGCTCAAAAAGAGCTTCAAAACAAACTAAACGAAACCAAAAACAATTTGTCTGCAAAGGCCAATGCTGCCAAACAAAGTTTTGAAGAAAAACTGGAAGAAACGCTTTCCAATGCCAGCTACAAAGCAGACGATATTCTGAAAGCTATGGAAGAAAAACTGGAAGCTTTAAGAGCACAAAACGCAAAACTCCAGAAAAAATAAATTTAACAGCTAACCAAAAATCTTTATCGTGTTTGAAAATGTAACCAACAGCGCAGAAGAGATCAAGGACAACTTTGAAGCCTATCTTCAAAATACACTTGAGTATTACAAGTTGTATTTATACAAGAAGATGACGCAATCTATGGTGTCGTTTTTCCGATTATTATTTTTAGGAGGAATAGCCATGCTCATGTTGTTTTTTGTCTCTTTTGCCGCTGCATATTTGATAGGTGAGGCTATAGGAAACCTGGGCTACGGATTTTTAATAATTGCCGGAGTTTATGTTTTGGTATTCCTGATTGCAATGGCTTTCGGAAGAAAATTTGTTGAACGAAAGGTTTTAAGAAGCACTTCCAAAGTGTTCTTTAACGACTAAAAAAAGGAAACTATGAAGCAATATTCATCTTTCGAAGAAATCAACCGCGAACTTGAAATTCACAAAATCCAGGCAGAAATCAGCAGGGAGAAAATGAAGCTAAATGCCCAAGTGATTAAAAACTCGCTCTCACCTACTAATATAGGAATTGAAATAGCACTTGCTGTTGTTCAAAAATTACTGTACGGCAGAATAATTCAGAAAATTCTAAGAACCAAATAAAAAAAAGCCCCGAAATTTTGGGGCTTTTTACTTTACTCTTTTGGTTTGTTTTTATCCGGACTCTTTTTTGTGTTTGGTTTGCCGCTCACAATAAATCCGTCTTTTTTCATTTGTTCGCCAATCATATTGGAAGCAGTGAAGGAAGCTACCATGCTGTTAAGCATGTCACTTCCTGCCTGTGGCGAGTTGGGAAGTAAAATTAAGTTTGAATTGGTTTCTTCACCCAATGATTGCAGTGTGTCATAGTGCTGAGTAACTACAATTAAGGCGGAAGCTTCCTGCGAATTGATACCCACATTGTTCAACACATTCACACTTTCTTCCAGACCGCGGGCTATCTCACGCCTTTGGTCTGCAATTCCCTGCCCTTGAAGACGCTTACTTTCGGCTTCAGCACGGGCTTTGGCAACGATTTTAATACGTTGGGCTTCTGCTTCAAATTCAGCGGCTGTTTTTTCGCGTTCAGCGGCATTGATGCGGTTCATGGCATGTTTTACCTGTTGGTCGGGGTCAATATCTGTAATTAAGGTGTTGATTATGTCATATCCATAGCGGGTCATCGCTTCGTTCAATTCTTTTTTAACGGCATTGGCAATGTCGTCTTTTCGTTCAAAAACATAATCGAGCCTTAGCTTGGGAACTTCAGCACGCACCACATCAAAAATATAGGAAGTAATCTGGTCGTGCGGATATTCAAGTTTGTAGAAAGCGTTGTACACATGTTCTTCAATAACTTTAAACTGCACGGAAACCTTCAGTTTTACAAAAACATCGTCTTTGGTTTTGGTTTCTACTATCACATCCAACTGCTGCACGCGTAGGTTCACTCTGCCCGCCACACGATCAACAATGGGGATTTTTAGCTGCAAACCCGACTTGCGAATGCTTACAAAGCGGCCAAATCGCTCTACAACCGCAGAGGTTTGTTGTTTTACAATAAAGAATGTGCCGGTAAGCAACAGCACGATAAATACAATTCCGAAGATTAAAAATACATTTCCCATAGTTTATTTTTTTGGAACGTCAATTTACGAAAATTAAGTTTACATTTGATCATCAAAAATTTAATAAATTGAAAAACATACTGTTTGTCTGTACTGTTGTAATATTTTTTACAAGTCTTCAGTCCAATGCTCAACGAAATTTTAAAGAGTTTAACCTAATCGGCTTGTCAGCCGGATTGACTTCCTTCGACATAAACACCTCTGATTTTTCAACCACAAAGCGAGACAGCTATATGTTTGGTCTTCAAATAAGGGGTAATGTGTATAACAATTTTGATATGATTTATGGCATTTCTTTTTATGATACTAAAGTGGCTGTTTCTGCATCAAGTGTGCCTTTGAGTGGACAAAGAAGAGATTTGGAATACAACCTTCAATCTGCCCAAATTTCTGTTTTATGGGGGTATAAAATTATTAGAGAACATTTAAGTATAGAAGCAGGGCCTGTGCTAAACATCAGCGGAAAAATGACACTCAAAGACACCCAGTTTGAAAATTATATCATTGATGGCTATTCAACCGTAAGGGCAATTGATTTAGAAAATGTTTCGCCGGTAAACTTTCATTTGGCGGGAGGACTAACCGCCGGATTTAGAAACTTTCGCATTTTTGGCCAATACCAATATGGCGCCACCAATATGCTCAACAAATTGAACAAGCAAAACCTTGAAAAAAACAATTTTAAAGGCAACAGCAGTTTATTGTCAGTGGGAGTAACGGCTTATTTATAAGCCAAAGTTTTGATTGCCTTTTCGAGGCGGTTTAAAGATTCATTTTTACCTAAAAGCTCCAATATTGCAAACACATCCGGACCTTTCATTTCGCCAACGAGCGAAAGACGCAACGGCTGCATCACTTTTCCAAACCCAATGTTGTTTTCGGTAATCCATCCCTTTACGGTTTCAGAAAGGGTAGCTTCTGTAAAATCTGAACTGTTTTTCAATATTTCTGAAACTTGATTCAACAAAGCTGCCGTGTCTTCTTTCCAGGCTTTTTTTACAGCATTATCGTCATAGGTTATGGGTGCAACAAATAAAAATGATGCCTGCTCCCAAAAGTCAGAAACAAAAGTAGCCCGCTCTTTAAACAAGGCTACAACGGATTCAAGTTTAATTGAAGTTTCAATATTTTTAGCCTTGAGCAATTTCTGAAGCTCAACTGCCAGTGAGGAATTGGGTTTTTGTTGAAGGTAATGGTGTTGAAACCACTTGGTTTTTTCTGGGTCAAATTTAGCGCCGGATTTGTGTACCTTTTCCAATTCAAACGCAGAAACTAGTTCTTCCAAGCTGAAAATTTCTTGTTCAGTTCCGGGATTCCAGCCTAAAAAAGCTAACATATTCACAACGGCTTCCGGGAAATAGCCGTCTTCACGATACCCTGAATAAATTTCCCCTTCAGCGGTTTTCCATTGTAATGGAAATACCGGAAACCCCATTTTATCTCCGTCGCGTTTACTGAGTTTTCCTTTACCCGCCGGTTTCATCAACAGCGAAAGATGTGCAAATTTGGGTGCTGTCCACCCAAAAGCTTTATAGAGCAACTTGTGCAATGCCAACGAGGGCAGCCATTCTTCACCACGAATAACGTGAGTAATTTCCATTAAATGGTCGTCCACAATATTGGCTAAATGATAGGTGGGCATGCCATCACTTTTAAAAAGTACTTTATCGTCCAGAATGTTTGAATCTATATTGATTTCTCCACGAATGATGTCCTGCAAAACCACGGTTTTATTTTCTGGTGATTTAAAGCGAATAACATAATCATCACCGGAAGTAATTTTTTGATGCACTTCTTCAGCTGAAAGCGACAGGGAATTTTTTAATTTCAGCCGATTGTGCCAGTTGTAGATAAATGTTTTTCCATTTTCTTCGTGGTCTTTTCGGTGAGCATCAAGCTCTTCATTGGTATCAAAAGCATAATATGCATTTCCGGTTTTTATGAGTTGGTCTGCATACTGTTTGTATAAATGTTTTCTTTCGCTTTGTCGATAGGGGCCATAGTCTCCTTTGTTTACAGGGCTTTCATCGGGAGTGATACCACACCAGTTCAGTGCTTCAATGATGTATTGCTCGGCACCTTCAACATAGCGGTTTTGGTCTGTGTCTTCAATTCGAAGTATAAAAGTACCGCCATGTTTTTTGGCAAACAAATAGTTGTACAAAGCCGTGCGCACACCGCCAATATGTAAAGGGCCTGTGGGGCTGGGCGCAAACCGAACTCTCACATTCCCATCCCCAATTTTGGTTGGGGAGGAATGTTTAGTTTCAGTATTCCTCATTTCATTCATAAAACACAATCAATTTTAAAGGGCAAAGATACAATAGGAGATTAACTTGTTAATAGTTTATTGGGCAAGATTTTTGAGGTTGTTAAAGCGCTTTATGGACTGTAATAATTTACGTATTTTTAAGGCGTTATAAAAATAGACGTGACTACATTTCAAAATATACAGAACAAACTGGAGCAGTTTATCAGAAAGTTTTATACAAACGAATTGATAAAAGGCACCATCTTTTTTTTTGCCATTGGGCTGCTGTATTTCATTGCTACAGCATTAATTGAACATTTTTTGTGGTTGTCTCAGTTTGGGCGAACAGTACTGTTTTGGCTGTTTATTGTTGTTGAGGCGTTTCTTTTCTCGAGATTTATTGTATTTCCGTTGGCAAAGCTTTTTAAACTTAAAGAAGGCATCAACTATGCTCAAGCCTCAAAAATCATAGGAAGTCATTTTCCGGAAGTCAATGATAAATTGCTGAATGTTCTTCAGCTTAAAGAAAATAAAGAACAATCAGAATTACTGCTGGCAAGTATCGAACAAAAATCGGCAGAACTGCAGCCGGTTCCATTTGTTAATGCGGTTAACTTTAAGAAAAACCTGAGTTACTTAAAATATGCTGCTATACCGGTTGCAATTATTTTATTATTTTTTATCACCGGAAACATCAATGTTATTTCCGGCAGTTATGAAAGGGTGGTAAACTATAAAATGGCCTATGAGCCACCGGCACCTTTCAGTTTTTTTGTGGAAAACGAAAGTTTGGAAGCACTTGAAAACAGACCCTTTGTGTTAAAAGTAAGAACAGCCGGCGATGTAATCCCCGAAACAGCGTCTATTGTTTTTAATAACGAAACCTATTTTCTTCAACAAACTAACAGGGGCGAATTTCAATACACATTCACCAGACCTGTACAAGATATAAATTTCCGGCTTCAGGCCAATGGTGTAACCTCCAGACCTTATATACTCGATGTAATTAAAGTGCCCACACTTTTGTCGTTTGAAATGGAGTTGGACTACCCCAGATATACCCAAAAAACCAACGAAACTCTTAAAAGTACAGGAAATGCTACTGTTCCCGAGGGAACGCGCATTCGCTGGAAACTCAATACCCGTGAGACCAATAATGTGCAGCTAAAAACGGCTGATTCTATTATTGACTTCAAAAAAGAAGCACCCCATTTTGTGATGTCTAAGCCAGTTTTTTCAAAACTGGATTATACCATTTCCACTTCAAATGAGTTGCTGAAAGACTATGAAAATCTGAATTTTTCCATCAACGTTGTCAGAGACCAGCATCCTGAAATTGTTGTTGATGCACGACAGGACACGTTGAACAGCCAGATTACCTATTTTTTTGGAAGAGTTTCAGACGATTATGGACTAACCAAACTGCAATTAGTTTATTATCCTGCTGATGAGGAAAACAAAAAGAACATTCAGCCTTTAGAAGTTAACAGAGGCACTTTTGACCAGTTTTTATATGTCTTTCCCGGCGAACTGGATTTAGAGCCCGGCAAAACATACAGCTATTATTTTGAGGTGTTTGACAATGATGGCATAAATGGTTCTAAAAGTTCAAAATCGACCGTTTTTTCGTTTAGAAAACTTACCCGGGAAGAATTGGAGAGGCAACAACTGGAAGAGCAGAGAGAAGCCATTCAAGGGCTAAACAGCACGCTTCAAAATATGCAGCAGCAGAAAAAATCTCTGGAAGAGCTTTCGCGTATGCAAAAAGAAAAAAGTGAACTCAACTGGAATGATAAACAAAAAGTAGAGGAGTTTTTAAAGCGCCAAAAGCTTCAGGAAGAAATGATGAAAAAGTTTTCAGAAAAAGCCAAAGAAAACCTTGAAAATTTTCAAAAAGAAAATGATACAGACCCACAAAAAGAAGAGCTTTTGAACCGTTTTGAAGAAAACGAACAACGCTCAAAACAAAATGAAGATTTGCTAAAGGAGCTTGAGAAGTTAAGAGAAAAAATGGAAGAGGAAGAGCTTTTTGATAAATTGGAGCAACTAAGCCAGCAAAACAAAAAGCAACAGCGCAACTTGGAGCAATTGCTGGAGTTAACCAAGCGCTATTATGTTGAAAGAAAAATGCAAAAGTTAGCTGAAGAACTCGAAAAACTTGCAGAAAAACAAGAGGCGCTTTCCAAATCTCCTGACGAAGAAAATACCAAAGAAAAGCAAGAAGAGCTCAACAAAGAGTTTGAAGATTATATGGAAGACATGGAGCAATTAAGAAAGGACAATGAAGACCTTAGAAGCCCCATGGACCTTCCGGATAATAGTGCCCAAGAGCAAGAAGTACAGCAAGACCAACAGGATGCAACTAATCAGCTTGAACAGCAACAGCAAGACGGTGCCAAAGAAAAACAACAGCGGGCAGCTGATAAAATGCGGGAAATGAGTCAGCAAATGCAAATGCAAATGTCTGCCTCGGCTTCTCAGGGGCAGCAAGAAGATATGGATATGCTTAGACAGGTTCTCAACAACCTGATTATTTTTTCTCATTCGCAGGAAGATTTAATGGAAGACTTTAGAGACGCCCGTTATGGAAATCCATTGTTTGGAAGAAAGCTTGTTAGACAAAGCGAATTAAAACTCAATTTTCAACACGTGGACGACAGTTTGTTTGCTTTAGCACTGCGCAACCCTATGATAGGCACAACCATTAACGACTTAATCGAGGAGGTTCACTACAACATGGATAAATCTGCAGAGGAGTTGGCTCAAAACAGAATACGAAACGGTGTGGCATCTCAACAATATGCTGTTACCGGGGCTAATGATTTAGCAGTTTTATTGGCAAACGCATTAAACAATATGCAAATGCAAATGTCCGGTGCAGCAGGTCAAGGTGAAGGGCAGGGTAGAGGCTTCCAGCTTCCGGATATTATAAAGCAGCAGGAAAGCTTAATTGAAAAAATGGAACAAGGAACCAATCCCGGGGAGCAAGGCGATGACGGTGAACAGCAAGGCGAGGGAGAAGGCCAAGGTGACGGTGAAGGACAGGGAGACGGTCAAACAGGCTCAGACGGAGACGGTAACAATAGCAGAAGTGGAGATGGCGATAAAGAAGGAGATGGTCAAGGCGGTAATCTGGAATCTGAAGAAATGAAAGGACTGCTCTTTGAAATCTATAAGCAGCAACAAATGCTCAGAATGCAGTTAGAAGACAAGCTTAGGCAGGAAGGCTTGCCGGCCGATGCTCAAAACCTGATGCGTCAAATGGAACAGGTGGAGCAAGAGCTACTTCAACGAGGATTTAATCAGGCAACTTTGCGTAAAATGAACGAAATAAAACACCAACTAATGAAGCTGGAGCAGGCTGCGTTTCAACAAGGAGAAGATGAAAGAAGACAAGGCAGAACCAATCGCGAAGAGTATCAAAATACACTCAACAGACAATTGGAAAATGCCCGAAATTATTTCAACAATGTTGAAATATTAAATAGGCAGCAGCTTCCTTTAAGGCAGGTGTATAAACAAAAAGTTCAAGAATATTTCAATACCGGCAATGATTGAGTTTTTATCTGAAACCGAATTTACACTTCCTGACTCAGACAAACATGCTGAATGGATTGAAACAATTATTAAAGAAGCAGGATATACTTTTGGCGAAATAACCTATGTTTTTTGTGATGATGATTACCTTCATAAACTTAATATTGATTACCTAAAACACGACACACTTACAGATATAATTAGTTTTGATTATAGCTTTGGAAAGCAAGTTAATGGTGAAATTTATATTTCCGTAGAACGAGTTAAAGAAAACGCATTAGAGTTTAATGAGCCGTTTGAAAGAGAACTAAAAAGAGTTATTATACACGGCATTCTCCATTTTTTAGGGCACAGAGACAAGTCGTCGGAAGAAGAAGCGCAAATGCGCCTTAAGGAGAATGAAGCTCTCGCAAAATTTCCCTATTAGCAATACATCTCCCTGAAAATCAATTAAATATACTTTAATTTGCTGATATACTGATATTTAGCTTATATTTGCACCCCTCTTAGGTCTTACTGTCACAAAATGACAAGGGAGGTTGATTGTTCCACGTGGAACAAAATTTATTTTTGAATTGTATGTTTGAAAAAGAATATGATGTTATAGTTGTGGGGGGGGGGCACGCCGGTTCTGAAGCCGCCGCCGCCGCCGCTAATATGGGTTCAAAAACCCTGCTGGTCACTATGAACCTACAGAACATTGCGCAAATGTCTTGCAACCCTGCTATGGGAGGCATTGCCAAAGGTCAGATTGTTCGAGAGATTGATGCGTTGGGGGGCTATAGCGGTATTGTGTCTGACAAAACAGCGATTCAGTTTAAAATGCTCAATAAATCCAAAGGCCCGGCCATGTGGAGTCCGCGTGTCCAAAGTGATAGAATGCGTTTCGCTGAAGAATGGAGATTGATGCTTGAACAAACACCCAATCTTGATTTTTATCAGGAAATGGTTTCCGGATTGATTGTAAAAAACAATCGAATTGTTGGTGTAAAAACTTCTTTAGGAGTAGAAATAAAAGGAAAAAGCGTTGTCTTAACAAACGGCACTTTTTTAAACGGATTAATCCATATTGGCGAAAAACAATTTGGAGGCGGCAGAGCCGGCGAAAAAGCCGCAACCGGTATAACCGAAGACTTGGTAAAACTGGGTTTTGATTCCGGAAGAATGAAAACCGGAACACCCCCCAGGGTGGATGGCAGATCGCTCGATTTTACTAAAATGGAAGAACAACCCGGCGATGAAAATCCTGATAAATTTTCTTTTAGTGATGTGACTCAACCGCTAACCAAACAACGCTCTTGTTATATTAGCTACACCAGTCCGCTGGTTCATGATTTACTGCGGGAAGGTTTTGATAGGTCGCCTATGTTTAACGGAAGAATTAAAAGTTTAGGCCCCAGATACTGCCCATCCATTGAAGACAAAATCAACCGTTTTGCCGATAAAGACAGGCACCAGCTCTTTGCAGAACCCGAAGGCTGGAACACCGTTGAATTTTACATCAATGGTTTTTCAACTTCCTTGCCGGAGGAAGTGCAATACAAAGCGCTGCGCTCTGTACCCGGATTTGAAAATGTCAAGTTTTTCCGTCCCGGTTATGCCATCGAGTATGATTATTTTCCACCTATACAGTTAAAACACACATTGGAAACCAAACTGGTTGAGGGTCTCTATTTTGCCGGACAAATTAACGGAACAACCGGTTATGAAGAAGCTGCATCACAAGGGTTGATGGCGGGCATAAATGCGCACTTAAAAGTTCAGGAAAAAGAACCTTTTATCTTAAAGCGCAACGAGGCCTACATAGGTGTTTTGATAGACGATTTAATCACCAAAGGCACAGAAGAGCCTTACAGAATGTTTACTTCCAGAGCTGAATACAGAACACTTTTAAGACAGGACAATGCAGATTTCAGGCTTACGCCAAAATCTTTTAAGATAGGGTTGGCCAAAGAAGACCGTATGCGCAGAATGGAAGAGAAAGAAAAGCAATCGGCTGCTTTTGTTTCTTTTTTCAAAGAAACAAGTTTTACTCCGGAGCTTATGAACCCTATTCTTGAATCGAAAGAATCAGCATTGGTCAATCAAGCTGATAAAATGTTTAAAGTATTTTCCAGACCCAATATTACACTGGATGATATGCGAAAATTACCTGAAGTAGAAAAGTATATTCAGGGAAACAATTTGGACAGGGAAGTGCTGGAGCAGGTAGAAATTCAGGTAAAATATTCCGGTTATATAGATAAAGAAAAGAATAATGCCGACAAACTAAATCGTCTGGAAGGAATCAAAATTCCAGAGAATTTTGACTATACCAAGCTCAAGTCGCTTTCTTATGAAGCTAGAGAAAAATTAGCCGCCATTAAACCCACAACCATATCGCAGGCATCGCGCATCAGCGGGGTATCGCCCAACGATATTTCGGTCATGTTGGTGTATATGGGAAGGTAATGTTCCACGTGAAACATAGCAATTTTTTGAATTGAAATCAGCTGAAAATATTTATATCAAAACCAAAGACTTTCTCCTCACAGGCGAAGAGTTTTCATTGATTGAAAATAAAGAAAGGGACTTGCTGAAAACCATTCCTGTTCCGAAAAATTTGGCACATTATTATCAAAGCGAAAACTACATTTCTCATACCGATTCTAAAAAATCTTTTTTTGACAAAGCCTATCAGTTTGTCAAAAACATTTCGCAGAACCAAAAAGTGAGTTTAATAAAAAAGCTAAATAAAGGAGAAGGAGCATTACTGGATATTGGATCCGGCACGGGTGATTTTTTGGTTGCCGCAAAAAACAAAAACTGGAAAGTTCAGGGTGTAGAACCTGACCAAAAAGCCAGACAGCTTGCTGAAGAAAAAGGTGTCCATGTAGAGGAACTTTTACAAAACGTGCATCAGGAAAATTTTGATGTTATTACGTTGTGGCATGTGTTAGAACATGTGCAGGATTTAGAAACATACATTTTAGAAATCAAAAAAAGACTCAAACCGGGTGGCACTTTAATTGTAGCTGTACCCAATTATAAATCAAAAGACGCAAAACATTACAAGCACTTTTGGGCTGCTTTTGATGTGCCCAGGCATCTTTGGCATTTTTCAAAAACATCCATACGGCGGATTTTTGAAAATCACAATTTCCAATTAATAAAAACAAAACCCATGTGGTTTGATGCTTTTTATATAAGCCTGCTTTCCGAAAAATACAAAACCGGAAAAGTTAATTGGTTCAAAGCCGTTTGGCATGGAAGCCGCTCCAATCTCTCCGGAATCTTCACAAAAGAGTATTCTTCCCATATTTATGTGCTTAAAAATCTAAAATAAGCCAATATTTTACCCAAAACCACCTCAAAACCTAAAAAACGAAACTTTGGTTGTCCTGAGAAAAAACCGCGCTTAAAACGCCTATATTGAAGCCTGTTTTCATAGGCACATCAAATCGGAAGGGAAACAAACTATAAAAAAACCTTATAGTTAACTTTTAAGCAGCTTTATGTAGCAATCGGGTGAGTTGAATGGAAAGATCGGTAAAAATGATTTTTGGGTTTCCGTTGCGTTCAATATGGTAACTGGCATCTTCCAGCGCTGTGATAATTTCCACCACATTGCCACCATGAACAAAAGGCGCAAATTTTTCCAGCGCAAATTTTGGATCATTGATTTTAAGATACACTAATGACGGAGCATTATAATTCAGCAATAATGCCTGCCGGAAAAATGAAACACAATAATCGATAAACTTTTTCTGTGCTTCGCGCCCAATTCCTGAAACTTCATCGCTCCACGCCAGCAATTCAGTAATCACCGCTTTATTGCCTTTGGCTCTAAAAGCAGCCCGCAACCAAAAAATAACCCACGCTTCAAATTGTGAATCTTCGCTGTTGTTTTTATACAATTGTTGCGCCTTATTGTAGTCGCCACCGGCTTGTCGGGCATATTCTTTGGCTTTTTCGACAGCTGCACCTTCCTTTTTTACAAGGCCTTCTGCAATCACGGCTTCCGGCAAGAGGGGAAATTTTAATAATTGACAGCGAGATTTGATAGTTTCCAACAGCTGTTCTTCATCTTCAGCTATTAAAATAAAAACAGTTTTTTCTGGCGGTTCTTCGAGTAGTTTCAAAATTTTATTGGAGCAAGCAACATTCATCTTTTCGGCCATCCAAACAAGCATCACTTTATAACCCCCTTCATACGCTTTTAGCGAAAGTGTTTTGAGCATTTCCTGAGCTTCATCAACATTGATATTTCCCTGTTTGTTTTCTACCCCAATGTGGTTATACCATTCAAACAAATCGGCATAAGGATTGGACAAAATAAAGCTGCGCCATTCTTCCAAAAACAGGGAAGAAACCGGTTTGCTTTTTATGCGCTCATTGGTGGCAACGGGATAGACAAAATGCAAATCAGGGTGAGACAACTTGTTGATTTTAAGGTTGCAAGAAGAATTATTGTCTATTTCTTCCAAATCGGTAGTGCCGCATAAAATGTTTCTGGCATACGCCAAAGCCAGGGGCATAATTCCTTTTCCTACAAACAGTTGTGCATGCGGAATTCTTCCGTTTTTTATACCGGTTTTCAAGTGATTTTTAAGATGATCAAGGCCTAAAACTTCAGAGTAGTGCATATGCAAATATAGTATATTTCAACACACACGATGATGCACTATCCCCCAAAAAAAGTATCTTTGCTTAGCCAAAAAAACTAACATGAAAACGCTTAATAACTTCAATTTTAAAAATAAAAAAGTATTAATCAGGGTTGACTTTAACGTGCCTTTAAATGAAAATTTAAAGGTGACAGACGACACCCGCATAAGGGCTGCAAAACCAACCATCATTAAAATACTGGAAGATGGCGGCAGTTGCATTTTAATGTCTCATTTTGGCCGCCCCAAAGCTCAGGAGGCAGAGTTTTCACTAAAAAATATTGTTGATAAAGTTTCTGAAATAATAGGGGTTAAGGTAAAATTTGCCGCTGATTGTATAGGAAAAACTGCCGAAGACGCCGCCTTCAATCTTTCAAAAGGGGAAGTTTTGCTATTGGAAAACCTGCGTTTTCATAAGGAAGAAACCGCAGGCGATAAAGACTTTGCAAAAAAACTGGCCGCTTTGGGTGATTTTTATGTAAATGACGCGTTTGGTGCAGCCCACCGTGCACACGCCTCTACAGCTGTTATTGCTGAGTTTTTTCCGGAAAACAAATGTTTTGGACTGCTTCTTGAAAAAGAAATCAACAGCTTAAACAAGGTAATGAAAGACAGTAAAAAACCCGTAACGGCCATCATTGGTGGCGCCAAAGTGTCTTCAAAAATCACCATTATTGAAAATATTTTAGATAAAATAGACCATTTGATTATTGGTGGTGGCATGGCGTTTACCTTTGTAAAAGCCTTGGGCGGAAAAGTGGGTAGTTCGCTGGTTGAAGAAGACAAACAGGATTTGGCTTTAAGTATCTTGGAAACTGCCAAAAAGAAAAATGTGGAAGTGCATCTACCTGTGGATGCCGTTATTGCCGACAGCTTTTCTGAAACAGCCGCTAAAGACGAGTGCAGTATCGATACCATTCCTGACGGTTGGATGGGGCTGGATACCGGCAAGCAAACCAATGACCTTTTTGCTGATATTATCAAAAAATCAAATACTATTTTATGGAACGGCCCCGTGGGTGTTTTTGAAATGAAGCCCTTTGCCGCGGGTACCAACTCCCTGGGGAATGCCATTGCCGATGCAACCAAAAAAGGCTCATTTTCACTGGTTGGCGGCGGTGATTCTGTAGCGGCTGTGAAACAATTTGGCTTAGAGAAAAAAGTAAGTTATGTTTCAACAGGTGGCGGTGCCATGCTGGAAATGCTTGAAGGAAAGTCACTTCCGGGAATCGAAGCAATTTTAGATTAGGACAATACAGACTGTGCAGCTGCGTTTTAATCATTATTTTTTACTATTTTGCAACACCAAAAAACAACAAAAGATAATGAGTAAAATACTAACTCCCCTAATTTTTACTTTGTTATTTTCACTGACCTACGCTCAGGAAGATAGTTATGACCCTCAACAGCAGGTTGCCAATCTGCTTGAAGCTGAAGATATTATTGAGCAAGAGCCCCTTTCATTGTTGGACAGTATTCGCTCTATTTTTAGATTTCATCAGGTAAGTTCAGAAATCGACAGTCTATGGAAGCAAGAGTTGTACAATTCTGAATTGTTTGATGAGATGTATACTTTTGTCACTGAACTTGACATTAATGAAAGCGAAGAAATTGAAATTGAAGAACTTACCACCGAGGTTTTAATGCTTCGTTTGGCACTTTTAGACGCCAAAACCCCTTTTGATGTGGCCTATTCGCCCGCGCTGGAAAGCGTCATAAAATCGTATTTAAGCAGGCGCCGAAATTCACTACAGCGTTTGATGAATTTGAGTAATTTCTATTTCCCGATGTTTGAGCAGGAGTTGGACAGACACAACCTGCCTTTAGAATTAAAATACCTCGCCATAGTAGAATCGGCCCTTAATCCAAGAGCCAGATCGCGCGTGGGAGCCACCGGATTGTGGCAGTTTATGTATCCCACGGGAAGAATGTATGGAATGGAAGTGACTTCTTATGTGGATGAGCGGTCAGACCCACTTAAATCTACAGAATCTGCTGCAAAGTATTTAGGAAGCCTGTACAATATGTTTAACAATTGGGATTTGGCTTTGGCCTCCTACAATGCCGGCCCGGGAAGGGTTTCTAATGCCATTCGAAGATCAGGAGGCGAAACCAATTATTGGAAAATGAGACACAACCTCCCGCGCGAAACAGCGGGGTATGTTCCTGCTTTTTTAGCGACCATGTACATTTTTGAATATGCTGAAGAACACGGGTTTAAGCTTCCAAAATCCGGCTTACCTTATTATGAAACAGACACCATCCACGTAAAGCAAACACTTAAATTTGCAGATCTTTCAGAATTACTTGACATCCCAATGGAAGAGCTGCGCTTCTTGAACCCCTCTTATAAACTCGATATAATTCCCTATATCGAAGGTAAAAACTACTATTTGAGACTGCCCAACGATGTTCTGGGTGTTTTTGCCAGTAACGAAGATTTGGTTTATGCTTATATTGATTCAAAAGCTGAGAAAAACAACAAGCCTGTACCCGAGTTTTATGCACAAGAAGAGCAGATTACTTACAGAGTAAAAAGCGGTGATTTTTTGGGGAAAATAGCAAATCAATACGGCGTGACAGTCAACAATATAAAGACGTGGAACAATTTAAGAAGCAATAATCTCAGAATTGGTCAGCGATTGATAATTTATCCGCGTGGTCAGCGTACTACTTCCACCGCTGTTGCACAAAATAATAATGCAACTCCCGGCGAGTATATCGTTAGACAGGGAGACACTTTATGGAGCATTGCCAATAAATTTCCGGGGGTTACGATTGAAAATTTAAAAAATTGGAACGGTATTAGCGGTACTACTTTAAGACCCGGAATGAAATTAAAACTTTCAGGTGGGTAGAAACATTTAAAGTATTTCATAAAACATTCTATCATGAACAAGATTTTTTTACTGCTTTTTATCTCCATGCTATTTATTTCTTGTAAAGAAAGCAGTAGTGACCGCCGAGCTATGTTGCCCACCTCATCAGGAAACATTAACAACCTTCAAATAGTAATTGACGATGAACTTTGGCAGGGCGAAGTGGGCGAAGTGTTGAGGAAACATTTTGCCGCAACCGTTGAAGGCTTACCACAGGACGAGCCTCTTTTTTCAATCAGCCAGCTGCCACTTCACGCCTTTGAAGGATTTACCCAAAAACACCGCATTTTTTTATACATAAAAAAAGGCGAGCAGCAACAACTCAGAGAAGCCAGAGATTTTTATGCAAAACCTCAAAATGGCATTTTTATTAGCGGAAACACTAACGAAGAAATTATCGAAGTAATAGAGCAGCGAGTCGAAGAAATGATAGAAAGTTTCCACAAAACCGAAATCACCGAAAAACAGCGCAGAATGTCGCTCTCCCGCTTCAATACAGCCGCAATTAAAGAAAACCTGAAGGTAGATTTTATAATGCCTTCGGCCTACCGTGTTGGAAAAATAACCAACGATTTTGTATGGTTGCGAAAAGATATCCGTTCCGGCGATTTGAATCTGCTCATATACGAAATGCCGCTTAACCATTTTCAGGACGAATCCACACGGATGCAGAAAATAATCAAAATGCGTGACTCCATAGGTCAAACTCATATTCCCGGGCCGGTTGAAAACAGTTATATGATTACCGAAATGGCCTTTACGCCCTACTTTTTTGAATCTGAAGTGGATGGCAAATTAGCTTACTTAACCAAAGGCACTTGGGAAGTTTACAATTTTTTTATGGCAGGGCCTTTTGAAAACTACATCATTAGAGATGAAAAAAACAATCGTTATCTGGTGGTTGAAGGGTTTACTTTTGCCCCATCTGTGGATAAGCGCGAGCATCAATTTGAGCTGCGCTCTATCATTCAGTCGATGCGAATACAATAAAAAAATCCGCCTTTTGAGCGGATTTTTTTGTTGTATAAAGCGAAATTATTTTTCGATTTTATCTTTATCGTCGTCTTTTTTATCTTCTTTGGAAGCATCTTTAAATTCTTTAATACCGCTACCCAAACCACGCATCAACTCGGGGATTTTCTTTCCGCCGAAAAGCAACAACACAACAACCACAATCAGTACAATTTGCCAGGGGCCCATCATCAAGGGAAGAAATAAAGAAATCATAATATTCAGAATTTAGAATGCAAAGTTAACAAGAAAAATCCAATGCGTTGCTTTTTTGGGTATTTTCTTCTTTTCGATTATACGAAAACACCCCTCTTTTTGTTTTATATTTGCTTACTAAGATTCTGAAAAATGGCTGAAGAAAAAAAGAGAAAACGAATTGTCAAAAAGCTGCTACATAAGTACAGACTTGTGATTTTAAACGAAGATACTTTTGAAGAAAAGGTTTCTTTTAAACTGAACAGGCTCAATGTTTTCGTTTTTTCGATGTTGTCAGCTCTATTCCTGGTTGGCATTACCACAGTTATTATTGCTTTCACGCCATTGAGAGAATATATTCCGGGCTATTCCTCTACCGAATTAAAACAGCAGGCGGTTGATTTGGCATACAGAACAGACTCCATTCAACGGGTGCTTTATCTGAATGAGCAATATCTCGCATCCATAAAACAAGTGTTAACAGGCGATATACAAATAGAACAAATAAACAGAGACTCCATTATCAATGCCGTAAGACTTGATATGGAAACCATAAATTTGGCTCCTTCCCGAAGGGATTCCTTGCTTCGTGAAAGAGTGGCACAGGAAGATAAATACAATATATTTGAATCCTCTTCCAATATGATAACCAGTGTTCTTTTCCCTCCGGTTACAGGTATGATTTCAAATGCCTATGATGTAAAAAACAGGCATTATGCAGTCGATATTGTGGTTCCTGAAAACACACCGGTAAAAGCCACCGCCGCCGGAACCGTTATTTTTGCCGAGTGGACTGCTCAAACCGGTTTTGTGATTATTATTGAACACGCCAACAACCTGATTTCTGTCTATAAACACAATTCAAAACTCATTAAACAACAAGGTGATTTGGTGAGAGCGGGTGAGGTGATTGCCACCGCCGGCTCAACGGGAGATTTGTCCACAGGGCCCCATTTACATTTTGAATTGTGGAGCAACGGCTATCCCGTAAACCCTACCAATTTTATTGATTTTAATTAGAAATACAATCTCGATGTCATTAAAATCGTTTGCAGCCAAAATTTTCGCAAAGCACATAAAAAAGAAAACCTATCAATGGGCTTCAAAACCGGAAGAGTCCCAGCACAGGGTGTTTAAAGAGTTAATTGAAAAGGCGAAAAACACTGCTTTTGGCAAAGACCACGATTTTCAAAATATTCAATCATACAGCGATTTTCAAAAACGTGTTCCCATAAGAGATTATGAACAACTGAGAAGTTATGTAGATAGAGTGGTAGCGGGCGAAAAAGACATACTCTGGCCGGGGGTGCCGCTTTATTTTGCTAAAACCTCCGGAACAACTTCAGGAGCAAAATACATTCCATTGACAAAAGAGTCTATGCCCAATCATATTGAAGCTGCCCGTAATGCTATTTTAATGTACATTGCCGAAACCGGTAATGCAGACTTTGTGGACGGCAAAATGATTTTCTTGCAGGGAAGTCCTGAATTGGAAGAAAAAAATGGAATTAAACTGGGCAGACTTTCAGGCATTGCCGCACACTATGTGCCCGGATATTTACAACGAAATCGTTTACCAAGCTGGGAAACCAATTGTATCGACGATTGGGAAACCAAAGTAGATGCCATAGTAGAAGAAACCTATCGCCAAAATATGACTGTCATTAGCGGCATTCCATCATGGGTGCAAATGTATTTTGAGCGGTTGCAACAAAAAACAGGAAAAAAAGTGGGCGAGCTTTTTCCCAAATTTAACCTCTTTATTTATGGTGGCGTAAATTATGAGCCTTACCGAGCCAAGTTTGAAAACCTCATTGGCAGAAAAGTTGATAGCATAGAGCTTTTCCCGGCTTCCGAAGGTTTTTTTGCCTATCAGGATAAACAAAATGAAAAAGGAATGCTCCTTCTGCTCAATGCGGGTATTTTCTTTGAATTTATCAAAAGCGATGAGTTTTTTACCCAAAACCCAAAACGATTAACCATCGGCGAAGTGGAAACTGGGGTAAACTATGTGATGATTATTTCATCTAACGCCGGCCTTTGGGGATACAATGTTGGCGACACCGTTCAATTTACCTCATTAGCACCCTATCGGGTAATTGTTTCCGGAAGAATCAAACATTTTATATCTGCTTTTGGCGAGCATGTCATTGCCAAAGAGGTAGAAACTGCGCTTCAGGAAACCGTTGGCATTTTTAAAGAAGTGCGCATCAACGAATTTACCGTGGCTCCGCAAGTGAGTCCGCCGGAGGGTGAGTTGCCCTATCACGAATGGTTTATCGAGTTTGAAAATGAGCCTGAGGATATTTTCGCTTTCGCGAAAAAAATAGACGAGTTAATGCAAGCCCAAAATAGCTATTATAAAGATTTATTGGCCGGCAAAATACTCCAAACCTTGAAAATCGTTTCAGTTAAAAAGGACACGTTTAATGACTATATGAAAACACAGGGGAAATTAGGCGGACAAAATAAATTACCCCGACTGTCAAACGACCGAAATATAGCAGAGGCTCTCATCCGGCTGAATAGCTAATAAATCCTATATTTGCAGGAATTTATGACCAGAATTACTTCACATACACGCACCCGCGCCCAGGAAAGCTCCAACGCCATAGAGCGGATGTACATCACTATGCGCCACCTGTTTAACCGGGGGTTTTATAAACCTATGGGTGTTTCCGGTGAAACATTGCGGGAAGCGTTGTTAACACTAAGGCCTGAAATTTACGGCTCCATAGCCGAAGATAAGATAGAACTTCAAGGATTGTTGTATGTAATTGAACGATTACCCAACGGCATAGAAGAATGCCGGTATATCAATCTGACTAGTGATGAAGGCTATTCAAAATCACATTTTAAAGTAATCATTCCGCCCAAGCGAAGAAGAAACTGCTACCGCATTGACGAAGAGCAAATGAACATTGAAATCACCCGCGGGCGCTCTGAAATTTATGACATACTCACCCACCTCACTTTTCTGTACATAGAATCGCATAAAATTGTAAAACGGGTAGTGATAGATGATAACGGTGCCGTTACCCGCGATTGGCAAAAACTGGAAGAGGCAGTTAAACAAAACAACGAGCTTTCAGAAAAAGACAAAGAAATTGCCGTTACACACACGGCAAACATATTAGGCAGAACGTTTGCTGAAGTAAACGCTGTTTATCCGCAATTTGCTACTAAGGAGAATCCCAACAGATTTTTAAATATCATTTACTATTTGGGAAAAATTGCCATTGAGGAAATGGTGCAGGACAACAAGCGGGTAATCACTTTTAGTCCGGTGTTGAGAGAACGACTGGGGCATCACATTCACGGGGAAATTTGGGCAAACAATATTAAAAAAGCCATGCACGTTCAGGGTATATTAGACAGACCCATACACATCATCAGTGCTAATATGCACAGTGTGATGAACTCTCTTTTTGCGGCACAGGCATTAAAAAATGAATTAAAAAGGGCAAGCCCACTAGAGGTATTTGAACAATTAAGCAAAAATGAAAATGTTGCTTTAAGAGCCAAAGTGGAAAAACTCGCTAAAGAGTGCGGCATGCTTTTTATTGAAGACACGAGTGGAACCAACATTGACGTACAAATTTTTGACGCAACCCAAATCGATTGTTCGCATCTAATAACCAAGGCCGTTGCGGGAAAACCTAACCAAGAAGCTCCTGTTATTATAGTGATGGATTATGCCTTTGGAGAGCAGGCTTATGAAACGATGGAAGAACTGCTTAAGCCTTACAGATGTGAAAATAAGAAAACACATTTTTTGAATGTAAAGTCTATCTCCATTATGGGAAAAGCGGGAATTTTAGAAGGAGGCAAAGGTGATATTATGATTCCCAAAGCGCATTTATTTGAAGGAACAGCAGATAATTATCCATTTAAAAATAAGCTGAAAAAGTCACATTTTGAAGGCAGCAATATAAAAGTGAGTGAAGGTAGTATGATATCCGTTTTGGGAACATCGCTGCAAAACAAAGATATTTTAAAGTTCTTTCACGATTCTACCTGGAATGTAATTGGACTGGAAATGGAAGGCGCGCATTATCAAAAAGCCATACAGGCGGCCTCCAAAATAAGAGGAAGCATTAGCCCCAAGGTGGAGGTGAGATATGCTTATTATGCATCTGACAACCCGCTTGAAACGGGAAGCACGCTTGCTTCCGGCGGACTGGGAATGACAGGTGTTAAACCCACTTATTTAATAACAGAAAAAATATTAGAACAAATACTAAACTAATCAATAAAAATGAGCAACACACCATCAACCCATCACCAACAAGAAGAAATTGATTTGGGGTATTTATTGAATAAAATCAACAAATTGTTTAAGAATTCTGTTAAACTGTTTTTTGAGTTGATTGCATTTTTTATTAGGTTTAAATTTATTGTTTTAACCTTATTGATTTTTGCGATTGCTTATGGTTTTTATAAAGACAGTCGGTCAATTACGGTGTACGACAACAAAGCCATCGTTATACCTAACTTTGAAAGTGTTGACTATATGTATGGAAAAGCCGACGCTTTAAATGCAAAAATCAAGAGTAGAGATACTGTTTTTTTGCAAGAGGTTTTAGGCCAACATTATAAAAGGCTTAGAGAAGTAGAGCTTGAGCCTATTGTTGACTTATATAACTTTCTATCCAAGTCTAGGGAAAACATAGACATTTTCAGAATATTTCTTACAAGTCAGGATTTAAAGGAATATATTGACGAACATTCAAATAACAAATACTACAAATACCATACTTTAGACCTAAAGATAATAGGAGATGAAAGTCCTAACATTATTCTTGATAAATTAATGGAGTTTTTCAATGATAATGAACACTACAAAAATTATGGCCTTGTTTACAGAGAAAATTTAGAACTTCAAATTAATGAGTATAATAAAATGATAATGCAAACAGACTCGTTAATTGCCTCAATGTCAAGAAGTAATCAAACAAGTCAAGGCGTTACAATGTTTGACTATACAAATCTCCATTTGTTGTTTGAAAGAAAAAGGGATATGTTGGATGAAAAACTGGAGCTTGAAAAAAAACTTACAGATTATAAGGACACCATTAAACTTGTTGATGTTGAGTATAATTTAAAGCAAAGCTCAACTCTGTCATTCAAAATAAAATACCCCTTATATATGCTTTTTGTAATTACACTACTCTTTTTTGCAAGGAACTTCTATAATTGGCTAAGAAGAATCGCCAACGAAGACCAAGTGTAATTGGCGATACTTTTGAGAAATGAAAATTAAAAACCTCATCGTTTTTGGAACAAGGCCCGAAGCCATTAAAATGGCACCTCTTGTCAAAGCTTTTGAGCAAACCGCCGGATTTGAAACGCGTGTATGTATCACAGCACAACATCGCGAAATGCTCGATCAAGTATTACAGTTCTTTGAAATTACACCCCAATATGATTTAAACCTGATGCGTCCCAATCAAAATCTGTATTCGCTTACAGCCACTATCATCGAGAGCATGAAGCCTGTGCTTGAAGAATTTAAGCCCGATTATGTATATGTTCACGGCGACACCACAACCACTATGGCAGCTGCCTTGGCAGCTTTTTACAGTGTTGCTAAGGTGTGTCATGTGGAGGCCGGGTTGCGCACTTTCAATAAAAGAAATCCTTTTCCGGAGGAAATGAACCGCAGCATAGCGGGCAGATTGACAGACTTTCATTTTGCTCCAACTGAGGCTTCCAAAGAAAACTTATTAAAAGAAAATATACCTGAAAAAGATATTTTAGTAACAGGAAACACTGTGATTGACGCCTTGTTTTTTAGCGTTGAAAAGTTAAAAAAGGGCAATTATTCTGACCCGGAAATTGAACAACTCAAAAAAAACATTGATTTCTCAAAGAAAATCATACTGATTACCGGGCATAGAAGGGAAAACCACGGACAGGGATTTATTGATATATGCAAAGCATTAAAGGAAATTGCTCAGAAACACCCTGAAGCCCTTTTGGTCTATCCGGTACATTTAAACCCCAATGTTCAAAAGCCGGTTTATGATTTGCTCGGAAACATTTCAAACATTAGATTAATTGATCCCTTGAGCTACCCGGCTTTTGTATGGTTGATGGAAAAATCATACATCATCATTACAGATAGCGGCGGAGTACAAGAAGAAGCCCCTAGTCTGGGGAAACCGGTCCTTGTGATGCGCAACACCACTGAACGCCCCGAGGCTGTTGAAGCCGGAACTGTTATACTGGTGGGAACCAATACCCAAAAAATAGTTTCAGAAACCAAAAAATTACTGAACGATAAAAACCATTATGAAGCCATGTCCAAAACACACAACCCTTATGGAGATGGGAAAGCATGTGCGCGGATTTGCGGATTTATAAAACAGATTTGCGGATGGACACGGATTAACGGATAGATATAAGAAAAAGAATGAAGATGGAAAAATTGATTTATGAAGAAGAAACTTAAACTGTATTGAACAAAAATAATTTTTGGTATAATTTTCCTTGATTTTTTACCCTTACCCTAAAGGGAGAAATCAAGGAAAATCATCACCCTTTAGGGTTGGGGAAAATGATTTTCCGAATTAATAGTTATATTTTTAGTTGGAGGTTTTAAGTTTAAAAGTATTATAAATCAGACTTTGTCTGTTTTCAAAACATAATTGTTGAAATAAAAAGCGCACTATTTATGCATCAAATGGGGAAAGCACTAGTAATAAATTACTTAAAAGCAACACAATATCCGGTGGGGTTATTATTAAATTTTGGAGAAAACAGCCTTCAATGGAAACGATTCATCAACACCAAATAATTAATAAAATGATACACCCATCCGCAAATCCATTTAAATCAGTAAATCCGTGAATAATACAAAACCAGAGGTAGTAATGATAGGCTTAGGCTACATAGGCCTTCCCACAGCGGCATTAATAGCCGGAAAAGGCCTACAGGTTACCGGAGTAGATGTGAGTAAAGAAGTGGTGAGCACTATCAATAAAGGAGAAATTCACATTGTTGAACCCGATTTGGATGGTCTTGTGCATCATGTCGTTAAAAAAGGAAGACTAAAAGCTTCTGTAAAACCCGTTGAAGCCGATGTTTTTTTAATTGCTGTACCCACACCTTTTAAAGAAAACTACCAGCCCGATTTAACCTATGTTGAAAACGCAATAACGGCCATTATACCCTATTTAAAAAGCGGAGTGCTTGTTATCATTGAGTCCACAAGCCCGGTGGGAACCACTGAAAAAATGCAGGAGCGCATTTTAAAAAGCCGCCCTGAGTTGAAAGGCAAATTTTACATGGCTTATTGTCCGGAGCGAGTATTGCCCGGAAATATCATCTATGAACTGGAGCACAACGATCGCGCTATTGGCGGAATCAACGAAGCCTCAACTCAAAAAGCCATTGCTTTTTACAAACATTTTGTAAAGGGGGAATTGCATGCCACCAATGCCCGCACTGCAGAAATGTGTAAACTGGTCGAAAACGCCTCCCGCGATGGGCAAATAGCCTTTGCAAACGAACTTTCAATGATTTGTGACAAAGCAGACATCAATGTATGGGAATTGATCAATTTGGCCAACAAACACCCCCGTGTCAATATTTTACAACCCGGCACCGGAGTGGGCGGGCATTGCATCGCTGTGGATCCCTGGTTTATTGTTTCTGAGTTTCCGGAAGAGAGTAAATTGATGCGCTCAGCCCGTGAAATAAACAACTACAAAACCCAATGGGTCATTGAAAAAATCAAAAACAAAGCACTTGCTTTTGAAATTGAAAACAAACGCAAGCCATTAATTACCTGTATGGGATTGGCATTTAAACCTAACATCGACGATTTAAGGGAGTCGCCGGCCGTGACTGTTGTTGAAGCTCTGGAAAAAGAAGGTTTACAACTATTAAAAGTAGAACCTAATCTGCAAAACGGGCGTGCAGAAGGGCTCACTGATTACAACGATGCGGTTAATAAGGCTGATATAATTGTTTTTCTGGTAGCTCATAAAGAGTTTTCCCACTTAAAAACTGAAAAGGTAACCCTTGACTTTTGTGGGGTGCTGAAATAGTTTTTCTAAAGCCATTTTAATGACTAAAAATGTTGAGAATTATATTAGAAATAATTTTTCACTCCTTTTAATATTAATTGGAGCTGTAAGCAATTTTTTGTTGATATTATACTTAAACAAATATTTACCACAAATATTCGATCTTTTTTCACTTTATCTTACATTTATTGGCATTATAGCCTCTTTTGGTTATTTGGGTTTGGATCAGGTGTTTTTACGACTTTCAAAAAGGATAGACAATAAGATTGTAATTGGCAAAGATCTTTACATAATATTGATTTTTGTTTTATTTTTTTCTCCAATAATGCTCTCTTTTTATTTTAATTCAAGATATGAACAACTACCATTTTATTTAATGCTTATCTCTGGGATAAGTGTCAATGCAATTATCCTGGCCTATAACTTTTTTAGACTTCAAAAGAAATTTATTTTATCACAATCGTTCAAAGCAGGATATAGCGTTATGTTCTTATTAGGTATTTCACTTTTTTCTGTGTTATTTTCTTTTGGTTTAAAGGAAATCTTAATTTTAACTACTACAGTATTGGCAATTTTCGGATTGGCTACTTTATACTTTGTATTTGGAAAAATAGAAATTCAAAATAAAAAAACTAAATCCCTTTTTAGTTTTTTTATTTCATTTTTTATAAACATTGGGTTAATAACTCTAATTGGTTTTGGAGAACGCATTTTGATTGCAAACGAGCTTGGGGAAGAGACTTTTGGCAAATACTTTTACTATTCAACAATTTTTCTTTTTCCTCTAACGCTTTTACAACAATACATTGGTTTTAAAGAATTGGTTTTTTTTAAGGATAAACTTGAAAGAAGGTTGATATTAAAAAAATTAGCTAGAGTTTTTGTTTTCGGCTCAGTGATGATAATTTGTTTAATAATTTTAGTGAAAATTGATGGCGGCTTTTTGTTGAATGTTGATATAGGCAATGAAAAAATGTTAATTACACTGCTCTGTGTTTTCGGGTTGGTCAAAGTTTGTTATAGCCTGTTTTCCGCTATTATAGGTGCTAGGGGTGAATTTAGAGATATTTATCTAATTAATGGCGCAACCGTCATTTTTTCAACTTTATATTTAGTTTATATTTATTCTACAGAAATAACGGTCAATAAAATTATTATTGGGTTAATTTTAGTTTACATTATAAGATCTCTTATTATTCACCTTAAATATGCAAAATAATAGCTTAAGCCTTAAAGTAAGTGTAGATTCAATAATGATTATATTATTATCAATCACTTATGCGGGTATTTCAAGCAATGTTCTTTTTGGATTTAGAGTTGTAGATATATTATTATTAACTTTTTTTATATATAAGATAGGAAGTAAATTCAAAATCTCGTTCCTTATTGTTTTGTTGTTTTGGCTTTCAACAGTTTTGATTTCAACCTATATAGGAATTAAAGAAGAAACAAAATATCTTTTGAGTGACATAAGGTTTTTTAGTGTTTTGGGTATTGCCGCATTTCTTGGATATTCTCTAGGAAATGAAACTAAAATTGACTTTGAAAAAGTTTATTACCGCCTTTTAATTATCACTGCCGCACTATATATATTAATTTTTTTGTTTCCCTTTTTAAGAGAGTATTACGTTCCCGCAAGTTTTCTGGCAGAAGAACACGCAAATACGATTTATGGGCCAAGTGTTGTTGTCATTAATTTTTTGTATGTATATCTAGTTTTAATAAAAAAGAACAGAACGCTTTTGTTTTATTCTACTTACTTGCTTTTTGCGGTTTTTATCTATAGTCTCCGGATATCAAGACAAGACTTGGTAATCATGTTATTGTTTTTTGCTTGGTCACTACTCTATAGCATTCACACAAAAATTAAACTAAAACATATTTTGGGTGCGGGGATTTTAGGGGCAACTTTTTTAATATTTCTTTACTTTAATCAAAACGAAAGAATACAGGGCATTTTTAACCCAACTCAAGATACCTCCTTTGTTTACAGGATACTTTCAAACGATGCTTTTTTGGTTAAATTTAATAATGCTCCATTAGAGAATAAATTGTTTGGACTAGGAATGGGTTCTTCACTACCTTTTTTCTTTAATGAATGGTTTGGAGTAAGGTGGTTCGTACTATTGGACAACACACCTCTAACCCTTTTAATGAAAGTTGGAATTTATGGGTTAATTACATATTTATTTTTGTTGTTCTACCCAATAAGAAGTCTAAGTTTTCACAAAAAAATTGTATTACTTTTCCCTGTTCTATTTTCTATGTTTTTATTTAGCCACGCAATTTATAATCTACTCTATATTTTCGGCCTATACTTGGTTTCAATTAATTTAAATAGGGTAAAAGAAGAAAAGGGATAAATTTATAAGAATCATTAATGAAGATAATATATATAACAACAGAGGGCATTTCCTCGACAGTATTTGAATCGCAGGTATTGGCTTTAAAAAGAAGGCTAGAATTAAAAGGAATAAAACCGACCTTAATTATTGGTCAAAAAATTAAAGCCAGAATTTCCCCTGCTAAATTATTTAGGCTAAATAATGACAAATCAAATCATATAATTTTCATTAGAGATTTCATCAATCATCATAAAGTTGCAAAAAAAATATATGGCCACATAATGACACACGAAGATATTGTCATTCATTGCAGAAATATAGACGCCGCTTATATTGGATATATTTTAAAACAAAAATTTGAAAATAAAAACATTCAAGTGCTGTACGATGTTAGGGGTTATCTTGAAGGTGAAGCACTTTATTTTAAAGACGAGGATTCAAAAAAACGTATCGAAGAATTAAACAAAATGCTTTACTCTTCAGACATTTACTTCAACTTCGTATCAGAAGAGCTTTATAATTTGTACAATAACAAACACTCTATTAACCCAAAGAGAGTTCTTTTTTGCAATAGTGCCTATGATGACAAAGTGTTTAAGCTTTCAGAAAGTCAAACGGTAACCCACTCTGAAATTGTAAAAATATTATATGTTGGGGGTAACCAAGGCTACCAAAAAATAGAAGGAATAATTAGCTCCTTAAAAGAAAGAGGGGATGTTGAATTGACTGTAGTAACCTCAAAGCCAATATACAAAAAAAACAAAAAAAAGAATGTTAAGTTTTTAAGCAATTTAAAGCCAGAACAAATAAACGTGTTGTCTGATGAGTTTGATTATGGAATAATTTACCGAAGTAATGAAATTTTTAATCAAGTTGCAACACCCACAAAAGTCACTGAGTATTGGGGGAAAGGCTTAAAAGTAATTGCGGTTAATTCAGCGGGGGCTTACACAAAAACAATATTGAAAGACAGCAGATTGGGTATAATAGTTGGCTCAGAAAATGAATTACTAACCATTCCACTACAAAAAACAACATTCTCTGAAAAACAATATATCAACAAAGTAGCTAAAGACAGCTTTTCGCAGTCAGTTAATATTGAAAAGTATCTAAGCCTATATAATGAAATGTTGAAGAAAAAAACATAAAAAATGGAGGTAATTCACTTATATGACAAGCTTTCCGGCATAGGCGGGGCAGAAAGTATATGCGTTTCTATTTTTGAAGGCTTCAACAATAAAAAGCAAATAAAAAATAATTTTTTATGCTCATTTACAAAGTACAATAACATTGCCCAAGATTATAAAAACAACATATCAAAAGAAAATTATATTAGATTTAGTCCAATTTATTTACTGTTAAATTATTCAAATGCAGTCTATATCTCTCATCATAGGAAAATAACTAGCCTGCTTATTATTTTTTCAAAGATTTTTTTTAAAAAATTAAAAGTAATTCACGTTGCTCATAATGAGTTTAATAATTTAAAACACCTAACGTTTTTTCCTGAAACGATAGTTGCAGTTTCAAACAGAGTTAAATTGAACCACAAGAATTATTTTGGTTTAAACAAAGTAAAAGTAATTTACAACGGCATTAAAGATATTGGTGAAAACCGATTAAGAATAAATAAAAAGGATACTTTAGATATTTTGCTTCCCGGAAGAATAACAAAAATTAAGCAACAAGTAGAGATTGTAAGACAATTAAAGGGCAAATTGAATCAAAACATTCGTATTCTATTTGCGGGGGATGGGCCAATGTATAATCTATTAATTGAGGAAATTTCAACAGACAAAAATTTCACAGCTTTAGGTCATGTTGATAAAATGGATAATTTATATTCACAGGTTGATTTTGTATTGCTTTTTTCTCAAAAAGAAGGACTTCCACTTAGCTTGATAGAAGCAACTTCATATGGCATCCCATGTATTTGTAATGATGTTGGAGGCAACACCGAAGTTGTAATAAATGGTATAAATGGCAGGGTTATTAATACATTTGACGAACTGGCAGTAGAAATTAACAAATTGGTTAATATTGAACAACATCAATATGAGTCAATGTGCAGAGAAAGCAGAAAAATTTTTGAAAAACATTTCTCATATGATAAAATGATAGATGATTATTTTGATTTAGTAAATGAATGTTACGGTAGATAATAATTTAAAAAAGTTGTATCAAATACTCCTACTAGTTTTGGCAATTAGCTTACCAATGCCAGAGCCTATTTTACCTATTATCCTTATAGCACTAACTCCATTATCAATTTATTTAAGAATAAATCAAAAAATATCTATTTTTAGTCACAAAGACACCATATGGTATTTTGTTTTGTTTGTTCTTGTGGTTGTTGGGCTTTTCTGGTGCATAGAGACCAAACAGGGTTTTAAACTTGTAGAAAAAAACTTATCTTACTTAATACTGCCTATTGTAATTATCCCTCAATTAATTAAAGACAGCATACAACTTTATAAAGGTTTTGTTATATCCTTATTGATTGTAGCAGGCTTCACATTAATTGCAACATTAACTACTACGGCATTTTTTGAAAGTGAATCAAGATGGTACTTTGAAGAAATAGAGAGATTTGGGTTTCACCCAACTTACATGGCAGTTTATAGCCTTCTCGCTATAGTTTTTTTGTCATATTTTAATATTTTTAAAAATAAATTTCTGACCTATCTAACTATTGCTTTTTTTGTTTTATTTCTTTTCTTTCTTGCAAGTAGAATAGCTATCATAATTCTTGTTTGCCTTTTAATTTTTAAACTAATAGTCACTTTTGAAAAAAGATATTTAGTAGGTCTTACAATTGTTTTTTTAACGGGGGCTAGTTTGTTTTTTATCTCTGAGGACTTCAATTATAAAACCAAACAATTATTAGACTTTAAGGGCGTAACCTATTATGACAACAACAACTATGGAAGCGTATCAGTAAGGGTAGCAAAAATAAAAGCTTCACTAATTGTTTGGGAAAAAAATAAATGGTTGGGAACGGGCACAGGGTGCTTAAAACCGGAACTAGTAAAAGCATACAGATCCAAAGAATTAGAATGCTGGCCCTGTTCCAGAAAAGAATACAATCCACACAATCAATACTTGCACTTTTTAGCAGAATATGGTATTGTTGGCGTTGTTTTGTTTTTAGGCCTATTAATCTTTTTAATTATTAATGCTTTAAAAACGAAAGACTATACTTTTCTGGAAGTATTAATTATTTTTCTTTTTGTTTTTCTGACCGAATCACTATTATTTAGGCAAAAAGGAATTACTGCATTTACATTTTTTATGATTCTCATCTATAGATTAAAAAATAGAAAAATTAGTGCATGAAAGTTTTGTTCCAAATCCTAAAGTTATATAAAGCCGAAATTTTTTTATTGTTTTGGATATTTAGCCTTTTAGGCACAGTATTATATAAAACATCACTTTTTTATTTTCAAATTGATCATACAATCTACTTGTGGATTACTGAAATTTTATTTTTATTTATAATTGTTTTATATTTTATTAAAGAAAAAAACTTTTACGCTATCAAAATATTGGGATTGTTATTCCTTATAAAATTGATTGGCTCATTATTGGTTTATGAAAGGTACTTAAGTCATATTGATTTTTATAAAGACCTTGTTAAAACTTCTTTTGGCTATTCATTTGTTTTTTTGATGTTTTATTATTTGAAGAGTCTTGATTTAAAACAGGTAAACAAACTATTCAGTTTTTTTAAAATTTTATGTTTGATAGTATATATAACAATTTTTCTCGGAGCCGTTTTTTCAATTAAGCTGTTTGAAACTTATATTGGTAGTAGATTTGGTTTTTCAGGTATTTTCTTTCCTTCTTCATACGGCAGTTATTTTATAATAATATCCATTTTGATATTTTACTTTTATAGCCGATATATACAGACTATCCCCGCCGTTTATATAGTTGTTGCGTCATTGGCAGGTGTTTTTACTGGTACAAAGTCATCTTATTTATTTCTAACATTTTTTTGGGCATATATTTTTTTTCAAGACAGATATTATAAAAACACATGGTTTTGGACTGTATTTGCTTTAGCTGTTATAAATCTGTTGATTTTCAAAGAAAAAATACTTACGATATTAGAACAAAAATTTGCGGTTCTATATGACTCATATCTAAAAAATGACTTTATCACCTTTGCCCTTTCCTACAGAGATGTAAGCGCCCAAAAAGCAAAGCTATTTATTCAAGAAAATTGGCTTTTTTTGAACTATTTATTTGGAGGAGTTGACAGAAGGCAATTATTGGTAGAAATAAGCCTTGCAGACTTATTTTTGAATTTTGGATTAGTTGGTACAGTTATATTTTTTACTGCATATACTAAACTGATATTAAGTAAACTCACAAAAGAAAATGTGATTGTTTTTAGTTTTACATTAGTTTTTATAATAACTATTATGGGGGGGAATTTTTTCGACAGATTTTATTTGGCTTATCCCCTTTCGTTATTATTTATAATATGTCTTCAAAGAAAAAATATTTTTTAATTGGATTATTCTCCATAAAAATCTCTAAAATTTATTGACGAAAATGGTAGTCTCAAGTCATTTTTCTTTTTTAAAATTATAATTAGCTTACTTTTGTATTTTATTAAGAATAAAAACCACTAATAAAGTGGTTTTTGTGTGTGTTTTCTTGGCGTTATTTATGAATCAAAAGTTGCAAAAAAAAGATAAAATTATTCTGTTTGACTTAGGAGTAGACAACTTGTCCATGGATGAAACACTTGTGATGATTGAGCAAGCAATTATTAATAACCAAAGCATAACGCTAACAGATGTTAATGCGGGAAAGATAGTTCAGCTAAAAGAAGACAACAACTTAAGCCGCTACATAAAAAATAGCGACATAATTCAAGCAGACGGACAGGCTGTTGTGTGGGCTTCAAAAATTATTGGGAAGCCTTTAAAAGAAAGAGTAGCTGGAATAGACTTGGTTGATAACTTAATTGAACTATCACATCTAAATAACTTTAAAATCTTCTTTTTTGGAGCAAAAGAAGAAATTGTAAAGGCCGTAGTTGATAAATACTCTAAAAAATACAGTCCTGAAATTATCGCCGGATACAGAAACGGTTATTTTAACGAAAATGAATCTTCAATTATTGCAAAACAAATTGTAAATAGCGGCGCACATATTCTTTTTGTTGCCATTACTTCACCCATTCAAGAACATTTTTTATATCACAATAAAGATATTCTAAAGCATGTAAATTTCAAAATGGGCGTTGGCGGCAGCTTTGACGTTTTTGCCGGAAAAACCAAACGCGCTCCCCTCTGGATGCAAAAAATCGGGATGGAATGGTTTTACCGCTTCCTGCAAGAGCCCAAAAGAATGTGGAAAAGATACCTCATAGGCAATACAAAATTCTTATTTTTGGTGCTTAAAGAAAAATTCAGAAAATAAAAAAGACTCGTCTCTTTTCTTGCTATTTTAAAGGGTTATCTTTTAAACTTTGCTTTCATCTTTAGGAAAGTTAAAGGCGTCATCACAGCAATGCGGGAGTTCTTATAATCTTTTGTATTTCGGGTAATTATGGCATCCAGTCCATCAACAGTCAAGGCAGATGAATATTGAATGGAATCTTCAAAATCTGAAAAACCATTTTCAAGTGCCTGAAGAATTTCCTTTTTAGTTGTCCCAATTATTTCAGTCATTTCGGCAAGTGTTTCAACTACACCAATTGCTTTTTTATGCCCTAAAAATCTTCTCACAATGTAATAGATGTTGTTTATGCTTACGGCAGACAAGTACAAAGTCACTTTTCCTTTCTCACTTAATTCAAACAATTCACTCGCAGGGTTAGCGTGAGGAGCTCTATCAGTGAAAAAATCTATGACAACGTCTGAGTCTATAAACAGTTTAAACACCATATTTTTTTGATAATTCTTCGGTTAGAACTTGATTATAATCAAAATTCTCATCTGTTTTAATAATCCCGCGAAGTTTTCTAACCTTGGGAGATAGCTGTTTTGGGACTACCTTTCTTCGGCTAATTGTAATGAGTTTAAAATAATTTTCAACCATTTCAGAAAGACTTTGCCCTTTTTCTTTGGCATATTCTTTAGCGGTTTCAATAACCTCTTTTTCTATCGTTAATGTTAACTTGGTACTCATAAAACTAATTTTAAACAAATATACGTGTTTTTTTTAATTTTATTGCACGTGCATTTTTTAAAAACCATACTCAACAATTATTTTTTTAAATTTTAAACAGTTGCATTTAGTAAAGAATGTGGAAAAGATACCTCATAGGCAATACAAAATTCTTATTTTTGGTGCTTAAAGAAAAATTCAAAAAATAAAAACAGATTTTTCCGAATTTCTATCATAGCCTTCTCTGTGGCCTTTGTGTAAAAACTTTGTGCCCTTTGTGGTTTAATACAGTTAGCTAGCTCAGTTGACCTTGAAGATAATCGGGAGTTTAAACAACGAGATACCCGCCTGCGCGGGTATGAGAATATGAAAATAGCAGTAATAGGAACAGGCTATGTAGGCCTGGTAACAGGCACTTGCCTGGCAGAAACAGGAAACGAAGTGGTATGTGTCGATATAGACGCGGGTAAAGTTGAACGAATGAAAAAAGGCGAGGTGCCCATTTATGAACCCCACCTCGATGTACTTTTTGATCGCAACATCAAAGCCGGAAGATTGAGTTTTACCACCTCGCTGGATGAAGGTCTCGCTCACGGCGAAATTATTTTTCTGGCACTTCCCACTCCTGAAGACGAAGACGGCTCAGCCGACTTAAAATATGTGTTGGGCGTTGCCGATGAAATCGGAAAAAAAATCACAGCCTACAAAGTAATTGTTGACAAAAGCACCGTTCCTGTGGGAACTTCAGACAAGGTAAAAGCAACGATTACCAAACATGCCAAAAGTGATTTTGACGTGGTTTCCAATCCCGAATTTTTAAGAGAAGGGTTTGCCGTAGATGATTTTATGAAACCGGAGCGCATTGTTGTGGGTTCTAGTTCAGAGCGTGCCACAGTTTTGATGAAAAAACTGTATGCTCCATTTGTACGCTCCGGAAATCCCATTATCATTATGGATGAAAAATCGGCTGAGTTGACTAAATATGCATCCAATGCATTTTTGGCCACCAAAATCACCTTTATGAACGAAATTGCCAATTACTGTGAACTCGTAGGTGCCGATGTGGATAAAGTGCGCATAGGCATGGGAACCGACTCGCGCATAGGCAAACGCTTTCTTTTTCCCGGCATTGGTTATGGAGGCTCCTGCTTTCCTAAAGATGTTAAAGCTTTGCACAAATCTGGTAAAGACGAAAATCACGATTTTAAAATCTTAAACGCAGTATTAGACGTCAACAAAAAACAAAAAACCATACTCATCCCAAAAATTGAAAATCATTTCAACAATAATCTGAAAGGAAAGAAATTTGCCGTTTGGGGATTGGCATTCAAACCCGAAACTGACGACATACGTGAAGCCCCCGCACTGGACGTAATAGAAGCGCTGCTTAAAAGAGGCGCAACCATTACTGCCTTTGACCCTGAAGCGATGAATAATGTTGAGCGAAAACTAGGCAACCAAATTGAATATGCAACATCTATGTATAAAGCCCTTGAAGGAGCAGATGCCCTGGTGATTTGTACCGAGTGGAGTATATTCAGAACACCTGACTTTGAAAAAATAAAATCATTATTGAATAATAAGGTGATTTTTGACGGAAGAAATCTGTATGAAGTCAACGAAATGAAAGAGCTAGGGTTTGACTATTATTCCATTGGGCGTTAATTCCCGCGAAGGCGGGAAACCTTTAGGTTCAACGTAGTTAATATCGCAAATAAAATTTTAGATTAATGAAACTTTAATCCAAAAAAACTTTCAAGACGGCTTAAGTTTTGAACAAAGATGCATAATAATCACAACAATAAACGAGACTCCCACCTACGCGGGAATGTGTTAATCACCGGAGCCGCAGGTTTTCTGGGGTCTCATTTGTGCGATAGATTTATCAAAGAGGGCTATCACGTTATTGGTATGGACAACCTCATTACCGGCGACTTAAAGAACATAGAACATCTTTTTAAATCACCTGATTTTGAGTTTTACCACCACGATGTAACCAAGTTTGTACACGTGCCCGGAAAACTCGACTATATCCTTCATTTTGCCTCTCCCGCCAGTCCAATTGACTATTTGAAAATTCCCATTCAAACACTAAAAGTAGGCTCTTTAGGAACCCATAATTTATTAGGCTTAGCAAAAGAAAAGAAAGCGAGAATTCTTATAGCTTCCACCTCTGAGGTGTATGGCGACCCCGAGGTACATCCACAAAGTGAAGAGTATTATGGAAATGTAAATACCATTGGTCCACGTGGCGTCTATGATGAAGCCAAGCGTTTTCAGGAATCCATCACGATGGCTTATCACCGTTTTCACGGACTGGAAACACGCATAGCCAGAATTTTTAATACCTACGGTCCTCGAATGCGACTAAATGACGGAAGAGTAATTCCGGCTTTTATAGGGCAGGCTTTACGTGGTGAAGATTTAACAGTTTTTGGAGACGGTAGTCAAACACGTTCTTTCTGTTATGTGGATGACCAAATAGAAGGTCTTTTCAGGCTTTTGATGAGCGATTACACCGGACCCGTAAACATTGGTAATCCTGATGAAATAACCATACTTGAGTTTGCTGAGGAAATCATAAAACTCACAGAAACTAAACAGAAAATTGTTTTCAAACCCCTGCCTCAGGATGACCCTTTACAGCGTCAACCGGATATTACCAAAGCAAAACTAATATTGGGCTGGGAGCCCAAAGTTTCCAGAGCTGAAGGCATGAGGCTAACCTACAACTATTTTAAGGGGCTTTCAAAAGAAGAATTGGAAAAAAGTGAGCATAAAGATTTTTCACAACACATCCGTAAATAATGCTATTTAAAAGAGGAAGATATTCAGGGTATTTGAGACCCATTTCATACGCCATAGACCTGTTCATTATACAATTAATGGCTTATTATCTTTTCTTTCATTTAGAGTTCAATTTGAAATACCTGCTTTTTACTTCGGCAGTATGGATTTTTATGTCAATAAAGTCAAATTTCTATGAAATCTACCGATTTACGCAGGTTGTAAAAATATTTTCTCTCATTGGAAAACAAATGGGATTATTTGTTCTGGTTGTATTTGCATTTTTTGGGTTTTACAACCAATTTAGCATCCATCCAAACACGGTTTTCAAATATGTGATCTACAGCTTTTTGTTGATTACGATTTCCAAGTTGACCATCTATTATTTGTTGAAGAAATATAGAACAGTACTGGGCGGAAATTACAGAAATACAATTATCATCGGTAAAAACAAAAAAACCGAGCAACTTGAAAAGTTTTTTAAAGACAATCCGGAATATGGTTACCAGCTTCAAAAAGTATTTGACCTAAGGGGCGATGAAAAAGTAGAAATTGAAGATTGTTTTGAATTTATTCAAAAAAACGAGGTGGACGAAATCTACTCATCAGTGGCAGAATTGACCAACAAAGAAATTTTAATGCTGATTGATTTTGCAGACAACAACTTAAAAATTCTAAAATTCCTTCCCGACAATAAAGAAATTTACACCAAAAAACTGGAGTTTGATTATTATGGTTATTTGCCCATTCTATCACTCAGAAAAATACCTATTCAGGAGCCTTTCAATCTGTTTATCAAGCGCGTATTTGACATCATAGTTTCTGTTTTAGTTATTGTGGGATTATTGTCCTGGCTTACCCCTATTTTCGCTATACTAATCAAACTCGATTCAAAAGGGCCGGTGTTTTTCAAGCAAAAGCGAAACGGATTGGATTATGAAGAATTTTATTGTTACAAATTTCGATCGATGAGACCCAACCCGGTGGCCGATTTGTATCAGGTTACCAAAGGAGATCAACGCATCACCAGAATGGGTAGGTTTTTACGCAAAACCAGCCTAGATGAACTGCCACAATTTATCAACGTGCTTAAAGGCGATATGTCTGTGGTAGGACCTCGCCCGCATATGGTTAGCCACACCCACATGTATGCTGAAAGAATCGATAAGTTTATGGTGCGCCACTTTATCAAACCCGGTATTACAGGTCTTGCACAGGTAAGCGGCTACCGTGGTGAGGTTGAAACCGATGAAGACATCATCAACCGCGTTCGTCTTGATATCTTCTATCTTGAAAACTGGTCGCTTTTATTGGACCTTAAAATTGTATTCCAAACGGTTTACAATGCAATAAAAGGAGAAGAAAAAGCCTATTAATAATGGAAAACACTCCAGAGGTTTCCGTGATTACACCCTTTTTCAATTCGGAAAAATTTCTGAATGAAACCATCCTTTCTGTCATCAATCAAACGTATACCAACTGGGAGCTCCTTCTTATAGATGACGCTTCTACCGATCAATCCCCGGCGATTGCCAAATCTTTTACAGATTCAGACACCAGAATAAAACTTTTTTCACACTCTGAAAATTTCGGTGCCGGAATTGCACGAAACACCGGTATTGAAAATGCTTCAGGAAAATACATTGCTTTTCTGGATGCAGATGATAGTTGGCTTCCTCATAAGCTGGAAAAACAACTAGCGTTTATGCAGAAAAACAACCTCAACCTTTGTTATTCGAGCTATTTATTAATGGACGAAGCGGGAAATAAAACCGAAAAAATGATTGAGGCACTTCCAATACTTACCTATCAAAAACTTTTAAAAGCCAATTATATAGGCAACCTGACCGGGATATATAATGCTGAAAATCTCGGGAAAATGTATGCGCCCAAAATCAGAAAAAGACAAGACTGGGCATTGTGGCTCAAAATTTTAAAAACTGAAAAAGAAACCCTGAGCATTCAAGAGCCGCTGGCAGTCTATCGGGTGAGAAAAAACTCGATTTCTCAAAACAAATGGAGATTGCTTCACTACAATTTTTTGGTTTACCACAAGGTGTTGGGTTATAATAAGTTTTTAAGTTCACTAAAAATGCTCATTTTTTTGTGGGAACAATTTTTCGTGAAAACCAAGCAAATCAAATCAGTTGCCGACCAAAGTAGTAAATTGCTTTAACTTGCCCCTGCGGCTTCTGTCAAGCGTCTCAGCTCTTATCAATTTCAACGTCAAGCCTGTTCCGAGATATTTTTCCAAAGCCAATTGAATATCGTTTTGTTCTTTTTCAGAAAGAGAAACTCGGGAAGTATATGTAATTTCAAAAGCATCCGGTTTAGTTTGCACCACTACAAATTCGGTGACATTGCCATTGTCTTCAATAATGCTTTTAGTAACGTAATAAAAAGTCAAACCAGGCACTTTTTTCCCATTGGGGAGCAAAGCCACATCATTTGTTCTGCCTACCAGAGTTTTTAAAACAGGTTTCTTCATGGTGCTCTTTTCAGAGAAACTCCCCCAATCTCCAATGTCATATCTAATAAAAGGATGGGCTTTATTATAAAGAGAAGTAATTACAATTTTGCCCTCTTCCCCCAAAGGAACCGGTTGATTTTCTTCATCGAGAATTTCAACAAAAAGTGTTTCTGAGTTTACGATAAAATTATTTTGAGCATCGCTATAAGCAATCAAATCAAGCTCTGAAGCACCGTATTCATTAACAACTGGAACGCCTATCCATTTTTCAAGCAGTTTTTTATCACTTTCAAATAGCATTTCAGAAGTGACCATACATACTTTCAGCGCTGGACAAACGCTCTTTAAAACCACATTTTTTTGGCGAAGGTATTTTGCAAAAAGCACTATGGAACTGGTATAACCATTAATATATTCAAAAGGAGTCTTGGTAAACTTTTGAAAAAACTGCTCCAGCTTTTTGTCTGAAAGATCAAAAATAGGAAATCGGTATCTGTTGCTCAACCGGTCTTTTAAGCGCTCTTTTTGATACCCAAAAAAGTCTAAAGGGATTCCATAAAATCGCGCTTGCAACGATTTTTTTAAGTCAATACCATGCCAGGCAAAGCGGGTTTCTATCATCGCCCAGGTGAGGGCATGTGAGAATTTGTCTTTGGCAAAAATAAACGGATGCCCTCCTGAGCCTGAAGTTTTATTTATATAAACATCTTTTTTTGAAAAACCTTTTGACAATCTTTTATCTAAAGGTTGTTGCAAATCGCTTTTTATCATTACCGGAAGTGAATTCCAGTCAAGAGCCTTTTTCCCCTGTGCAAAATCAGCATAAAAAGCATTGTTTTTTAAGTGAAAGTTTACAATTTCCTGCTTTTGATTTTCGAGGTAGTCTGAAAATTCTTTCTCAGTCAACAACTGTAGTTCGTTCAAATGCCGGCTTGCTTCCCCAACAGGAAAACCCTTAAAGCGCATTGTAAAGTCAAATAAATTCACTTTAAAAAATTAGTAGGACAAGTTACAAACAATTATTTTTGAAGTCGCAAACCACACTTTAAAAAATACAGCATGAACATTTTGATTTTAGGCTCGGGAGGAAGAGAACACGCTTTTGCTTATCAAATTTCTAAAAGCACCCTGTGCGATTCACTTTTTGTAGCACCCGGCAATGCCGGAACTGCTCTAATAGCTGAAAACATTTCCATAACTGTAAATGATTTTGAAGCCATCAAGAAATTTGTATTGGAAAACAAAGTCGATATGGTGGTTGTGGGTCCTGAAGATCCTTTGGTGAATGGCATTGTTGATTTTTTTAAAAATGAAAGTGAATTAAAAAATGTGATGATTATAGGCCCGTCACAACAAGCCGCCATGCTTGAAGGCAGTAAAGAGTTTGCTAAAGAGTTTATGATGGAGTTTAACATACCCACGGCTGCTTACCAAAGTTTTACTAAAAAAGACATTGTAAAAGGCCTGCAATATATTGAAAACACAGCACCTCCTTATGTGCTGAAAGCCGATGGTCTTGCCGCCGGGAAAGGAGTAGTAATTCTTGAAACTGCTGAAGAAGCCAAAGCTGAACTGCAACGCATGCTGGTTGATGAAAAGTTTGGTGCTGCCAGTAAAACCGTCGTGATTGAGCAGTTTTTAAAAGGAATAGAACTATCTGTTTTTGTGCTTACCGATGGAAAAAATTATAAAATTTTGCCCACAGCCAAAGATTACAAGCGCATTGGTGAAGGTGACACCGGTTTAAACACCGGAGGGATGGGAGCCGTTTCTCCTGTGCCTTTTGCAGATGCCGTTTTGATGCAAAAAATTGAAGAAAAAATAGTAAAACCAACCATCAAAGGCATTCAAAAGCGAAATATGAATTACAAAGGTTTTGTCTTTATCGGGTTGATAAAAGTAGATGACGAGCCTTACGTTATCGAGTATAATGTTAGAATGGGCGACCCCGAAACCGAAGTTGTGCTGCCCAGAATAAAAAGCGATTTGGCAGTCCTGCTGAAAGCCGCTTATGAAGAAAAGCTTAACGAAGTTTCACTTGAGATTGACTCCAAAGCCGCAACCACCGTAATGCTCGTTTCAGGGGGGTATCCTGAGGGCTATGAAAAAGGAATGGAAATTTCAGGTCTTGACAAAACCGAAGACTCCATAATCTTCCACGCAGGAACATCCGATAAAAATGGAAAAACAGTTACCAACGGCGGCCGGGTTATCGCCATAACATCGCTGGATGAAGACTGGCAAAAAGCCATAAAAAAATCCTATCAAAACGCTGAATTAATCAACTTTGACAGGAAATATTTTAGAAGGGATATCGGCTTCGACTTAAAAAACTAAAAAAAAATTCCCTCCCCTTTGGGGAGGGTTAGGGAGGGGATACTACCCCAAATATGAATGCGAAGTTGAGGTTCTATCTTCAGACCCTTCTTCGTTGTATTTTTTAAGTTCTTTCATCCAATAGAAAAAGGCTGCAAATCCAATAATCAGAAACAGCCAGTTTAATCCGTTGGCAATAAACCAGTTGGAAAGCTCAAGCTCACGAATGCCATCCATGGGTTTTAACAAAATAGCTTCGGTGATAGATTCAATACCTTCAAATAATGCTCTAAAAGTCATAAGTTCTTATATTTACGTAACTAAAATCAAATCAAATTTTATCCCTGCAAATATACACATTCATTACAAAATAGTTGAAACTAAAAATGCAACAAATCAAGTTAGTTAATCTGTAAACCAACACGCGCTTTATGTTAACCCTATTTTTTGGCAAATCAAGACCTGTAAACTATCTTTTAGTGGCCGCTTTTATGGTTCTGGTTTTTTTGGTTTATGTTGCGCTTTCAGGGAAACTTTTTTTATCAATAACTGATTTTTTCAATCAGGTACTAATGTTATTATTGTTTGTTTTTTCAATGTTGTTGGCAGATTTTATCACTCGTAAAAATGACCTCACCCGCAAAAACACCTTTGTTATATTTTTCTATGCAGCATTGTGCGCTATGTTTCCCGACACATTTTTAAAACCCAATGTGCTGTTGGCTCATTTTTTTGTACTTCTTGCCTTAAGGCGGATTATCAGTTTAAAAACAAAAAAAGACACACCTAAGAAAATATTTGATGCTGCTTTGTGGATTTCGGTGGCGTCTTGCTTTGATTTTTGGGCGTTTGCATTTATCATTGTTCTTTATGTAAATATTGTTTTTGAGGCCGGTGAAAGCTATAAACACTACTTTATTCCATTTGTAAGCTTTGCAGCAGTTATTATGCTTACCAATGTATATACGCTCTTTTTTCAAAATGCCTTTTATCTTCCGATCGACTGGATGGGTACCACCGGGTTTGATTTTTCTCATTACAATAGTTTCTCAATGTTGGCGCCGTTATCATTTTTGTTGACTTTGATTCTATGGATGACCGGCAGCTATTTTTCAAAAATCAATCAATTCAGTAAAAAGAGCATTCAATCCACCCGATTGATTTTAGTGGGAATAGCCACCGCAATAGTAATCATTTTGTTCTCTCCTCAAAAAAGCGGTTCAGAATTGGTTTATTTGGCATTTCCACTGGCTGTTTTTACATCTAATTTTGTGGAACTTCCCGACGAAAAATTTTTTAAAGAAATCCTTCTCTGGGTGTTTTTGGCGATGCCTTTTGCCGTTTTCTTTTTGCGATGAACAAGTTGCTTCACATAGAAAATCAGTTGAAAAACCGCTGGGAATATCCCTACAAATGGTACAGAAAACAAAACGACCTTTGGGACAAGCACACCCGTTTTATTTATGAAATTTCAAACTGGGACGAGTTGATTCAAGCCATAGCAGCAGTAGTAAAAAACCAAAATCTCGACAAAAAAGAAGCTTTTTATTATGCCATCAACCGCTGGTATAACTTTTGGAGTTCGGTGGCGGTAGAAGAAATATTTTGCTCCCTTCCGGAAGTGAATCCCGCAAAAAACAGCAAAGACAAATTGACCGATTTTTCTATAAAAAACATACAATTTGACCATAAAACATCGGTTTTTCCGAAAGGTTTTGAGAAAGATTTCGCTTTCGCGAAAGCAAACCAAAAAGAGCTTTTGCAATGGTTATACAAAGAGCAAAGCAGTCAGCAACGGCACCACCTGGCCAACCGGCTTTTTGTAGTGGTTTATAAAACCGATGGCGACCATTGGAAGCTCAAAGCAGAAATTTCCCTGCTTCAAGCCGCCATTTCCAATTATGTTGCTAATTTTGACGAAAGTCAATTAACTGAACTCCATTTTTCAAACAACCAAAAAGCCCTTTCAGATATTATTTGGGTAACTCAATGAACTACATCGGCTCCAAACATAAACTCAACCCGTGGATTTTGGAAATTATTTCAAAAACGGTAAACAAACCCCTTTCTGAACTAATTTTCTGCGACCTTTTTGCCGGCACGGGAGCTGTGGGAAGAAATTTTAAACCGCTGGTGAAACAAGTCATCGCCAATGACATAGAATATTACAGTTATGTGCTTCTTCAAAATTACATAGGCAATCACCAAAAACTGAATTATGAGAATATTTTGGAGGAGTTGAACAACTTACCTCCCCAAAAAGGATTTATTTTTGAAAATTACAGCGATGGTGGCTCTGCCGGCCGGCTTTACTTTTCAAATGAAAACGGCCAAAAAATCGACGCCGTCAGAACCGGGATCGAAACACTAAAAACTTCCGGAAAAATTGATGATGGCATGTTTTTTTTCCTGTTGGCATCACTCATTGAAAATGCTGATAAAGTGGCAAACACAGCTTCAGTTTATGGGGCATTTTTAAAACATATTAAAAAATCAGCTGCTAAAACATTTGTTCTTGAGCCGGCTATTTTTGATGAAACTGAAAACCCGCACCAAGTGTTCTGTGAAGATGCCAACCTTTTGGTAAAAAAAATTAGTGGCGATGTACTTTATTTAGACCCGCCTTACAATGCCAGACAATATGGAGCCAATTACCATTTGTTGAATACCATCGCAAAATATGATACCTTTGTACCTCTAGGCAAAACCGGATTGCGCAACTATGAAAAAAGCAACTATTGTAAAAAAGGAGAAGTCGCAAAATCATTTGAAGAACTGATTAAAAACGCACAATTTCAATATGTTTTTTTAAGTTATAACAACGAAGGCTTGATGACCGAAGAAGAGGTAAAAACCATTATGAAACGCTACGGAAATTATAGCCTTAAAACCAAAAAATACCAACGATTTAAAGCTGACAAAACAGAAAATAGAAACCACAAAGCAGATGCTACATTTGAGTATTTGCATATACTAGAAAAATAAAAGTCCCCTCTAAAAAGAGGGGATTTAGGGGTGTGTCAAGTAAACCCATAAACCTAAATTGATTAACTATTTACTAAATTAATATGTTCACTATCATAGCAAACAAAATATTTCAAGAAGTCATCACAAAGTATCACATTATAAACACCGTTGACCAACCTTTTGAAAATCCGTATGACAGAAATGCGCAACTCATCGAGCACCTGCTTTACAGAAAATGTTGGATAGACACGGTGCAGTGGCATTATGAAGACATCATTCGCGACCCCAATATCGACCCGGTGGCAGCGTTGAAGCTAAAACGACAAATCGATGCTTCCAATCAAGACCGTACAGACACAGTCGAGTATATTGACAGCTACTTTCTTGAAAAATACAAGAGTGTGGAAGTAAAACAAAACGCCAAAATCAACACCGAAAGTCCTGCCTGGGGTATAGACCGTTTATCTATTCTGGCATTGAAAATTTACCACATGGATGAAGAAGCCAACAGAGCAGACGCATCGCTCGAATACCGATTAAAATGCAAAGAAAAACTGGACGTGTTGCTTGAGCAGCGCATCGACCTTTCTACCGCCATTGACCAATTGCTGGAAGACATTTCTAAAGGTGAAAAGTATATGAAAGTCTATAAGCAAATGAAGATGTACAACGACGACGAGATGAACCCGGTGTTGAGGAAGAAATAAAAAAGTCCCCACTAAAAAGAGGGGATTTAGGGGTGTGTTTATTTAGTTTTTATTAAAAAATATAGTGATGAAAATCTATTACAACCCAAAACTAAAAGAGCTTGCCAGACAGCTAAGAAACAATTCCACCAAATCTGAAATAAAGTTGTGGATGTGTTTAAAAGGAAAACAAATGTGGGGTTATGACTTTCATAGGCAAAAACCTATTGATGAATACATTGTTGACTTTTTTTGTAATAGATTAAAACTAGCCATTGAATGTGATGGTTATTCACATCAAATAGTAGAAGTTTGGGAAAAAGACAACAAGAAAACCAATAGATTAAAAGAATTAGGAATTGAAGTTTTACGGTTTTCAGATGAACAAATTTTAAAAGATACCGACAATGTTTTGAGAGTTATTGAAGATTATATTGAAAGATTTGAAAATCAAAAAACACACCCCTAATTTTCTGCTGTGATACAGCAGAAAATTTTTCCCCTCTTTTTAGAGGGGAGGGATTAAAGCTAAAATCTTAGAAACTTGAAACTTGAAACCAGAAACATATTAGTCATCCGTCTCTCAGCATTGGGCGATGTGGCGATGTTGATTCCTGTTTTAAGGGTTTTTGAGGCTACTTATCCGGAGGTGAAAATAACGGTGCTGTCAAAGCAGTTTCATAAACCGCTGTTTGATGAATTCCAAAATGTAAATTTCTTTCCGGCTGATGTAAAAGGAAGGCATAAAGGTTTAGTAGGGCTGTATAAACTTTCCAAAGATTTAAAAAACCATAACATCACCGCCGTAGCCGATGTTCACAATGTGTTGCGATCAAAAGTTTTGGGAAGCTTTTTGAGCCTAAATGGGATTAAAGTCGCAAAAATCAGCAAAGGCAGGGCCGAAAAAAAAGCCTTGACCAGAGCTGTAAACAAAGTCTTCAAACCCCTTAAAACAACCGTAGAGCGGTATGTTGAAGTTTTTGAAAAGCTGGGTTTTCCACTTGACTTGTCCAAACACCAGTTTCCAAACAAAAAGGAAGTTCCTGCTAAAGCCATTCCTTTAATTGACAACACTTTTAAGCACAGAATTGGCATCGCCCCTTTTGCAGCTCACGGGGGTAAAATGTACCCGTTAGAGTTAATGGAGCAGGTGATTGCAACACTTGACAAGGAAAAAGAAGCTCAAGTGTTTCTCTTTGGCGGAGGTAAGCAGGAAGAGCGATTATTAAATGAATTGGCAGAAAAATATGATAGTGTCACCAATTTGGCTGGGGCTTTAAGCTTTAAGGAGGAGTTGGTGTTTGTTTCAAATCTCGACGCTATGCTCGCAATGGACAGCGGGAATGCCCACCTTGCAGCGATTTATGATGTGCCCACCATCACTATTTGGGGAGTGACTCATCCTTATGCAGGGTTTTATCCATTCAACCAGCCGATGGAGAACGCTTTATTGGCAGACCGGGAACAATTTCCGTTGATTCCCACTTCCATTTATGGCAATACTTTTCCGAAGGGCTATGAAAATGCTATCAAAACCACCACACCGCAACAAATTTTAGATAAACTAAAAGAAGTTATATAAGCCCCCTCCTTAGGAGGGGGTTGGGGGGAGGACTAAACGTCATCATAATCCACCTTAACCACAGAGGTGGTGGGCTGTGCCTGGCAGGTTAAAATAAGGCCTTCGGCTATTTCGGCATCTGTCAGGATCTGGTTTTTTCGCATTTTGGCACTGCCCTCTGTGATGCGGGCAATGCAGGTGCTGCAAATACCGCCCTGACAGGAATAAGGCGCATCCAGATTTTGCTCCAGAACGGCATCAAGTATGGACTTGCTTTGAGGCATGATGAAAGTCGATTCTTCATCATCAAGCATTACCGTAACCACTGTGGTGCCGTCCTCAACATTATCCGCTTGAACGGTTTCAACAGAAGTAGAAAACAACTCGAAGAGGATGTTGTCCCGGGCAACGCCGTTTTCAGTAAGAGTATGTTTTAGCTCGTCTATCATTCCCTCGGGCCCACAAAGGTAATAGCGGTTAAATGAAATTTCTTTGTATTTATTTTTCAAAAAATAATTGGCAATCGATTTGCTGATTCTGCCAAATTGATAGCCCTCAAGCTCTTTTCTGCTAAACACAAACTCCAGCATAAAACGCTCAGGGTATTTTTGCTGTAAATCCATTAACTTCTTCATAAAAATGGTGTCTTCAGAAGATTTATTTCCATAAACCAATAAAAATTTACTTTCGGGCTCTTGTTCAAGAGCGGTCTTAATGATAGAAATTACCGGAGTGATGCCACTTCCAGCGGCAAATGCTGCATAATTATTTTTATTTTCCGGCTGCGGGTTAAATACAAATTTGCCTTCCGGCGGAAGCACCATCAGCGTGTCTCCTTCTCTTAAATCGTTGTTTGCATGTATTGAAAACGCACCATTTTTTACTTCCTTGACCACTACAGTATGCTCATTGCTTTGTGGGGTTGAACAAAGCGAATAAGCCCTCCTCACATTCTTTCCGTTAAGGGTTGCTTCCAGCGTTAAATATTGACCGGCTTTGAATTGAAAAGTTTCTTTAAGTTGTTGAGGTATTTCAAAATGAATGGAAACGGCATCGTGGGTTTCCCTGATAATTTTTTTTATAGAGAGCGGGTGTAATTTGGCCATACTTTTTTTTGCAAAAATACAATCTTGGATGAGACTTCCGAAACGAATAAAAAAACTTTATTTCTTACGATTAAACATTCGGCTTAAACCCTTTACGTTTAAAAAATAAGCATAGTTTCTAAAATATTTGAAAAAGAAATGTACTTTTACACCTCTCTTACTATTTTATATACTAAAACCTGAGGTTTTTAGTTATTTGTAATAAATTAATACTGTTAGATTTGAATCGCATTTTTAGATTTTCAATTTTCCTGCTTGTCTGTATTTTGGTGGCATCTTCCTGCTCCCGAAAAAAAAGCACTTTTATGACCCGGAGCTACAGGGCTATTAATGCTGAATTTAATGCGCTTTATAACGGAAATCTGGCTCTGGAGCAAGGAAAAAAAAGCCTGACGCAAAATATCAGAGAAGATTATTTTGAAATTTTACCCATCGAGCTAATCAAGCTTAAAGATGACGTGCAGCTTCCGGGACAATCCAGAAATACAGACTTTGAACGTGCCGAAGAAAAAGCGGTAATTGCCATACAAAGACATTCCATTTATTTTGACGGAAAAGAACACAACCCGCAAATTGATGAGGCCTATATGTTGCTGGGTAAAGCGAGGTACTATGACTCGCGGTTTATTCCCGCCATAGAAGCGTTTAATTTTATACTTCACAGATACCCAACAAGCAACAGCGTTAACGCAGCAAAAATCTGGAGAGAAAAAACAAACATTCGTCTTCAAAACGAAGAAGTGGCATTGAGAAATCTCAAAACACTTTTCAACCAAGCCAAATTGAGTAATGATGATTTTGCAGATGCCTCAGCTATGATGGCTCAGGCTTATATCAATATGGACTCGCTTGACCAAGCCATAACCCACATTAAAAATGCCGCTGAATTTACAAGAGATAATGAACAAAAAGGCAGGCTACTTTTTATAAAAGGCCAGATTTATGACCGTTTGAGCCATAAAGATAGTGCAAACATAGCTTATGATGAGGTTATTGCGCTCAACAGACGCTCACCCAGAATCTATATGATTCATGCAAAAATGGGAAAAATCAAAAATTTTGATACTGAAACCGGAAATGTTGAAGAGGTAAAAGAGAAGTTTGAAAAACTAACCAGAGACCGCGAAAACAGACCTTTTCTAGATGTAATATACCACCACAAGGGTTCGTTTTATGCTGAAATTGGAGAAATTGAAAACGCCATTGTTGCATATAATAAATCTCTTAGAGAATTCAGGCAAAATCAAAAAATACAAGCCCTTAATTACACATTTTTAGGAGACATTTATTTTGATTTGGCTGAGTACAAAACAGCCGGAAGTTATTATGACAGCACCCTGCAAAGACTCGTAGAAAACACCAGAGAGCACAGGCAAATTAAAAGAAAACGAGACAATCTTGAAGATGTTATCAAATATGAGAATTTGTCATCCAGAAACGACAGTATTCTCTCTTTGGTTGCCATGAACGAGGGAGAAAGACTTGCTTATTTCACAGAGTACACATCACAACTAAGGCAACGATTTGTAGAAGATTCACTTAATAAGATCAAGCAAGAAGAAGCATTTAAAAGTGACGAATTTTTTAGAGGAAGAAGGGGCGGAGAAAGCGCAACAGAAGGAAAATTCTATTTCTACAATACTACTGCAGTAGCATTTGGAAAACAGGAGTTTAGAAGACAATGGGGAAACAGGAGTCTTGAAGATGACTGGCGTAGATCAAACAAAAGTTCAACGATAGGGTCGGGAGAAACAGCTTCGATTCCGGGTCAGGAATCAAAAGATGATTCAGAAAGCGATCGCTTCAAGCCGGAGGCATACATTTCTTTAATTCCAAGCGAAGAGAAAGTGATAGACAGTATTTCCATGGAAAGAAATCTGGCATATTACCAGCTTGGGTTAATATATAAAGAAAAATTCAGAGTATATGATCTTGCAATAGACAGACTTGAAAAGCTCCTCACTTTCAAACCTGAAGAACGCCTTGAAATCCCTGCAAAATACCACCTTTATAAAACTTATGAAATTCTGGAAAACCCTGCCGGCATGCAAAAATACAAAACCGACATAGTGACCAACCATCCTGAGTCGCGTTATGCAGAGATTTTAAAAAACCCAAACGCCATACTTTCGGCAGATGAATCCAGTCCAGAGTATAGGTATTATGAGCTTTTTAGACTTTTTGAAAAAGAGCAATATGCTGAAGTTATTCAAAAGTCTGACCAATATATAAACCAGTTTTTTGGAGACGAAATGGTTCCCAAATTTGAAATGCTCAAAGCAACAGCCATAGGCCGTCAGGATGGTTTTGAAGCCTATAAAAGCGCCATAAACTTTATTTCATTAAACTACACCAACACACCCGAAGGTAGAAAGGCAAACAATATTTATCATGCGCAATTGCCTAAACTTGAAAAATATGATTTTGAAGCAAATAATGATTCAGACCGATGGAAGTTGTTGTATGAATTTGATATAAGCTCCAGGCAAGAAGCCGAAGCGTTCAAAACATTGTTAAACGAAGCTATAACTGAATTAGGATATGACTTTTTATATACCTCATTGGATTATTATTCACCAACTAAAATTCTTGTGGTGGTTCATGGCCTATTCAGCAACGAAGGAGCTAAAGGTTTCGGAGAGATACTAAAGGAAAATAAAAAGTATAGAGTTACCCACCCTTATGTAGAAATTTCATCACCCAATTATGCAGTAGTTCAAGTGCATAAAAATTTGGATAAATATAATGCCAAAATAAATTAATCATGTTCACAGATAAAAAAACCAAAGCCCCGGCTGTTATAGGAAACCAGCAAAACAGAATCACTGAAGGAACCAGCATTACAGGCGACATTGTTGCAAAATCCGGAATGCGAATTGACGGAAATGTTCAGGGAAACATTAAAACACCCTCTAAAGTAGTACTAGGCGAAACAGGTGTTATCAAGGGCACGCTTGAGTGTGAAAATGCCGATATTGAAGGGAAATTTTCCGGAAAAATGACTATATCGGGAACGCTTACACTCAGGGCAACAGCTCAGGTTGAAGGCGATGTAGTGGTTGGCAAACTTGCAATTGAACCGGGAGCAGCTTTCAATGCAACCTGTGTAATGAAAGGCTCTGTAAAGCAAACTTCAGACAATAAAGAAGATTCTTCAGAAGCTCAAAAATCTCAAAATCATTTTTTTGAGAGACAAGATAGGGCTTCAAAATCAAAAGCAGAGCCCACTCTGTAGAATTATAGCTCAAACAAATGTATTTCCGGCTTAAAAAGAAACGCTTTAAGCCTGAATACACTTCGACTAATCAGAAATAATTTTCTATGATAAAACTTTTTATAAAGCAGTTTGTGACACTCACTTTTTTGCTTTCAGTTGTTCTTTACTTCTACAATTATCAATTTCCGGTCACGGCTTTTGACCCGCTAATCAGTTTTCTGTTTTTGTTTGTAGCAACTGCACTATTGGTTTATGGGTTCTTTAAATTGAACGAGATTTTTCCAACGTATACTGCTTTTGGCTTTCTGGCAGTAATAATGATTAAGCTATTGGCAATATCTATTTATTTGCTTCCGCATATAAAAGGCGAGGAAATATATCCAAAAAGTGACCTGTTTTTCTTCTCAATACCCTATTTTTCTTATCTAATTTTTGAGGCTTTAATCGTTATAAAACTTTTAAATAAAAAATAGCAAACAATAAGGCTTTATTTTCAATAATAATTGTACTTTTGCGCCAAATTTTGAGGCAGCAATTTTTTAATTGATTTTATTGAGAATGTTAAATAAATCTATTTTTTTACTGACACTATTTTTTGCGGGAAATCTCTTTACGGTAAGCGCAAATGAAAATGAAAAACAGTCTTATGACGGTCAAATCAACGACCCGGAAGAAATTCAAGCCTACATTCAATACCATTTAAAAGATTCTTACGACTTTACACTTTTTAAAGATGGAAAAACCGGCAAATACTACAGTTTTCCTCTGCCTGTAATTCTTTGGGACGAAGGTCTAAAAGTGTTTATGTCTTCTAAATTTAAACATGGTAAAGCTGTTGCCGAATCAGGTGGCAATCATTACAAAATTTACAAAAGCAAAATATACAGAACCGATGCCCAAGGAACAATTCTTTATGATGAAAACGGCAAGGTTCAAAACTCGAGACCTTTTGATATGTCAATTACCAAAAGTGTTTTTGGAACGCTTTTGGCCGGATTGATAATGTTTTTAATGTTCACCTCGCTTGCAAGAGGTTATAAAAAAGGACCAATTCCCACAGGATTAGCAAGAGCTCTAGAGCCACTTGTTATATATGTGAGAGATGAAATTGCCAGACCCAATATTGGAGAAAAGAAATACAGAAACTACATGAGCTTTTTGCTAACTGTGTTCTTCTTGATTTGGATATTAAACCTATTGGGGCTAACCCCACTTGGATTTAATGTGACTGGAAATATTGCAGTAACAGCCTGCTTGGCACTCTTTACATTTTTTATTGTTCAGTTTACGGCAAACAAAGATTATTGGAAACACATTTTCTGGATGCCTGGCGTGCCTGTACCAATGAAAATATTATTAATGCCCATTGAAATTTTGGGAATGTTTACCAAGCCTTTTTCGCTTATGCTACGTCTTTTTGCAAACATTACAGCAGGAAATGTAGTATTAATGAGCCTGATTGCATTGGCAATTGTTTTAAAAGTGGCATTTGGTCCCGTGATGTCAACAGGGCTTTCGTTGTTGCTTTCAACCTTTATTATGATTATTAAAGTGCTTGTAGCGTTTTTACAGGCCTATATATTTACGATGCTTTCTGCGCTGTTCATTGGTTTAGGAGTGGCAGAACACGAGCATCACTAAAAAGTTTTTTTTGTTTAACTATATAATTCAAATTTTATGTACAATTTAATTGGAGCCGGATTAATCGTAATTGGTGGAGGTATCGGTCTTGGTATGATTGGAAGCAAAGCTATGGAAGCTATTGCTCGTCAACCTGAAGCAGCTGGTAAAATTCAAACAGCGATGATTATCATTGGCGCATTATTGGAAGGATTGGCATTTGGTGCATTAATCCTAGGAAAATAATTAAATTTTCTAGATACAGCCTCTGCAACGGTTGGTTGCAGAGGTTGTATTTTAAACAAAAATCAAAACACAAAATACAATGGAACAATTATTAAATGATTTTTCTCCCGGGTTGTTTTTCATGAAGGCGTTAATCCTTCTTATACTCATATACCTACTTAAAAAATTTGCATGGAAGCCCATACTGTCTGCTCTTGACTTGAGAGAAAGTGGTATACAAGAAGCTCTTTTGGCTGCTGAAAAAGCGCGATTTGAGTTAGAAAACCTTCAGGCAGATAATGAAAGAATGATACAGGAAGCACGTGCTGAACGTGAAGCTATGATGAAGGAAGCCCGCGAAATCAAAAATAAAATGATTGCTGACGCCAAAGAAGAAGCCAAAGCAAGTGCCGACAAAATGATTCTTCAGGCACAAGAAGCTATTGTAAGCGAAAGAAAAGCGGCAATCACCGAATTAAAGGGACAGGTAGCTTCTCTTTCACTTGAGATAGCTGAAAAAGTTGTAAAGCAGGAACTGGCCAACAAAAACGAGCAGAAAAAACTTATTGAAGACATGTTGGGGAAAGCAACTTTAAACTAATCAACGATGAGTAGAGCAGCAGTAAGATATGCAAAGGCAGTTTTAGAGCTTTCAACCCAAAAAGGCACTCAAAAAGTAGCTTTTGAAGAAATGAAAGATGTCCTGAAAACACTTCAGGAAAGTAAAGAGTTGCGATTAATGCTCAAAAGTCCCGTAGTAAAACAAGAGGATAAAAGAGCGGTTTTAAAAGAAGTATTTGCTAACAACTCTGAACTTGTTTTAAGCCTGATGGACATACTCGTTGACAATAAACGCGGCAGCCTGATAGAAGCAGTAGCCGAAAATTTCATTTTATTGTACAATCTAAGCATAGGTGCCGTTGATGCAATTGTAACTACGGCTATTCCCTTAGATACAGATATTGAACAAAAAGTATTTGCAAAGGTAAAAGAATTGACCGGGGCAAGCGATGTAACCCTTGTCAACAAAGTAGACCCTGCATTAATAGGTGGGTTTGTGTTGAGAGTGGGCGATATGCAATATGACGCAAGTATTGCCAACAATTTTGAACAACTTAAAAAAGAATTTAAATTAAGCATATAATTAAAAAAGCCTAAATAAAAACGGCTTTAACTTTATATTTTATAACGATGGCAGAAGTAAAACCGGCTGAAGTATCAGCAATCTTAAAGAAACAACTTTCAGGATTTGAAGCATCAGCTTCTCTTGATGAAGTGGGAACTGTTTTAACCGTGGGTGATGGTATTGCTCGTGTGTATGGACTTTCAAATGCACAATATGGTGAACTTGTAGAGTTTGCAGGTGGTTTGGAAGGAATTGTACTTAACCTGGAAGAAGACAATGTGGGTGTGGTGCTTTTAGGTGATTCTAAAGAAGTAAAAGAAGGATCGACTGTAAAAAGAACCCAACGCATTGCCTCTATTAAAGTGGGCGAAGGCATTGCCGGAAGAGTAGTTAACACACTGGGTCAACCCATTGACGGAAAAGGCCCTATTCAAGGTGAAACTTTTGAATTGCCACTTGAGCGTAAAGCTCCGGGTGTAATCTACAGAGAACCTGTAACTGAACCGCTACAAACCGGTATCAAAGCCATTGATGCGATGATCCCTGTTGGAAGAGGCCAGCGTGAATTGGTAATTGGCGACCGTCAAACAGGTAAGACAACCGTTTGTATCGATACCATTATCAATCAGAAAGAGTTTTATGATGCAGGTCAGCCCGTTTATTGTATTTATGTGGCCATCGGTCAAAAAGCATCTACTGTAGCAAACATTGCCCGAGTACTGGAAGAAAAAGGCGCAATGGCTTATACCACCATTGTTGCTGCAAATGCAAGCGACCCTGCTCCTATGCAAGTATATGCCCCAATGGCAGGTGCTGCTATCGGTGAGTATTTTAGAGACACAGGTCGCCCGGCATTAATTGTTTATGATGATTTGTCAAAACAAGCAGTAGCTTATCGTGAGGTATCACTACTTTTAAGAAGACCTCCGGGACGTGAAGCATACCCCGGTGACGTTTTCTATCTACACTCAAGATTGTTAGAGCGTTCAGCAAAAGTTATCAACGACGATAACATTGCTAAAAACATGAACGATCTTCCTGAGTCATTAAAAGGAAAAGTAAAAGGGGGCGGATCACTAACGGCACTTCCCATTATTGAAACTCAGGCGGGTGACGTTTCTGCCTATATCCCAACCAACGTAATTTCAATTACAGACGGACAGATATTCTTAGAATCAGATTTATTCAACGCCGGTGTAAGACCAGCGATTAACGTGGGTATTTCGGTGTCGCGTGTGGGTGGAAACGCTCAAATTAAATCGATGAAAAAAGTGGCAGGTACTTTAAAACTAGACCAAGCGCAGTTCCGTGAGTTGGAAGCTTTTGCCAAGTTCGGATCAGATTTGGATGCCGCTACTTTAAACGTAATCGAAAAAGGAAGACGCAACGTTGAAATCTTAAAACAAGCCGAAGCCAGCCCATTTACGGTTGAAGATCAGGTAGCCATTATCTATGCAGGTTCTAAAAACCTGTTGAGAAAAGTGCCTGTAGAAAAGGTAAAAGAATTTGAAGTAGAATACTTAGAGTTCTTAAACGCAAGACACAGAAATATCTTAGACGATATCAAAGCCGGAAAACTTACTGACGAAGTAATGGACACGTTAACCAACGTAGCCAAAGAACTTTCGGCAAAATATTAATACTCAATTTAAAGTATAACAATTTAAAAGTCTATTCCGCCTAAGGCGGAAAGATTTAGAAGAGGCAAATGGCAAACTTAAAAGAAATACGCAGCAGGATTACTTCAGTTTCTTCAACGATGCAGATTACCAGTGCCATGAAAATGGTTTCTGCTGCTAAATTGAAAAAGGCTCAAGATGCCATCACGGCAATGCGCCCTTATGCTGATAAATTAACCGAGCTATTGCAAACCTTAAGCGCATCTCTTGAAGGCGACAGTGGCAGTAAATATGCCGTTCAACGTGAAGTTAAAAATGTATTGATTGTTGCTATAACTTCAAACAGAGGCCTTGCGGGCGCTTTTAATTCCAACGTCGTAAAAGAATCAAAAGCACTTGCATACACATATACAGGAAAAAATGTGGACATTATCACAGTGGGAAAAAAAGGAAATGATATTCTAAAGAAAACCCACAAGATAATTGACAACAATAACGACATTTTTGACGATTTAACTTATGAAAATGTCTCTGAAATTGCCGAAAACTTGATGGAGATGTTTACCGCCGGAAAGTATGATCAGATTATTTTGGTTTACAATCGCTTTAAAAATGCGGCGACTCAAATTGTTGCCAAAGAGCAATTTTTACCCATTTTAATGTCAGAAGCCAAGGAGGATACAGACTCTGCTAAGTATAAAGATTACATTTTTGAACCTTCAAAAGAAGAAATTGTTGAGCAATTGATTCCTAAAAGCTTAAAAACACAGTTTTTTACCGCTATCAGAGACTCTGTTGCAAGCGAGCACGGTGCCAGAATGACGGCTATGCACAAAGCCACAGACAACGCAACCGAATTGAGAGACGCTTTAAAACTGTCATACAACAAAGCACGCCAAGCTGCCATTACCAACGAAATTTTAGAAATTGTTGGTGGAGCTGAGGCTTTAAATAATTAATCTATACCTTCAAGGTTTCAAAAACCTTGAAGGTATAGAAAATCAACCCTCTCAGGTTTCAAAACCCTGAGAGGGTTTTTTAATTCCCGCAGATGTTTTTTACTACCTTTACGGCACAGAAGTTGTCATTAAGTTTTAAAACCCTCATATATGTCTCGATTCTTTTTTGCGGTTGTTGGCCTTTTCACACTTTCCTGCAATTCAAACAAGACTGTTTTTGAAGAAAACCCACCGTTTGTCATTCAGGAAGCTTTTTATCAATACTGGTTGGCAGGTGTGCAAGAAGCCGGAAGAGGCATTCAATTAGAGCTTACCTTTGAAAGCATAGACCCTGAAACAACGCCTGAACACCTTTATTTCAGAGGGCAAAAACTTACGTTAACACAGGATAAATTCAGCGAAAAAACATTTCGCGCAAGCATAAAATTTCCCGAAAAGGAAGATAAAATACTCGATGCCAATCCCGTAATGGAAATGAACAACCCAAGACCCACGCTCGACAGTGATTTTCCTTTTGAGCTAAAACCCGACGAAGCTGTTATCGCTTACGCGAAAAACAATAAAACACGGCATTTTAAGGTTACCCTAACCAAAAGGGAAGCAATGGCTTTTCCCTCTTCAAAACCTGTGGACAACAATTAGAAAAGTGCTGTGGCACATAAACAGTTTTTGAATACTTTTACTGAAGTGGTTTAATCCACTTGAGTTATTAAATACAACCCTTTTGACGGCTTTAAGAAAACTATTTCAACACACTTTTATTTATGGGCTGGCAACCGTTTTGCCCAGAATGTTGAGCTTTTTACTGGTGCCACTTTATACTGCAGTGCTGCCCGCAGCCGGCTTTGGGGAAATATCCATCGTGTTTTCATGGATCATCCTTTTTAATATTGTTCTGGCTTATGGAATGGAAACGGCTTTCTTCAGGTTTTTTACAAAAGAAAAAGACAAGCAAACAGTAGTTTCAACCGCTACTATTTCACTGATATTTACCTCACTTTTGTTTTTGATTACTGCCTTTACTTTTAGGGAAGGACTTGCAGCCTTAACGGGAGTCGCTGTTGAATATATCACATATGCTCTTTTTGTACTCACGCTCGATGCTCTGGTAATTATTCCTTTTGCCTGGTTGCGGGCCACTGAAAAACCGATGCGTTATGCGGTTATAAAAATCCTGAATGTAGCGGTGAATCTGGGACTGAATGTGTTTTTTTTACTGACGTTGCCCAAGCTCGCTTCAGATAGTTTTTGGAACACCATTTACAGAGAAGGTTTTGAAATTTCATACATTTTCATCTCGATGATTGCAGCAAGTGTCTTTTCATTTTTGCTGTTATTGCCTTTTTATTTTAGCTTGGTTTATAAGTTCAGCAAACCACTGTGGATGGAGATGATGCGCTATGCTTTCCCCGTGTTGATTGCAGGCATTGCTTTTGCAATCAATGAAGCTTTTGACAGAATATTGTTGGGGTGGATTTTGCCTGAAGAAATTGCCAATGAAGCCGTGGGAGCTTATGCGGCCTGTTATAAACTTGCTATTTTTATGACACTTTTTGCAACCGCATTTCGACTGGGCATTGAGCCGTTTTTTTTCAGTCAGGCTAAAGAAAAAAATGCCCCGGAAACTTATGCCCTTATCACCCGCTTTTTTGTGGCTTTTGGGTCGGTGATTTTAATTACAGTCATCGTTTTTGCTGATGTGTTGAAAATCATTCTCATTCGCGACAGCGATTATTGGGTAGCGATGAAAATTGTGCCACTGATTTTATTGGCCAATTTCTTTTTGGGAATTTATCACAACCTTTCCGTATGGTATAAAGTGACAGACCGAACAAAAGTGGGGGCTTATATTTCCTTAGTGGGTGCCGCTATCACCCTGATTATCAACTTTACGCTCATACCCTCTATGAGCTTTATGGGCTCTGCCATTGCCACGCTGGCCGCTTATGGAAGCATGATGTTGATTTCATTTTATTTAGGGCAAAAATATTACCCCATTCCATACCATTTGAGAAAAATGGGGGTTTACATAGTAGGTTCGGTATTTATATCCGTGCTGAGTTTCTATTTTTTCAGAAATTCGTATGCCTTGACCGTTCCTTTATGGTTAGGTTTTTTAACTTTGGTACTTATACTGGAAAAACAAGCAGTAAAACAATTATTACACATTAAATAATGACAATAAAAATCATCAACAAATCAGGTTTTGAATTGCCTGCTTATGAAACCATCGCTTCTGCCGGGATGGATTTAAGAGCTTCCATTTCTGAAACCATCACTTTAAAACCACTAGAGCGCACCATTGTAAAAACAGGACTTTATATCGAGTTGCCTGTGGGGGTTGAAGCCCAGGTGAGACCACGAAGCGGACTGGCAGCTAAAAAAGGAATTACCGTGCTTAATGCCCCCGGCACAATTGATGCCGATTACCGCGGGGAAATAGGCGTGATTTTGGTAAATTTATCCAATGAACCATTTGCCATTGAAAACGGCGAACGCATCGCTCAATTAGTAATTGCCAAACACGAACGTGCTGTTTGGATGGAAGTAGAAACTCTATCTGAAACATCAAGAGGATCAGGAGGGTTTGGGAGTACCGGCACAAAGTAATAAATCTAACATCTAAAATCTCAAGTCTAAAATCTGACTTATGAAAATAATAGTACCCATGGCCGGTCGCGGCAGCCGCTTAAGGCCTCACACACTCACAGTGCCCAAACCGTTGATACCGGTGGCGGGAAAACCCATTGTACACCGTTTGGTAAAAGACATTGCCAAGGTAATCAACAGAACCATTACCGAAGTAGCTTTTATCATAGCCGAAGATTTTGGCGAGGAAGTAGAAAAAAACCTGCTTGAAATTGCCGAAACACTTGAAGCAAAAGGCACTATTTACTACCAAGACAAACCTTTAGGTACCGGTCACGCCATTATGTGTGCCAAAGACTCTCTGGAAGGACCTTGCGTAATTGCCTATGCCGACACGCTTTTCAGGGCTGATTTTCAACTGGACGAAAAAGCCGATAGCGTGATTTGGGTAAAAGAGGTAGAAGACCCCTCACAATATGGGGTGGTGAGCTTAGACCCTAACAACGTTATTACCGGATTGGTTGAAAAGCCCAAAGAGTTTGTCTCCAATTTGGCAGTAATAGGCATTTATTACTTCAAAGAAGGCGCTGATTTAAAAACCCAGCTTCAAAATGTGCTGGATGAAAACCTCACCCACGGCGGTGAATATCAAATCAATGACGGTATAAAAGCGATGATGAATCAAGGCAAGGTTTTTGTTCCCGGTAAGATAGACGAGTGGATGGATTGCGGCAATAAAAACGTGACGGTTGAAACCAACAGCCGCATGCTCAACCACCTGATGAATGAAGGAATGCCGCTTATTTCAAGTAGTATCAATGAAGAAAATTCAAAAATTATTGAACCCTGTTATATAGGCGAAAATGTGAGTTTGAAAAACGCGACCATCGGGCCCAATGTTTCGCTGGGAGATGGGTGTGTGGTAGAAAACAGCACCATTAAAAACAGTTTGATACAAACCAACAGTACTATTAAAAACGCATCACTGGACAATGCCATGATAGGAAACCACGTTATCTTTGACGGAAACTTTACTTCAGTGAGTTTGGGGGATTATTCAGTAATGGAATAAAATTGAAATTTAAAATTTTACATATCACATTTTTGATTTTAGGAATCATTTGTATTCCTATAAATGCTTTTGCGCAAGACGAAAAAGCTGATGATGAAATTTTAGATGAATTAGGAATTGTTACAGACCGCTTTCAAGACCATTTTTTTGAAGCCCTCAAGCAAAAAGGCATAGAAAACTATGACAGAGCCCTCAGGGCACTGGAGAGAGCCGCTCAGGAATCACCCGGTGAAATTGCCGTTTATTATGAAATGGCTAAAAATCACGGATTTTTAAAACAGTGGGAACAAGCCGAAGCACATTACAAAAAAGTACTTCAAATGGAGCCCGGAAGGATAGAAGCCTATGAAGGGCTTTATGATGTGTATTATAACACCAACAATTATCAAAAAGCCATTGAAGTCGTTCAAAAACTTATTCCCTTTGACAGGGAATACAAAGAAGATTTGGCCAATCTCTATGAACGCACAGAACAATTTGATAAAGCTCTAAAACTTTTAGATGAACTTGATTTAGAATTGGGTAATAACGAATATAGAAACCAACTGCGTCAACAGATATATGTAAAAAGCGGAAATTCACAATCACAAATTTCAGACCTTGAAAATCGCATAAACCGGACTCCGGCAAATGAACAGGATTTTCTCAATTTAATTTTTCTTTACAGTGAACAAAACGATACAGAAGCCGCTTTTGAAACCGCTCAAAAACTTATTGAACTAAATCCCAAGGCTGATTTGGCACATCTGGCACTGTATAAGTTTTATTTAGAAAAAAATAATACTACCCAAGCTCTCAACTCCATGCGTTCAGTATTTGAAAGCGATATTATAGACAACGACAGCAAATTTAAAGTGCTGAATGATTTCTTGATTTTTGTTAACGAAAACCCCCATTTTGAAAATGAATTGGAATCTATGGTTGCTTTGTTTTCAAAAGAGTCAAACAACCCCTTAGTTTTTCAAAAGTTGGGCGATTATTATTTGGGTAAAGAAATGCACAAAGAGGCTCTTAATTATTATAAACTGGGCTTAAAAAACACCCCCGGAAACTTTGACCTCATCAGAACAACGGCCTTGCTCCAAATAGAAACAAATAAATATAATGAAGCTGAACAGTTGACCAAAAACAGCTTGGATTTGTTTCCAACACAACCCATTTTATATTTGTTAAACGGAGTGGCAAACCTGCATCTAAATAACACCTCACAAGCAAAAATAATGCTTGAAACCGGGTTGGATTATTTGATCGACGACCCACAAATGGAGCGCGATTTTTATTTGCAACTCAGCAAAGTATATGAAAGAGAGGGAAATACAGCAAGAGCCGAAGAGTATTTAAACAGGGCAAACAAAATCTCAATTAAAAATTAATTCTATCTATGAACAAAACCCGAATCCTGCTTTTAATTATTGTTTCAGCCACATTTATTTTTTCCTGTAAATCGGCAAAAAGGACAGCTACTCTGGATGCGGGAATAAACTCGGCAGAGTTGATAAATTTTCATAAAAATACAGAGCCTCGTTTTACAACGCTGGCCAGCAGGGTTAATGTAAATTATGACGACGGCAGCAGGGCACAAAACATAACGGTGAGTCTGAGAATGAAAAAAGACGAAACTATTTGGGTAAGCGCTTCTATTTTAGGAATAAGCATCGCCAGACTGCTTATTACTCCGGATAATGTGAGTTATTATGAAACCATCAACAGAACCTATTTTGACGGCGATTTTAGTTTGTTGAGCAGTTGGCTGGGGGTGGATGTGGATTTTCAGATGGTGCAAAATATTTTACTGGGTCAAGCCGTTTTTCCGTTAAACAGTAATCAGTATGAAGCATCGGTTTTTGGCCAAAACTATAGGCTTACGCCCAAAATACAACACACTTTGTTTAAACATATTTTTTTAGTGAATCCGTCAAACAACAGAATGGCCTCACAACAAATCATGCAACCTGAAGAGCAACGCGTGCTTACGGTTGATTATGCTTCTTATCAAAATGCCGGTTTTTTTCTTTTCCCTAAAGAAATCAGATTAAATGCTATAGAACAAACCGATCAAACCAGAATAATTCTTGATTTTAGAACAGTAGATGTCAATCCCGAACTTTCATTTCCATTCAGAATTCCTGACAGGTATGAACAAATCAGACTCGATTAATGAAGCATAGTTTCAAACATATATTTATTTGCTTTATGTTGTTGTTTTCAGCGCAAATGCTTTTTGCCCAACCGGCAAAACAAGCTGAACTGGAGCAACAACGGCAAAGACTTCAGGAAGAAATCAGGCAGATTAATACCTTGTTACGCTCTACGAGACAGCAGGAACAATCGGTGCTCACACAGGTAGAAAACATAGCCAGTCGTATTCAGGTAAGAGAAAATTTAATAAGAGTTACCAATCAGCAAGCCAATTTAATCACCAGAGAGATAAATAACAACCAAGCCAGAATCGAGCAAATGCGCAGAGAGCTAGAGGTGCTCAAGGAAGAATATGCCAAACTGATTGTACAGACCTACAAAAGCCGATCTGACCAAAGCAGAATTATGTTTTTATTGTCTTCAGAAAGTTTTTTACAAGCCTACAAACGGGTGCAATATATGCAGCAGTATGCCAACCACAGGAAAAAACAGGGAGAAGAAATTGAAAGCAAAACACTGGAATTACAAGAATTAAATCAAAATCTTTTGGTTCAGCAGCGTCAAAAACAAGCCCTGATTGAAGAAAACAGAGTTGCCAGAAACCAATTGTTGGAAGAGCGAAAGCAACAAGAAGAATTGATGGCCACATTAAGGCGAGACGAAAGTAAATATGCTGCCCAAATCAGAGAAAGACAACGAGAAGCAGCCGCTATTGATAAACAAATTGAAGATCTAATTAAAGCAGCCATTGCCGAAGCAAACCGTGCAGCGGGAGGCACAGCAAGAGAGCGTGAAAGTACCACTTTTGTAATGACGGCTGAGGCAAAAGCACTGGCTGCAAATTTTACGGGAAACAAAGGAAAACTTCCCTGGCCGGTAGAACGTGGCGTGGTAGTTACCCGTTTTGGAACCACACAACATCCTACACTTCCCAACATAAAAACTTACAGTAGTGGGGTAGAAATCGCCACTGAAGAAGGAGCTAAGGCCAGAGCTGCTTTTGACGGCGAGGTTTTAGCCGTTACGGTTATTCGTGGATCAAACAGAGCCATACAAATAAGACATGGCGATTACATCACAGTATATCAAAATGTAGATGAGGTGTATGTAAAGCGAGGTGATAAAGTTACTACCAGGCAAGAGATAGGGCGTGTTTTTACCAATCCTTCCACAGGAAGAACCATTCTTAAATTCCTGATTTTTCAAAACACCACTAAACTTAATCCGGCTGATTGGGTGTATCAAATGCAGTAAACAATTCTTGGGTTTTATAGGAAGAGAGCCATCAATTCGGTAGCATCTTTGGGCTTCATTTTTCCGGCTAAAACCAAACTGAGTTGTTTTCTGCGTAAAGCAGCATCAAACCGTGCTTTTTCAAGGGGTGTTTCAGGAACGATTTCCGGGACTTCCATTGGCACGCCCATTTCGTTTACAGCAACAAAAGTATATATAGCTTCATTAGCTTTAGACTTTACACCACTCTCACGGTCTTCAATCCACACATCCATATAGACCTCCATAGAAGTTTTGAAGGCTCGGGAAACTTTGGCTTCAACAGTTACCACACTGCCCACAGGAATCATTTTATTAAAAGCAACGTGGTTTACAGATGCGGTTACCACGATGCGCCTTGAATGTCTTCTGGCCGAAATACTTGCAGCTCTATCCATTCTAGCCAATAGCTCGCCACCAAACATATTGCCAATGGGGTTGGTTTCACTGGGTAAAACAATATCTGTGAGTATGGTTAAAGAATCTTTGGGTGTTCTGGCTTGCATAACAAAAGTTTTTGCAAAGGTAATGCCTTTTGGAAATAAAAATTACGAAAAGAGAGAGAGAAAAAATTAATCCATTTCCTGAACTAGTAGCCAGGCATCGGGATTTTCGGTACGTTGAATTTTGCGAAGTTCAGCAAGCGCATCTTCCCTGTTTTCAAAGCTGTTATAAACCACCTGATGCAATCCATAGCGGTTTTCACCTAACAGGCGAGCAGAATATCCCATTTCTTTTAATTGGTCAATTTTTGTAGTGGCATTTTCTTCCATTCTAAAAGCACCGGCAACAATGTGAAAGCTTCCTATGGGTTTTTTAACTGAAACCGAAAGAGCAGGTAGCGGCGGGTTTACTATAAAAGTAGCTTGTTGAATTTGGCTTTCAACCAAGGTGTTGGCTTTTTGTTTTTCTGTTAAATTGTGTTGTTCAACCTGATTGTTGTAAACAAAAAGTCCGCCCATAGAGGTTAGCCCAAGAGCAATCAAACCAATAGCAGCATAGCGCCAAACAGGAATAGACGATTTTGTAATAGCAACCACTAGAGGTTCTTTTTCTTGTGTAGCTTCCATAACTCGCGCAACCTCAGATGAAACAACCGGCGCAAGGCCAAATGAATCTGTAAGGAAATTGGCGTTGCTAAGTGGCGAAAACTCAATTTGATTAATTTGGTTGCTTCTCAGCTCACCAATGGATTCAATCAAAACAATTTCACCGTTTTCAAGAGCGGTTTTGTAATGTTTAATTTGAGCTCTGAGTTTTGATAAAGCAGTTTCGTAAGGAATATTTTCTTCTCCTGCAATATGATTGGCCAGTAAGCCGTCATTGGTTTGGAGATGTCGGTTGAACGAAAGCGTTTTTGAAGGCGGATAAAAAGTATGCGTTTTTACATCTATATGTGCCGGTTTATTTTGGGTAATAAAAGCACCCAAACCGGGCAGAATTACACATTCATACCGGTATAACAAATCGCAGATATAAGTAGACAGTTGCATCACAAACAAATTTAGCACTTTTTTTGACTTTCAAAATTTTAAAACGGATAAGTTTTTAACAAACTTTTTTCACTAATTTTATTGAACTTAAAAACCTGAAAGCGTGACTAAAGAGGAGCTGTTTCATACCCTTATACTTCAAAAAGTGCCTAATTTGGGCGATGCTTCGGCTAAAAAGCTTATTCACAAAGCTGGGAGTACTTCGGCTGTTTTTTCCGAAAAAAAATCTAAACTACTCAAGATTGACGGCATAGGAGAGTTTAAGCTAAAAGAGCTTCACAATAAAGAATACCATACACTAGCAGAGCAGGAACTCAACTATATAGAAGAAAACAACATCAAGGCTTGCTTTTTTAAAGATGAAGCCTATCCCGAGAATTTAAAGCACTGTATCGATAGCCCCATTTTACTGTTTCAGCGCGGTAACATCAATTTGAACAGAAAACGCATTGTCAGCATTGTAGGCACAAGAAAAGTTACCACTTATGGCAGCACTTTTTGTGAAAATCTGGTTGAACAACTCGCTGCACTCGACGTTGTTGTGGTTTCAGGTTTTGCTTATGGGGTTGATATAGTGGCACACAAAGCTGCAATAAAAAACAAGATTCAAACGGTGGCATGTCTGGCTCATGGACTGAATCAAATCTATCCAAAAACCCATAAAAGATATATGGAAGAGGTAGAATACAATGGTGGTTTTTTAACTGAGTTTTGGAGCAGCGACCCATTTGACAGAACCAATTTTTTAAAGCGTAACCGCATTATTGCAGGAATTTCAGAAGCAACTATTGTTGTTGAATCAGCAGAAAAAGGAGGGAGTTTAGTAACCGCTGAAATGGCCAACTCCTACAGCAGAGATGTTTTTGCCGTTCCGGGCAGAGTTACTGACAATCAAAGTCAGGGGTGCAATAACTTAATTAAAACTCAAAGAGCCCATTTACTAACTTCTGTGGCAGATTTGGTTTACATTTTAAACTGGAAATTGGAAGAAGAAAAGAAGAAACCTATCCAAAAACAACTTTTTGTCGAACTGACCGATGATGAAAAAACAGTTTTTAACTACCTGAAAACCGAAGAAAAAGCCCATTTAGATGAACTGGCAATAAAGTGTGAAATGCCCATATTCAAAGCCACTTCACTGCTTTTAAGCTTAGAACTAAAAGGACTTGTAAAGCCCCTTCCGGGAAAAATGTTTGAATTTAACTAATGAAGTATCCAACTTTCTTTCTAACTCGCTTAAGGACTTTGTTGGCGACTTTGCAAGCTTTTTCAGCTCCTTGATGCAGTGCGGTATCAATTTCTTTTTTGTTTAGCATCAACAAGCTGTACTTTTCACGCTGATTTTCAAAACGTTGCAAAAGCAGTTCAAAAAGTGCTTGTTTGGCGTGTCCATAACCGTAATTCCCTTTTTCATAGTTGGCCCGCATGGTATCAAGCTCTTCTTTTGAGGCTAGCAATTTATACAACGCAAACACATTACACGTATCAGGATTTTTAGGTTCTTCAAGTGGGGTGCTATCGGTTTCTATACTCATTATTTGCTTTCTCAACTGTTTGTCAGGAAGGAAAATATTGATGGTATTGTTTTTAGATTTGCTCATTTTGGCACCGTCTGTTCCGGGAATGTACATGTTTTCTTCCTGTACTTTTGCTTCAGGAAGCACAAAAGTTTCGCCATACTTTACGTGAAATCGGGATGCCACATCACGGGTAATTTCAAGATGTTGGAGTTGGTCTTTTCCCACCGGCACAAACTCGGCATCATACAGCAATATGTCTGCTGCCATTAACATGGGGTAAGTAAACAAGCCGGCATTTACATCTTCCAATCTATCTGCCTTATCTTTAAAAGAATGGGCCAAGGTGAGTCGTTGATAGGGAAACATACAGCTGAGGTACCACGAAAGTTCTGTGGTTTGTGGCACATCGCTTTGTCTATAAAACACAGTTTTGTTAAGGTCAAGACCAAAAGCCATCCAGGTGGCAGCCACGCTGTATGTATTTTCTCTTAAAATTTCAGGGTCTTTTATTTGCGTGAGCGAATGCATATCTGCGATAAAAAGAAAACTTTCGTTTTCGGGGCGATTTGCCATTTCTATAGCAGGTACAATTGCTCCCAGTATATTGCCAAGGTGTGGTGTTCCTGTGCTTTGAATGCCTGTTAATATTCGTGCCATGAGTGTTTTTTATTCTGCTCAACAAAGGTACTTTTTTTGTTTGAACTCCTCTTAACTTTTTTGATTGAAGTGAAAATCAGCAATTTTGAGTTTGATCGAAGGCTTTTTTGAGTTGCATAGCAGGGCTACGGAAGGATAAAAAGACAAAAAGCAGGCTCAAAAGGGCAATTTTTTAACCATTTGAAAAAAGTCAAGAGAAGTTCATTTTATGGCTCAATACATTTCTGTATTTTTGAGGGCAATGTATTTAAAGAAGTATATACTCATTCCACTATGGCGCATTTGGTTTTATGTGCTGGTAGTCATTGCTATTTTACTGTTATTTCCTTTTTTACTTATAAGTATTTCCAAAAAAGAATGGTATCCTAAGTTTTATGTTTTTGCTCGTATATGGGCAACCATAATTCTTTTTGGCATGGGTTTAATCCCTAAAATAAAGCATGAGGAAAAACTTAAAAAAGGCAAAAGCTATATGTTTGTAGCCAATCATACCTCTATGACAGACATCATGCTGATGTATTATGCAATTAAGCGGCCGTTTGTTTTTGTGGGTAAAAAGGAATTGGCTCGACTACCCCTTTTTGGGTATTTTTACAAACGCACCTGTATATTGGTGGATCGAAATAATGCCCGAAGTAAAAAAGAAGTTTTTGACGCTGCTCAAGAACGGTTAAAAGCCGGATTGAGTATTTGCATTTTTCCCGAAGGGGGTGTGCCTGATGACAAAAGCATTGTGTTAAACACATTTAAAGACGGGGCTTTTCGTCTAGCTATTGATCATAACATTCCCATTGTACCTTTGACATTTCACGACAATAAAAAACGGTTTTCATATACTTTTTTTAGTGGTGGGCCGGGAGTTTTACGTGTAAAAAGACACAAAAAAATAGATACTGAACAGTTTTCTAAAGAAAACAAGCGATTGATAAAAGATGAGGTGAGGCAAATTATTTTGGATGAGCTTTTAAAGCCGTCAGTCTAAAAACAAAAAAGCCACTCTTCGGCACAGTTGAGCAGCTTTTCTTTTAGTTTATTATTCTTTTTTCGGTGATTCAAAAACAATAAACCGGCAACCTAAATTAAACTTAACTAAAACTTATAACTAAACCCACTGTAAACCCCAAAAATATAGGGTTTAAAGTCGATGGCACTATCACTATAGGCATTCAATTGATACTTAAATACCGGCTCGAGGTTAAAAACAAACCTTCTTGTAAACTTATAATCAAAGCCTAGACCCAAATTGGTGCTATAGCTTACATTGTTTAGATTGTTGGCACTTCCAATTTCAGAACGAAAGCCATCGCTCATTACATTAACTTTGTTATTGCTTAATAACAAGGTGCTCATACCACCTATAACGTTTACACCTATCCGGTTGTTGGATAAAGTATATTTTATTTCTAGAGGCACTTCAAGATAATTGAGTTCTTGTTGCATTGTTCCCGGAATGATTCCGTTTCTGGGAACTATAACATCTCCGTTTTCTGTTACAGTGGGTAACGCCCCCGGAGGTGGGCGCAAAGTTCCGCGATTACCAACAGTAACAACATAATAGGAGTTGCCATAATTAATTGACCTTAGCCCTTCAGGGGCTTCTGCTACAGCAAATTCAATATTGTTGGTGGTATAACTCAAATCCACCATGTTCAATCCGGTTCTAATACTAAATTTGTCATTGATGGCATAGCTTACATACACACCATAACTGTAATTGATATCACCCGATTTAGAATTATTAGAAAATTGAGGGTCTATTGAAGAGCCGCTTCCCAAAGTGTTGTAATATACCGGCGCAAAATTTGGAGACACCTCCCAGCGAGATTCTGTTAGGGTTTGATTGACAGCCAATGCGTCTTCTTCCTTTTGGGCGATATAATCTAACAGCGATATTTTTTTGTCGTCTTCTTTGATTTCAGTTGCTACAACAGCGTCTTTTTCTTCAAATAAAGGAAAGGTAAAAATTTCATCTTTATTGATTTCAGGACGGGTTGTTTCAACAGTCTCTTTTTGTTGAGGAATGTTTTGAGCAATATCGGTATCTAAATTTAAAACAGGAGCTTCCTTGCGTTTTTGTTCAGATGATTTTGTATCTGCCACTTGAGTTTTTACTCTATCTTCTGAACCGCCTAAAGCCTTATGTTTATCTAAAGAAACATCGCTACCGGCATCCATTTTCACATCGTCACTTTGTTGAACAATACCGTTGTTTTGAGAATCTTGTGTAGTTGTTATATCGTCCGGCTGGATGATTTCAATATTTTCAACCTGTTGAGTATCTTCTGAGGTAATTTCAACCCCAGAAGGGGCATTAAAGAAAAAGCTGCCAATACCTAAAAAGATGAGTAAAGCTGCTGCAACACTGGCAAGTTTGTACCAAAGAGGAACCAAACGCTTAGGCGCTTTTTCCTTTTGAAGCGCAGCCGAAATATTTTCCCATACCACCGGAGGAGGGGTAACATCCAGGTGTTTGAACTGCTCTTTAAAAAGCCGGTCTATGTGCTTTTTTGATTTCATTTAGGTGTTGCTCTTTGCCTGAGCGGGTTTATTTTCTTCCAGTTTGTTTTTTAATATCATTCGTGCTCTTGCCAAATTTGACTTTGATGTGCCAACAGTAACCCCAATCATATCTGCTATTTCCTGATGTGAATAATCATCTAATACATATAGGTTAAACACCAATCGGTATCTGTCCGGCAATTCCTGAATGAGCTTTAACAGGTAATCGAGTGATACTTCTTGTTCCTCAATTTCAAGTTCCGGCTCCTCAGCTATTGAGTCGTTCACAATTTCAAAATAGCGCTCCTTTCGGTATTTCTGCAAAACAGTGTTTACAGTAATACGCTTCATCCATCCTTCAAAAGAACCCTTGTGCTTATATTGGCCGATACTCTTAAAAATAGTAAGGAAAGCGTCCTGAAGGTTATCTTGTGCTTCAGCTACGTTTTTAGAATACTTCAGGCAAATGGAGTATAACTTATTAGCAAAAAGCGTATAAAGTTCTCCCTGAGCCTTGATGTCTTCTTCCTTACATTTTTCTATGAGCTCGTTTAAAGCCACTTCTCCGTTATTTAGTGAAATTATCGTAGTTGGTTATCCTAAAAAAATGCATCTACAAGTTTCACCAAAAAACGGTGTTTAACCTGTAGATGCAAATTATGAAGTTGGGTTGCGTTGTTGTGTTTTATTTAACTTTTTAACAAGGCAATAGCTTCTTTAATTTTTTGTTCAAGTTCGTCAAAAAGTTCCGGGTTATCCATTAATAATGCTTTTACGGCATCTCTTCCTTGTCCAAGCTTGGTTTCACCATAACTAAACCAAGAGCCACTCTTTTTGATGATTTCATAATCCACACCTAAGTCTATAATCTCTCCCACTTTTGAAATGCCGCTTCCATACATAATGTCAAATTCGGCAGTTTTAAAAGGTGGAGCTACTTTGTTCTTAACGACTTTAACCCGTGTTCTATTGCCTTGAGCCTCACCATCAGTATCTTTTATTTGGGTGGCTCTTCTAATGTCAAGCCTTACTGAAGCATAAAATTTAAGTGCATTACCCCCTGTAGTAGTTTCAGGATTGCCAAACATCACGCCTATTTTTTCTCTCAACTGGTTAATAAAAATTACTGTACAATGGGTTTTGCTGATAGAGCCGGTGAGTTTTCTCAACGCTTGTGACATCAGTCTGGCATGAAGACCCATTTTGGAATCCCCCATTTCACCTTCGATTTCGCTTTTAGGTGTCAGCGCAGCCACAGAGTCAATTACAACAATGTCGATAGCACCACTGCGAATAAGGTTATCTGCAATTTCTAATGCTTGCTCACCATTGTCGGGCTGAGAAATAATTAGGTTTTCAATGTCAACGCCCAGTTTTTCGGCATAGCTGCGGTCAAAAGCATGTTCTGCATCAATAAATGCCGCAATACCACCTGCTTTTTGACTTTCGGCAATAGCATGAAGCGTCAGGGTAGTTTTACCTGAAGATTCCGGACCGTATATTTCTATGATTCTCCCTTTGGGATAGCCTCCCACTCCAAGTGCAATATCCAAACCAAGCGACCCGGTTGAAATAGATTCAACTTCTTGTACCGCTTGGTCACCCAGTTTCATTACCGCACCTTTTCCATAGGTTTTATCAAGTTTGTCTAAAGTGAGTTTTAATGCCTTTAATTTGGCGTCCTTTTCGTTGCTCATTACTGTAATTTTATAATTTAAATGAATGCTAAAATACTATTTCTTTTGTTGCATAACAACAGAAAAATACAACCTTTTCAACAATTTTAATATCGTAAAAACCGGCTTTTCGATAAACAACTTATGCACACGATTAATAGACTAAAAAAAGGAGATTTTTTAATTGAAAAAAAGTTAAAAACATTACATTTGCAGCCTGTTCTTCCATTTAGAACAAAACCTATTTTATTCTCACTTAAACGTTTATAGCATGCAACTGTACAACACTTTAAGCGCAGATGAAAGAGCCGAACTCATAGACAAAGCCGGCAAACAACGACTTACGTTATCTTTCTACGCCTACGCAAAAATTCAAAACCCACAAGCCTTTAGAGATGCCCTGTTTTTAGCCTGGAACCCACTGGAAGTTTTGGGTAGAATTTATGTGGCAAATGAAGGTATTAATGCCCAACTTTCACTTCCGGCAGACAACTTTTATGAGTTCAAAAACCGTATTGAGGAATATGATTTTATGAAAGGCATCCGCCTGAATATTGCAGTTGAACACGACGACTTTTCTTTTCTAAAACTTACTATCAAAGTTAGAAAAAAAATAGTTGCCGATGGCTTAAACGATGATACGTTTGACGTTACCAACAAAGGAATTCACTTAAAAGCCAACGAGTTTAATGAAATGCTCAACAACCCCAATACAGTGGTAGTCGATATGAGAAATCATTATGAAAGTGAAATCGGGCATTTTAAAGGAGCTATTACTCCCGATGTGGAAACTTTTAGGGAATCGCTACCCATCATTGAGCAACAACTGGCTGAATATAAAGAAAACAAAAACCTCCTTATGTATTGCACAGGCGGCATTCGCTGTGAAAAAGCCAGTGCCTATTTTAAACACAAAGGGTTTAAAAATGTGTATCAATTAGAAGGCGGAATTATTGAATATGCCCGCCAAATTGAAAACCAAAAGCTGGAAAGCAAATTTATTGGTAAAAACTTTGTGTTTGACAACCGTTTGGGAGAACGCATTACCAACGATATTATCTCGCGATGCCACCAATGTGGAGCGCCTTGTGATGATCATACAAATTGTGCCAACGATGGCTGTCATCTGCTGTTTATACAATGTGAATCTTGTAAAGAAAAAACCGATAACTGTTGCTCAACTAGATGTCAGGAAGTGATTCATTTGCCTTTGGTGGAGCAAATCAAGCTTAGGAAAGGAAAGGATGTGGGAAATAAAATTTTCAGAAAAGGAAAATCGCCCGCACTTATATATAAATCTTCCGGGCAATTGCCTGACACACCTTTAGCGAAAGCTGAAAAGAAAAAAGAGAAAATCATCAAAACCGCTATTAAAAAAGTAATAGTTGGTCAAGGACAACATTATTACACCAAATCGCAGGTGGGGCTATTTTTAATGGAAAATGATAGCATCAAAAAAGGAGACACTTTACTTTTTTATGGACCCACTACCGGCAGGCAGCAAGTAAAACTTGACACGTTTTTTGTAAATGGAAGTCCGGCAGATACTGCTGTTTCAGGAGATAAGGTTACACTTCAGTTACCTTTTAGACTACGCCTTTCAGACAAAGTGTATAAAGTTTTGTAAAGCTTTTTTGGGCTTGGAAAACTTCAATTCAAAAATACTATCTTTACGCTTTAGATAAATAGATAAAGCTTTGTGGTTTATCCACACTAAAGATATATTGAATTATGGGCTGTACAAGCTGTTCAACTACCAATAACGGACAACCTAAAGGGTGCAAAAACAACGGCACCTGTGGCACAGACGGCTGTAATAAACTTACTGTTTTTGACTGGCTGGCCAATATGGCTTTACCCGGTCATCAAGAACCGTTTGATTATGTGGAAGTGCGTTTTAAAAACGGGCGAAAAGACTTTTTTCATAACAATGAAAAACTTACATTAAGCATAGGCGATGTGGTTGCTACGGAAGCCGCATCAGGTCATGATATTGGCATAGTTTCCTTAACCGGTGAACTGGTTAGGATTCAAATGAAAAAGAAAAAACAAAAGCCGGAAGAATCCAACCTTAAGATTTATCGAAAAGCAACTCAGCGCGATATTGACATTTGGCACAAAGCCAAAGACAGAGAAGAGACTGTTAAAGTAAGAGCGCGTCAAATTGCCATCAGATTAAATTTAAGAATGAAAATTTCTGATGTGGAGTTTCAGGGCGACGGCTCTAAAGCGGTATTTTATTACACTGCCGATGACCGGGTGGACTTTAGAGAACTTATTAAAGAGTTTGCAGCAGAATTTAGTATTCGTATTGAGATGAAACAAGTGGGCTTCAGGCAGGAAGCGTCCAGATTAGGAGGCATTGGTTCCTGCGGAAGAGAATTGTGCTGCTCTACCTGGTTGACAGATTTCCGTTCGGTAAACACTTCGGCAGCAAGGTATCAACAACTCTCTTTAAACCCACAAAAACTGGCCGGTCAATGTGGCAAGCTTAAATGTTGCCTCAATTATGAACTGGACACTTACCTGGAGTCACTTGAAAATTTTCCGAGCACAGATGTAAAGTTAGTTACTGAAAAAGGAACTGCGGTTTGTCAAAAAATCGACATTTTTAAAGGAGTGCTTTGGTATTGCTACGAAGGCGAATGGATGAACTGGCACGAAATTTCAGTTGAAAACGCCAACGAAATCATCAAACTGAACAAAGAAAATAAAAAAGCAATCAGTTTAGAAGCTTACGTTAAAGATGCCGTTCTCGCTCAAGATGCGGTGTATAATAATGCTGCCGGGCAAGACAGCTTAACACGCTTTGACAAACCTAAGGGGTCAAAAAAACGCCCCAAAAACAAAAAAAGAAGAAATAGAAATCCCCAAAAAAATGATTAAAAGAGTAGTTTACTCCCTGTTGTTTTTGATGCTTTTGGGCTGTACAACCAATGAGGTTTATAGTGAATATAAATCTTTGGCCGATTATTGGCCCATTGAAAAAACACTGGAGTTTACATTGCCAGCGTTGGATTCTGTAAACAACTACAACTTGTTTTTTAATGTTAGAAATACCAATGAATTTAAATACAGCAATCTGTTTTTAATTACAGCTATTGAATTTCCAAACGGAAAAACTATCATTGACACACTGGAATACCAAATGGCAAACCCCGATGGCACTTGGCTAGGTACCGGAAACCGAGTGAAAGAAAACAAGCTTTGGTATAAAGAAAACATTCGTTTCTTTGAAGAAGGCAATTACATAGTTTCTCTCAGGCACGCAATGCGCAATAATGCTTCAATTATGGGCGTTAGCAAACTTGAAGGCATAACCGATGTGGGAATTATTGTAGAAAAAAGTCAGACAGATAACAATTAGTGATGGCAAAAGCAAAAACAAATAAAAAGCGTTCAAGCAACTGGAAATACATCAAATGGTTTTGGTATACTTTTTTTGGCGCAATAGGATTTGTAATTTTCTTGTTTCTTTTAGCTTCCTGGGGTGCTTTTGGCGCATTGCCTACATTTGAAGAACTTGAAAACCCGGAGACCAACCTCGCTACAGAAATACTCTCTTCTGACGGGCAAACTCTGGGAAAATTTTACAGAGAAAACAGAACACCTGTACAATATGAAGACCTTCCGGATCATTTGATACAAGCACTTATTGCTACTGAAGATGAACGATTTTATAAACACGCCGGAATTGATGCTAAAGGCACCCTAAGAGCAACCATTTTTCTTGGAAAACGCGGTGGTGCCAGTACCATTACTCAGCAGCTGGCAAAACAACTTTTTACCGGAGTTAGCTCTAGAAACCCAATATCAAGAGTAGTTCAAAAGATGAAAGAGTGGGTAATTGCCACCAGACTGGAAAGACAATATACCAAAGAGGAAATTATTACGATGTATCTCAACAAATATGACTTTCTTAATCAGGCAGTTGGAATACGTTCAGCATCAAGAATTTATTTTGGCAAAGAGCCCATTGACTTAACCACTGAAGAAAGCGCTATGCTGGTGGGGATGCTTAAAAACTCTTCTTTGTTCAATCCGCTTAGAAGAGAAGAAATGGTGCAACACCGAAGAAACGTGGTTTTGCGACAGATGGAAAAAAACAATTTTCTTTCGGGTAAAATAAAGGATTCATTACAACAACTTCCGTTAAACTTAAATTATAATCCCGAAGGCCACGATGAAGGCTTGGCAACTTACTTTAGAGAATATGTGCGTGCCGAAATTCAGAAATGGATCAATGAAAATCCCAAAGCAGACGGAACGCGTTATAACATATACCGAGATGGTCTTAGAATTTACACTACTATCGATTCAAAAATGCAGCAAAATGCTGAAGATGCTTTAAAGGCACACATAAAAAGCCTTCAAAGAGAGTTTGACCGTCAAAACAGAAATAACAAAACGGCACCTTTTCGCGGAATCACAGAACAGGAAACAGAAGGAATACTCAATGCCGCCATGCGCCGCAGCGACCGATGGCGAATTTTAAAAGCGCAAGGATTAAGTGATGAAGAAGTGAGAGAAACCTTTTATAAAGAAGCTGAAATGCGTGTTTTTTCCTGGAAAGGAGACATAGATACTATCATGCGTCCCATCGATTCCATTAGGTATTACAAGTCGTTTCTACAAGCTTCAATGATGTCTATGAATCCGCAAACCGGTGAAGTAAAAGCCTGGGTAGGAGGTATCAATTACAAGCACTTTAAATATGATATGGTTAAGCAAGGGCGTCGTCAGGTGGGCTCCACCTTTAAGCCCTTTGTTTATGCCACTGCCATAGATCAGTTGCATATGTCACCTTGTGATACATTGCCCAACACTCCTTATACTATTGAAGAAGGCAAGTATGGTTTATTACAGCCCTGGACGCCTAAAAATGCCGGCGATAAATATGGCGGAATGGTAAACCTTAAATTGGCATTGGCAGAATCCTACAACGTGATATCAGCTAATTTGATTGATAAAACCGGTCCGCAGCCTGTAATAGATTTAGTAAGAAGGTTGGGCATTGATACTTCAGAAATGTTAGCTGCACCTGCAATTGCTTTGGGAACTACAGATATTAGTGTTTTTGAAATGGTAGCGGCTTACAGTGTCTTTGCTAATGAGGGCATTTATGTGGAACCGGTAATGGTTTTCAGGATTGAAGATAAAAACGGCACCGTTCTTTTTCAGCATGTTCCAAACACCAGAGATGTTATAAGTGCTGAAAGTGCCTATGTAACTACCAGCCTTATGGAAGGAGTTACTTTGGGAGGTTCCGGAGGGCGTTTACGCAGAACCTGGACAAACGATTTTTATAATAATGTGATGACCGGTTATCCCTATGCGTTTACCAACCCCATAGCCGGAAAAACAGGTACTACACAAAACCAAAGTGATGGATGGTTTATCGGGATGGTACCCAATTTGGTTACCGGAGTTTGGGTGGGTGCCGAAGACCGTTCTGCGCGTTTTCCCACTTTAACCTACGGTCAGGGAGCCACTATGGCTTTGCCAATTTGGGGATATTATATGAAAAAATGTTATGAAGACGAAAATCTGGGTGTGTCTAAAGACGCTTTCAAAAGACCTGAAAACCTTACGATTGAAACCGATTGCACCAAGTGGAAACAAAGTCAGGAACGAGACGAACTGTTTGACGAATTTAGTTTTTAAAAAAATTTCAGAATGATTAATAAAGTTGTACAAGGTGTTAGTGAAGCCTGTAATGGTGTTACACACGGAATGACCTTGATGTTTGGAGGGTTTGGCCTTAGCGGAATTCCCGAAAATGCTATTGCAGAACTTGTAAAAAAAGGCGTAAAAAATCTAACCTGTATCTCCAATAACGCAGGAGTGGATAATTTTGGATTGGGTCTTTTACTTCACCAAAGACAAATAAATAAAATGATTTCTTCTTATGTAGGTGAAAATGCTGAGTTTGAAAGACAAATGCTCAGTGGCGAGTTAGAGGTGGAACTCATTCCTCAAGGAACACTAGCTCAAAGATGCCAAGCCGCTCAAGGTGGCTTTCCGGCATTTTATACTCCCGCAGGATACGGAACCGAAGTGGCCGAAGGTAAAGAAACCCGACAATTTAACGGCAAATGGTATGTGCTTGAAAAAGCCTTTGAAGCCGACTTTGCTTTCGTAAAAGCCTGGAAAGGTGATACAGCAGGAAATTTAATATTTAAAGGCACCGCCCGAAACTTTAACCCCAATATGTGTGGTGCTGCAAAAATTACTGTTGCAGAAGTAGAACATCTGGTGGAAGCCGGTGAGCTAGACCCCAATCATATTCACATACCGGGGATTTTTGTGCAACGCATCTTTCAAGGAGAGAGATATGAAAAGAGAATTGAGCAATTAACCGTAAGAAAAAAATCATAAATTAGTTGTAAGAAGTACAAAGCTAAAAGTTGTTGCTTTTTCAAATATACTTCTTACTTCTAACCCCACATTTCTAACTTTTAAAATATGGCACTTACCAAAGAACAAATCGCACAACGCATTGCCAAAGAAGTCAAAGACGGCTATTATGTAAACTTGGGGATTGGAATTCCCACCCTGGTGGCCAATTTTGTGCGTGACGATATACAAGTTGACTTTCAAAGTGAAAACGGTGTTTTAGGCATGGGGCCTTTCCCTTTTGAAGGCGAAGAAGACCCTGATCTTATTAATGCAGGAAAGCAAACCATTACCACATTGCCGGGAGCCTCTTTCTTTGATTCGGCAATGAGCTTTTCAATGATTAGAGGTCAACATGTTGACTTAACTATTTTAGGAGCTATGGAAGTTTCTGAAAACGGCGATATAGCCAATTGGAAAATTCCCGGAAAAATGGTAAAAGGTATGGGAGGCGCCATGGACTTAGTGGCTTCCGCAGAAAACATCATCGTGGCAATGATGCACACTAATAAAGCCGGAGAATCAAAAATACTTAAACGCTGTACACTGCCTCTAACCGGAGTGAAGTGTGTAAAAAAAGTGGTAACCGATCTGGCAGTAATGGAAATTACAGAAAAAGGCTTTAAACTTTTAGAAAGAGCCCCCGGAGTTTCAGTAGATGACATCCAAAAAGCAACAGAGGGAACTTTAATTGTAGAAGGAACTATTCCTGAAATGCAGTTTTAGCTTCAAGTAAATGCAATTTTATAGATTTCATAAATCGTAAAAAGACCCATTTAGGGTCTTTTTTTTATGCTGAAAGCAGTAAAATAGCACACAAATGTTAAAAAAAAGTGCATTACAACGAAAATATATGTCATTTGTCGTGAAAAACGATTTTTTGTTTGCATCTTTACAGTCCCAAATTAAACCGGCTTACTTAACCTAAGCTATGGAAGTTGCAAAAGTAAAAACAACAAGTGTTAATTGAAATAATGGCAAAAGTCAAAAGACAATTCCAAGTTTTGAAGCAAAAAGTAAAACCTACTTTAATACTATTAAATAGTATGCTTTATGTAACCAAAAAAGTGTTTTTATTTATGTAACCAAAAATAAACCCCGAATCTGTTTGACATTTTCAGATTTAAAGGTCAAATCCCGTTCTTTGTGAGGTTAGAACGGGATTTTTTTATTCCATATTCCCGCGAACTTGTCTGCCGAAAGTTTACTGAAGGCAGGTGCGGGAAATCGAAGATTCAGTGAAGCTAATCTTAGTTTTTTCAATTCTACTTCCCTTTAGGAATCGCATCAATTAACTTACGGGTATATTCCTTCACGGGGTTGGCATAAATTTCATCAGCCTCACCCATTTCTTCGATTTTTCCGGTATTCATAACCATCAATTGATCAGCCATAAATTTGACAACTGCCAAATCGTGTGAAATAAACAAATAGCTGAATTGGTATTTTTCTTTTAAATCGTTCAGTAAATTCAATACCTGAGCTTGTACCGAAATATCCAGTGCTGAAACCGATTCGTCACAAATAATCAATTTGGGTTCCAGAGCAATTGTTCGGGCAATACCCACACGCTGCCGTTGCCCACCGGAAAGCTGATGCGGATAGCGATAATAAAACTCTCTGCCAAGACCCACTTGCTCAAGCAGTTCCATTACACGTTCTTTTCGTTTTTGAGTATTTTTGTATAGATGATGAACCTGCAAAGGCTCCAAAATGGCTTCACCCACCAAAATTCTTGGGTTTAAAGAAGAGTAAGGGTCTTGAAATATAATCTGAATTTCTTTTCTGAATTTTTTGAATTCGCTTTCGCGTAAAGCGGTAATTTCTTTGCCTCTGTAATATATCTTGCCTCGGGTTGCTTTGTCTAATTGAAGTATGGCCTTTCCCAAAGTGGATTTTCCACATCCCGACTCGCCTACCAAACCCAAAGTCTCGCCTTCATACAGCTCAAAACTCACATCATTAACGGCTTTTGTTATTTTTTTCTCCCTGAAAAATCCGGCGTTGGTGTAATATTCTTTTTCAAGGTTTTTGACTTCTAATAAAGGTTTTTTGCCGTAAATTTTTTTGTGTTTTTGTGTGCGCTGCTCTTTACTGACTATTTTTTTATCAAAGCTGTTATTTAAAAAATCCTTGATGGTGGCCAGTTTTTCGGTGCGCTCGTCCAGCGAAGGGCGGGCGTTGAGAAGTGCTTTGGTGTACTCTTCTTTGGGATGATGAAAAATGGTGTAAATAAGTCCTTCTTCCACCACCTTGCCTTGATACATCACTACCACACGGTCTGCAATTTCAGAAACGAGTGACAAATCGTGAGAAATGAATAAAATGCTCATCCCGGTTTCTTGTTGAAGCTCTTTCAGCAAAGCAATTATCTCCTTTTGAACCGTAACGTCTAAAGCCGTTGTGGGCTCGTCGGCAATGAGGATTTTGGGTTTGCAGGCAATAGCCATCGCAATCATTACCCGTTGCATCTGTCCACCGCTAATCTGGTGCGGGTATTTGTCATAAAGCTCTTGAGGGTTGGGAAGTTTTACTTTTTCAAACAACAAGAGTGTTTCTTTTTTAGCCGCTTGAAGCGAAAGTTTTTTATGAAGCACGAGAATTTCAGCCACTTGTGCGCCACATTTCATCGAAGGGTTAAGCGCACTCATAGGTTCCTGAAAAATCATGGAAATGTCATTTCCACGAATTTTTTGAAGTTCTTTTTCGGGTAAACCTAAAAGTGATTTCCCGTTGAATAGAATCTCACCTTCTTTAATTTTTGCTTTTTTTTTGGGTAATAAACCCATAATGGCGAGGGTGGTTACAGACTTTCCGGAACCCGATTCACCCACGATGCCCAGGATTTCGTTTTTATTGAGTGAAAATGAAATGTTTTTGAGCACTTCATTCTCTGCTTTATCATTGAAAAACGAAAGTGTTAAATTTGAAATAGTAAGCAAGGCGTTTTCAGGCATTTTAAACAGAGATTATTTCATTTTCATTCAGGATTTCTTCATTTCGCAATCTCAAAAACACTTGTGCCACGGCAACGGCATCTCTTTCGCAATAGCGAATTATTCGGTCTATGTCTTTTTCTTCATAATAAACCCGGCGCACTTCACTGCCGTCAATATCGTCTTTGGGGGAGGGAATACCCAGAATATGAGTGAGCAGTTTTAAGGAGGTGAAATGTTTGTAATCACCAAACTTCCATAGCTCGAGCGTGTCCAGATGGGGCACTTCCCAGGGTTTTTTGCCAAAAAGGTTGAGTTTTTCGGGCAGTGTTATTTGGTTGATAATCATCCTGCGGGCAATAAACGGATAGTCAAATTCTTTGCCGTTGTGTGCACACAGTAAGTGGTATGAATTATTAAAATGTGTGTCAAGCAGGTTTTTAAAATCTTTTAAAAGCTTGGCTTCATCGCCATGAAAGGAGGTTACCCTAAAATTTCGTTGATCGCCTTTCAGCACAAAATAGCCTGCCGAAATACAAATTATTTTTCCAAACTCTGCCCAAATACCGGCACGGTCATAAAACTCCTCTGGGCTGTGTTCGTCTCGGCGTTGGTACTCGGTTTTCTTTTCCCAAAGTAGTTGAGCGGTATCGTCAACTTCATCAAAATTTTCATATAATGGAACGGTCTCGATGTCGAGAAAGAGGATGTTTTCGAGTTTTATTTTGGTGAGCATAAGTGGATTATTTAAATAGATTTCTTATCCGGGTTTCTACTTGTGTGAAAAACGCATAAAATGTAAACTATATTCTTTTCGGGGATATATTCAGAAAGGATTAAAAACGGAAAAACAGGTACTACACATTCTCTAAAGCTCCTGATTTTTGAGGTAAAAGCTTCCGGGTTTTGAGAAATTGTTTTAATAGAATCTTCAATAAAACTTAAAAATCTATCTCCCAAATAAGTTTGTTTTGACTCATAATACTCAAAGGATTCTTTCAACTCATTTTTAGAAGCTGATGAGAATACAACTTTTTTGACCATTACTTTTTTGTAATTTGATTTTTAATCTCCTCAAATGTTAAGCCCTTGTCTTTTCCGTATTTTAAATCTTGTGAGCGTTTTTCAACTTCTTTGACCAGCGTGTCATCTTCCCACCAGTTTTTGGTTTCACTATAGTCCAAACCAATACTGTCGAGAAAATCTTTGACCTTATTTTCTTGTTTTTCGTTTTTAATATGAACCGTTAACTGTGTCATTAATAAATGTTGTCTTGTAAAGATAATTAATTACTTGAATTGTTGCAACATTTCATACCCCTCCTCAATATACACCCAAAAATTATCGGGAAAATCATTGGAGCCGTCGTTGGGACCTTTTAAATGGCCTAGCCTTACAATCATCAGGTTATCTTCAGGAATGGTAATCACATACTGACCCAAGTGGCCGCGCATTACAAAAAAGTTCTTCCCTTTATAATCTCCTAACCAAAATCCGTAGCCATAAGGAGCTCCTTCAAAACGCGGGCGGATAGATTTTGCAACAAAAGCCGCATCCAACAGTTGCTCACCCTGCCATTGGCCGTGGTCTTTATACAGCTTTCCAAAACGGGCAAAATCACGTGCGTTTGAAGCAAAGCAGCAATAAGCTTTTACAGTTTTGTGTTGGTCACTGTCCAGTTGCCAGAGTGCATCATTTTCAGCACCCAAAGGTTGCCAAAACGCATCTTGAAAATAGTTGGCAAGGCGTTTACCGGTGGCTTTTTCAATAACCATAGCGAGTAGCTGTGTGCTTCCGCTGAGGTACTCATAGGTCACGCCGGGCTCTTCGATGATGTCCAGCTTTAGCATCATTTTGTTTAAATCGTGATAAAAATAAGCCTTGGTGGTGATAGAAAAAGGGCTGTAATAGGCCTCGTCCCAATCGAGCCCAGAAGCCATTGAGGCCAAATCGCCCACGGTGGTTTTGTCGTTTTTGTATTTTGGAAAAAAATCACCCAACGGCTGGTCCAGACTTTCAATATAGCCGTCCATAATCGCTTTGCCTAACAAGCCGGACACAAAACTTTTAGCCATCGAAAACGAATTACTCTTGCTGTTTTGATCAAAACCATCATAGTAAGCCTCGTGCCAGATGCTGTCATTTTTAATAATTAAATAAGCAATCGTTCCGGCACTTTCATGGGTTTTTAGCAGTTTTTCTGTGGGTGGAACCTGATTGTAATCAGGGTGTATCGGCCAGTGAAGGGTGTTTTGACCAGCTCTTACCGTGTCGTTATCAAACACTTTGTAGTCCTCAAGATAAGCGGTTTTGTGGCCTTTCAGATAAATGGTTCTAACCGCTTTAAATAGATAAGTAACATCAAAAATATAGGCAAGAATAACAGTCAAGCCAACTAAAATGGCCAAAGTAGCCAAAACGCGTTTTAGGATTTTCATAAAGCTTATTAATTAAAGCTAAAGATATTAAAAATATGACTACTATTTGTTTTTGTTGGGATGCTGGCGAGTGTCAAATATCCGAACAATATAAATATGATTTTTTCCTTCCCTATAAGTAATTTTACAGTGGTGAATAATTAGTTTTCTGTAAGTGTATTTTAAATGAGAAAAACTTTCGTCAATAGCTCCAATTTTAGTGAATTGTTGATTTGTAGATTCTAAGATTTTTATTTCATCAAAAATGAAATCGATTATTTCTTCGGCCCTAGCATCTCCATAAAGTTTAGCATAAAAGGTATTTACTTTGTCTAAATCTTTTAAGGCTCTAAGAGTAAGTTTAACGGGTTTTTTTACTCTTTCCAATCTTTAAGCATTTTTTTTGCTTCATCAATACTATAGACTCTTCCCGCTTCAATATCTTCTTCACCCTCAGCAATCATCTTGTCTGCTTCGAGTTGGGCTTGATAAGCTTTTATCTTTTCATAAATATATCTCACAAGTTTTTTATCACCCTGATCAATATATTTATAAAGCTCTTTTTTTAGTTCTAAAGTGCTCATAACTAATTATTTTATTACACACAAATATACAGTAAAAGATTAAAACAATTGTCCTTGTTTAAAGCCCGTTTCATGCTCCAACAGCCATTTTTTGCGCCACAAACCTCCGGCATAACCGGTGAGTGAGCCGTTACTGCCTATCACCCGGTGACAGGGAATGACAATCCAAAGCGGGTTTTTACCATTGGCAGATGCGGCGGCACGAATGGCTTTTTCATCACCCAGTTTTCGCGAAAGCTCCAGATAAGAAATCGTTTTCCCGTAAGGGATTTCAAGGAGCAAATCCCAAACTTTTTTCTGAAACGCAGTGCCATGTGGATTCAATTTTAACTGAAATGTTTTTCGCTCGCCGGCGAAATATTCCTCTAATTGAAGAATAGCATTTTTAAGTATATCAGGAATTACATCTGAAATTTCAGGGCTTTCTTTTAAAATAGAAATTGAAATCAGCCCTTGTTCATCGCCTTTAATTTCGGCAATGCCTAGCGGGGTTTCAAAATAGGCCGTTTCCATTTAAAATTGTTCCAAAAATTTGATGCGCTTTTCAATGGGGGGGTGGGTTGCAAAAAGGCCTCCCAAACCTCCAAACAATCCTGCTGAAGTATCTTTGGGTGTGTTTTCGATAAACATATGCTGTACTTCTTCGCTTTTGGTTTCTACGTGGTGATTGGGCGAAATTTTACGCAAAGCGGAAGCCAAAGCCCACGGTTTTCGGGTCATTTCGGCGGCACCGCTGTCTGCCATATATTCACGCTTTCGGCTTAATGCAAATTTAAACAGCAACGAAAACAAATAAGCAATAGCTGCCACTAGCAGTATAACAATCATAAGTTTGCCCGAGTCACGATTGTTGCGGCTCCGACCCATACCTCCATAAAGAAAACCTCTGAAAGCTACTTGCACTACAAAAGCAAAAATGCCTACAAAAATGATGCTCACCACAAGTAAACGCACATCTTTGTTGCGAATGTGCATGAGCTCGTGTGCAATCACGCCTTCCAGTTCATCGTCGTTGAGTTTGTCAATAATTCCGCGGGTGAGGGTAACTGTATAATCTTTTTCACGAAGGCCGCTGGCATACGCATTTAAAACAGGGCTTTCAATAATCTGCACTTTAGGCATTCTCATCCCAACGCTCATACACAAGTTTTCAACCAGGTTATACACCCGCATATTGTTTTTTCGCTCCAGTGTTTTGGCACCGGTGGCCATAGAAATTATTTTGCCATGTGCAAAATAGGCAATTAAAAACCAAATGGTTACTACCGCAACCACAAACGGCACAGCACCTAAAAAAAGTTCAAATGCATAATCGGGGTTTGGATTGCCGTATTGATCAAAGGTTAAGAGATAAACCACCGCAAAAACCGAAGCCAAAATCAACGTGGGAAATGCAATCAATAAAAGAATTGACTTCCGGTTATTGCTCCTTATTTGCTGCTGAATGCCTACAAATTTCACTGCTTAAAATTTTACTTCGGGAGCTTTGTCTAATTCTGCTCTTTGGTCAACACCCAAATCAAACATGGGTTCGGTTTTGAAACCAAACATACCTGCAAAAATGGTGTTGGGGAATTTTTGAACGGCAATATTCAACTCTTTGGTGGCAGAATTGAAGAATCTTCTCACTGCGGCCAATTTGTTCTCAACGTCTGAAATTTCAGTTTGCAGCTGCATAAAATTTTGGCTGGCTTTCAGGTCAGGATAAGCTTCCACCTGAATGTTTAATCCTCTGATTGCAGCAGTCAATTCTTGCTCAGCAGCTATTTTTTCGTTAATTCCGGTAGCAGAAATGGCTCTGGTTCTGGCGTTTGTAACTGCCTCCAGTGTTCCTCTTTCGTGCTCCATATAGCCTTTAACGGCACCAATCAATTGAGGGATTAAGTCGTGGCGTTGTTTTAACTGAACATCAATATCAGCAAAAGCATTTTCCCTGTGGTTGCGCAAACTCACCAAGGTATTGTAAATGGAAATCACCCAAATTACAAGCAAAGCAACAATTCCAATAAAAATTAAAAGTCCCATATAAGTATGTTTTTATGTTAAAATCAATGAATTTCAAATATAGCCAATTTGACGCCTATACAGGCGAAATGTTTCAAAATATTTTAATAAAATTAATTGGGTTCTGAATCGTTTTTAGGGCTGATAATTCCCAAGCGCTTGGCTCTAATTTCCCAGTTTTTTCTTGCCATGGCTTGCATGTCGGCTACATTATCGTGTTCATCCATAATTTCGAGTCCAAGCAGGGTTTCAATAATGTCTTCCATGGTGACTATTCCTACAGGGTTGCCATACTCGTCAGAAACGATCGTGATGTGTGCTCTTTTTTCGATTAGAATTTCAAAAAGTTCAGGAATTGGGGTTTCACTTGAGGTGGTGAGTACATCTCTTTTAAGTGTGCTTAGAGCTTCAGGACCTTTTTGGTCAATCATTTCCTCAAGCACGTCGTCTTTTAAAATAAAGCCGGTAATATTGTTTGAGCGGTCTTTATAGATAGGAATCCGCGAATGTTTTAAATGCTTATTATCGTTATAAAACTCCTCAATGCTTGTATCTTCATCTTCGGTAACAACTACCGAAAACGGAGTCATAATGTCTTTGGCCAAGACATTTTTGAAAAGCAACAGGTTCTTGATAAAAGCAGTTTCATTGCCTTCAAACACGCCCTCTTTTTCTGCCGTATCAGTCATTGCCAAAAACTCTTCACGGCTAAAAGTGTGAATATGAGTAGATTTTCCAATCAATTTGGTGGTAAGGGTTAAAAACCAAAGAATACCTGTCCATTTCAATGGAAAAATTAATGCAGATAAACCAAATGCTGTAAAACCTCCAAGGGATTTCCAATAGGAAGCACCAATGGTTTTCGGGATAATTTCTGAAATAACCAATATCAAAAAGGTCATAATCGCAGAAATAATAGCCACTGAATTATCGCCGTTTCCAAAAGTTTTTTCTGCCTGTACACCCACAAGAATAGCCCCAACGGTATGTGCAATGGTGTTAAATGTAAGTATGGCCGTAAGCGGCTTATCGATGTCTTTTTTATATGCGATTAAAGTTTTTGCAAAGGACTTACCTTCATCCATTTTCATTTTTAAAAAAGAGGGGGTAAAACTCAGAAGCGCAGCTTCTAAAATGGAACATAAAAAAGAAAATAAAATTGATACTGTTGCGTATACAATTAATAAGGTCATATTGCTCTTAAAAGTTGATACAAAATTACTTATTTATTTTTATCAAACCATTTTTTTCAGTAAAATTATAATCCAGCTCTTTAGGAATCAAACAATGAATGATATAAAACAATCAGGGCAGGAAAAACTCCCGCCCTGAAAAAATTATCTGATTTTTACAAATGCTTTTTTATTTCGTCCACCCATTCATTTGCCTGAACAATGCTTTGGTGGGGGTCAAGCCCCAACTCATCATCAAAGAAAACTATTTGAAAAACCGGCTTTTCTTTGCTTTTAAAAACAAGTTCGATAGCCACTTTTTCAATGGTTTTGGCTTTGGGCTGACCCGGCTTAGGAGTTTCTACTTTTAGAAGATTTACACTCTTGAGTTCATTGATGGCGAATAAATCAATTTTTGACTCCTTTACCGGCACGGAAGAAGTAACCAAATGTTTGGATTGCTCATCGATTCCAAGAAACAACGATTGAAATATTGCAGATTTTGTAATTTTTATATTATGGGAACCACATAAGGCTTCCACTTTTTTGATGGTTTGCTTTTCCTTGCGGGATTGGCTTGTTACGGCATAAATAACAGGTCCAACAAACAGCAACAACAGGCCTAAGCCCAGTTCTATTGATATAATATCCATTTCTTAATTTTTTTGTGAATGATTTAATTAAAAGTGATTTGTAATATGGGTGTTATCACTTTAGAAATGGAAATGAAATGGAAAAATTTGTAGAGTAAGAAAGTGTTTTTTGTCTGAAATTTGACTGCCAAAAACAGGCATGTGTTTTATTTCGCTTAAAGCTAAAAGTATTTCAGCCTGTTTACCGTAGAAATGTGTTGGAAATGATTCTAATATTTCAAGGGAATGAACGGAAGTTTCGTGTAAAACCAAAGCATTTGAGCTCTTGGTTTTATATTGTGAAAACGCCTCCTGTTGGTTGGTGATTTGTGATTCAGTTTCTATAGACGCAAAAGCCATTGCCGGTTGCAACAATAGCAACAACAATGAAAAAAAGGCTATGAATTTAGATGTTTTCACAGTGCAAGATTACGACAAAAAGTGATTCGTGATTCTTAAAGGATAGATAATTGTTTTAAGAAATTAACTTCACCACATCCTTTGCAACCCTTCGACTCCGCTCAGGGTGACAATATTATTTTTAACTATTAAGAATTTTAGCGATGTCCTTGGCAAAATAACTTGCAATAATACTCGCCCCTGCTCTTTTAATGGCAGTTACTTGCTCCATCATCACGGCATCGTGGTTGAGCCAGCCTTTTTCGGCAGCAGCTTTGAGCATGGCATACTCGCCACTCACTTGATAGACAGCTACGGGAACAGTAACGGCGTCTGCAATTTCCCTTACAATATCCAGATAACAAAGTCCGGGTTTTACCATAACAATGTCTGCGCCTTCATCGATGTCCATTAAGGTTTCCCGCAAAGCTTCCTTGCGGTTGGCAGGATCCATCTGATAGGTTTTTTTGTCTTTGGGAACATCTTTTAAATCGACCGGGGCTGAGTCCAAGGCATCGCGGAAAGGCCCGTAATAAGCCGAAGCATACTTGGCACTGTAACTCATAATTCCGGTGTTGTGATATCCTTCATCCTCCAGCAAGGAGCGAATTTCAAATATGCGGCCGTCCATCATATCGCTGGGTGCGACAAAATCAGCACCGGCTCTTGCGTGTGATAACGACATTTGTGCTAAAACGGCTGAAGTTTTGTCGTTTACAATTTCACCCTTTTCTATAATACCGTCGTGACCGTAAACAGAAAAAGGGTCGAGTGCCACATCGGTCATTACCAACATATCAGGACAAGCGTCTTTTACGGTTTTGATGGATCGCTGCATCAGTCCGTTGGGATTTAAGGCTTCGGTGCCTTTGTTGTCTTTTAGTTTGTCGTCCACTTTTACAAACACTAAGACGGCTTTTAAGCCCAGGTTCCAGAGTTCTTTAACTTCTTTGGAGAGGTTGTCCAGACTCAATCTATAATAATTGGGCATAGAAGCGATTTCTTCTTTCACACCTTTGCCTTCCACCACAAAAAGCGGAACAAGAAAATCATTGGGTGTAATGATGGTTTCACGCACCAGACTCCTGATGGTTTCGTTAGTGCGTAGTCTTCGGTTTCTTCTTAGTGGATACATTTGTGTTCAAGGTTTATTGTTCAAAAGTTCAAAGTTAATTTAATTGCTGGTCGTTTTCGATTTTAGTTTCCCATCCGTCATAAACGCCATTGTATTTTACTGCGATTTCAGTAAATTCTTTAAAATAATGATCAAATATATCTTCATTAATTGGTTCTTCACAAAAAACGATTAAAAGCAATTTGTCAAAATTTTTCCTAATTTTTTTGTCTTTGTGCTGAGTTTTAAAACCAATCTCGTTAAGATGGGCTTCACAATTTTCTAAATCTGCAAGTTTATCAAAATAAAACCATTGAGTGACCTCTCTCTTTTTATAGAACCGGTCACCAAAAACCTTTAAAATCTGTATGATCCTCTTATTTGCCCCTTTCATAATTTTTTACATCCAGTCTTTAGGATTCTTTAAAACTTCCAAAAGCTTTTCTTCTTCACTTCCCGGTTCAGGATGGTGGTCATATTTCCATTGTACTACAGGTGGCAGGCTCATTAAAATACTTTCAATACGGCCGTTGGTTTTTAGCCCGAATAAGGTTCCCTTATCGTGCACTAAATTAAATTCCACATAACGACCACGGCGAATTTCTTGCCACTCCCTTTGTTCGGGAGTGTAAGGTAGGTTTTTTCTTCTTTCAACAATGGGGACATAGGCTTCCAGAAAACTGTCGCCCACTTCAGTAACAAAGTTGTACCAGTCTTCCATTGTGAAATCGTCTTTGGCTTTGCAGTAGTCAAAAAACAATCCGCCAATTCCCCGTGCTTCCCCGCGGTGGCTGTTGTAAAAGTATTCGTCGCATTTCTTTTTATATTCCGAATAGAAATCGGGGTTATGATTGTCACAAGCTTTTTTGCAGATGCTATGAAAATGTTTTGCGTCTTCTTCAAATAAGTAATAAGGCGTTAAATCCTGTCCGCCGCCAAACCAGCTGTCTATGATATTTCCTTGTTTGTCATACATTTCAAAATAACGCCAATTGGCATGTACGGTAGGCACCATCGGGTTTTTAGGGTGTAAAACCAAACTCAGTCCACAGGCAAAAAAGTCACAATCTCCCACGTTGAAATATCCCTGCATGGCCTTGGGTAACTCCCCGTGAACGGCAGAAATATTGACACCGCCTTTTTCAAATACGTTTCCATTTTCTATCACACGAGTGCGGCCGCCGCCACCTTCAGGACGTTTCCAAAGGTCTTCCTGAAATGTGGCTTTACCGTCAATTTCTTCCAGCTTGGAAGTAATGGTGTCTTGCAGTTTCTGTATGTAGTTGTAGAATTTGTCTTTCATCCTCACCCCCAACCCCTCTCCAAACCGCGTGCGCTAAAGCTTTAGCGGTGGCGCAGGAGAGGGGTGTTTTTTTTGGTTTAAAAAATATTAAAATTATGTGTCATTAAGTCCTTCCTTTAGTTCCCCTCCTTAGGAGGGGTTAGGGGAGGAATATTCCTTCACCGCATCCACAAAAGCCTTGGCATTTTCCAACGGAATGTTTGGCAAAATACCGTGACCTAAATTCACAATGTATTTGTCTTTGCCAAATTCGTTAATCATTTGCGTGACCATTTTTTTGATCTCCGCCGGTGGCGAAAACAATCTGGCCGGATCAAAATTTCCTTGTAAGGTAATGTTTCCGCCTGATAAATAACGGGCGTTTCTGGGCGAACATGTCCAGTCCACACCCAAAGCTGATGCGCCCGAGCGTGCCATTACATCCAGTGCAAACCAACAGCCTTTTCCGAAAGCAATCACAGGTGTCTCTCCTTTCAGGGCATCAATGATTTGCTGCATATACTGACACGAAAACTCCTGATAGTCAGTTGGTGAAAGCATACCGCCCCAACTGTCAAACAACTGAACGGCATTGACTCCGGCTTTTACTTTTTCCTTTAAATAAGCAATCGTTGTATCGGTGATTTTTTGAAGTAGGCTGTGTGCCACTTCGGGTTGGGTGAAGCACAATTCTTTGGCAATGTCAAAGTTTTTTGAGCCTTGCCCTTGCACACAGTAACACAAAATCGTCCAAGGCGAACCTGCAAAGCCAATGAGAGGGATTTCATTATTTAGTTTTTCCCTGGTCATTTTAATGGCTTCCATCACATAACCTAAGCTGTCGTTAATATCAGGAATCACAACGCTGTCCAAATCTTTTTTAGTTCGAATGGGATTGGGCAGCCAGGGCCCCAAACCGGCTTTCATTTCTACCTCAATATTCATCGCCTGCGGAACCACCAAAATATCACTGAACAAAATGGCGGCATCCATCCCATAACGACGGATAGGTTGCACCGTGATTTCTGAAGCCAGCTCAGGGGTTTGGCAGCGGGTAAAGAAATCGTATTTCTGTTTTATTTCCTGAAACTCCGGCAAGTAACGCCCTGCCTGACGCATCATCCACACCGGTGGTCGGTCAACGGTTTCGCCTTTTAAGGCCCTTAGGAAAAGGTCGTTCTTAACGCTATTCCCCGCGGAGGCGGGGATCTCATTCTTGTTTGTACTATTCGTCATCATATTATCTATATCTCGCAAAGACGCAAAGGTGCAAAGCAATTTTTATTTCAGTTTTTTCACCACCTGCACTATCACATTTTCAATAGTGGGTTTGGTGGCGATAATTAGTTCATTTGTATATTTTTCAGCTTCGGCAGCGGTGGTTGTCCCTATGCAAAAGGCTGTTGTGTCTTCCAGTTTGTTGTCTTTCGTAAAACTTTCTACTGCACTGGGGCTGAAAAACAGCACGCCGTCAAAGCTTCGATCAAATTTTTTAGGCTTCAAAATCGTTTTATACACTTCAATTTCTGTGAAATTAACCTTGTTTTTTGTCAACAGTTCCGGAAGTTCATCCCGTCTCAAATTTCCGCAAAAAAAAGTAAACTTTTCATCAGCATACTCCTGAACTATTATTTCAGCGAGTTCTTTTCCATAATCTGTCATTACTTTTACTTGATGACCATTGGCTTCCAGCATCGTTTTTGTTTTTTCGCCCACACAAAAACAGTTTTCAATCTGAACTTTATTGTCAATCAATGCTTTTACCGTATTTTGACTGGTGATAATGGCGTTCTCAATTTTTTCACCTGCAATAAAATCAACTTCCTCAACAGCAATGGCGTTGTATTCCACCAAACCAATTCCGGCTTGCAGCAAAAGACTGCGCTGAGGTTCAGTTAGCTTTTTTGTGGACAATACTGTTGGCATACTTTCACCCCTGCGTAGGCGGGGGTCATGTTAATTTTTGTTCAACTCTTTCTTAATTTCCTCCATCAACTCCTTCCCGCCATTATTCAAAAGTTCTTCAGCACATTTTCTGCCTAAATCGTTGCTTTCATCAATCGGCACCGATTTTTTTACAACAAGCTTTTGTTTTCCGTCAAGGCTCAACAAATTGCCTTCAAAATAAAGAGTGCTGCCTTCAATGGTTGCCAAAGCACCAATCGGAGCTGTACAACCGCCTTCCAACACCTTTAAAAATTCGCGTTCAATATGTACACAAATTTCGGTTTCCCGGTGATTGAGTTTGGCCAGTGCTTCACGTATGTGAGTGTCTTTTTCCATGGCTACCACCAGCATGGCGCCTTGAGCCGGAGCGGGTAACATCCAATCTAAGTCCTCCCCCAACCCCCTCCCAAGTAGGGGGCTTTTGGACTCGTTTTTTGAATCAATAAGTCCTAAACGCTCTAAGCCGGCTTCGGCAAAAATGGCTCCGTTCCAGTTATTGTCTTTTAGTTTTTGAAGGCGGGTGTTTACGTTTCCACGTAAATCCACTACCTGATGATGTGGATATTTATTGAGCCATTGTGCCTTTCGGCGTAAGCTTCCTGTGGCGATGATGCCTTGCTCTGAATTTAAAAAATCCAAGCCTTTGTGAAGCAGCAAATCCCTGTGTGAAGCACGTTCTAGAACCGCCGCTTCCACAATGCCTTTGGGCAGTGCTGTGGGGACATCTTTCATAGAGTGCACGGCGACATCGATTTTTCCGGTGAGCATGGCAATGTCGAGCGTTTTGGTAAAAATACCGGTGATCCCCATTTCATAAAGCGGTTGGTCCAGATTGAGGTCACCTTCAGACTTTACCGGAATCAGCTCGGTTTTATAGCCCAAATTTTCCAAAGCAGATTTCACCTTATTGGCTTGCCAAAGAGCGAGTTCGCTGTCGCGGGTGCCTATTTTTATTGTTTCAAGTTTCAAGTTTAATGTTTCAAGTTTTTAGATTCAAGTTCAGGCTTCTTGGTTTGGAATTTGGAATTTGAAATATTGAAAATTACTTTTCTGTTTTTCCAGAAATAGTTTCATCTTCCAACTGAAACACTTTTTCGATAAGGTCTATGGCTTCGTTGGTACTTCCGTTGGCGTTGCGAAGGTGATTGGCAAAATGGGTGGTAATTTTCTGAATCACACGGCTGGTGATAATTTCGGCCTGATATTCATCAAAGTTTTCAATTTTTTTGCGTTGAAAATCCAGTTCGGCATCTTTGATGGTTTTGAGTTTTTTCTTAAGTGCACTAATGGTGGGCGCAAACTTTCGGGTTTCCTGCCAGGCGTTGAATCCTTTTTTGATTTCGTCAATGATGGCTTCTGCTTGCGGGATAAATGCTTTTCTGCGCTCCAGTGTGTCATCAGTCACCTTTGATAGGTAATCAAGATGGATGAGTTCTATGTTTTCCAGTTCAGAAACATCGTCTGAAACATTCTTTGGAATGGACAAATCCAGTATCAACAGTTTTCTGTCAGAATAAATTAATTCTTTAGAAATCGTGGGTGTTTGACCTCCGGTAGCAACAATCAGGATGTCTGTATTTCTGATTTCTGCTTGCAAGTCGGCATAATCTTTTACGACCAAATTAAACTTACCGGCAATTTTTTCAGCTTTGTCTTTGGTGCGATTGATTAAGGTGATATGCGGATTTTTAGTGTGTTTTATAAGGTTTTCACAAGTGTTACGACCAATTTTTCCGGTTCCGAAAAGGAGAATATTTTTTTCAGAAACGTTTTCAACATTGTTTAGAATGTATTGCACCGAAGCAAAACTTACCGAAGTAGCTCCTGAAGAAAGTTCGGTTTCATTTTTTATGCGTTTGCTGGCCTGAATGACCGAGTTGAGTAATCTTTCCAAAAACGGATTGGTCAAACCGTGTTTTTTAGAGCGTTTGAATGCAGCTTTCAACTGACTGATGATTTCAAAATCGCCTAAAATCTGGCTGTCTAAGCCTGTTCCCACTTGAAAAAGAAAAGAAACGGCTTCTTTGTTTTTATAGACATAAGCCACTTTTTCAAACTCTTCGGCAGTGCCTTCAGTGTTGTCACAAAGCAGTTTAATCAGTTGATAAGGATGTGAAGCAAAGCCGTAAATTTCAGTTCGGTTGCAGGTCGAGGTAATTAAAAGAGCCTCGATTCCTTCGGCTTTGGCTTGTTCCAACAGCGCTTCCTTGCCTTCCTCGCTGAGGCTGAATTTTCCCCTCACTTCGGCATCGGCTTTTTTGTAGCTCAGCCCAACGGCATAAAAAGAAGTATGTTTTGAAAAGGTATTATCCATGAAAAAATTTCATAATGCTGTGCAAATGTAAACGAACAAAAAGATAAAAAACAACGCTAAAAGTACTTTTTATACCGCTATGCGTTAATTTGCCCTTAAAATCATTAAAACAATGATAAATATCATATTTTTGTAGAAAATAAAGGGGTTTTGAACAGCCTTCTTTAGAATCATTCTAAATAAAACATTCAAAAACTAGTGTATGATCATTGAAGAAAATAACGCTGTAAGTTCTTTAAAGACTATTTCGTTTGAAGAGGGTTTTGTGGTGATGTATCTGCAAAACGACACCGCTGAAAAACAGCAGATTACACGCCGTGTTGACAGCAGTTTTATTCAGTTTCACTTTTGTTTAAAAGGACAGGCGGCATTTGTTTTTAATGAAGGTAGATACTCATTACCGCTTATAGAAGAAAAGTCGCTGTTGTTGTACAATCCGCAGCGGGAACTGCCTATAAACATTACGGTTTTTCCAAAATCGTGGACGGTTTCGGTCTTGGTAAGCATCAAAAAATTTCACACCCTATTTTCGGAAGAAGCTGCTTATGTTGATTTTTTAAATGAAGAAAGTAAAGATAAAAAATACTATCAGGAAGGGCAGATTTCTCCGGCAATGGCGGTGGTTTTGAGTCAGATTTTGAATTTTAATCTCAACAAATCTGTCAAGCATATTTACCTGAAAGGCAAGTTGTATGAGCTTGTGGCACTGTATTTTAATCGCCCCGATGAAGTAGATGTGGAGCAATGCCCGTTTTTAAATGATGAAGAAAATGTTCGGAAAATCAGAAAGGCCAAAGAAATCATCCTCGCCCGAATGGCTGAGCCACCAGGTTTGCAGGAGCTGGCAGATGAAATAGGGCTTTCACTAAAAAAATTAAAAGAAGGGTTTAAAGAGGTGTATGGCGACACCGTGTATGGTTTTTTGCTGGATTACAAAATGGAATATGCCCGCAAGCTGCTGGAGGGCGGTTCACACAACGTGAACGAAGTGGGGATGAAAGTGGGCTACAGCACGTCCAGCCATTTTATTGCAGCTTTTAAAAAGAAGTTTGGCACAACGCCTAAGAAGTATTTGTCGTCGTTATCAACTTCGGTTTAACATCAATTTTATTTATGTTTCAATGTTTAAAAATGAGGGCATGAAAAATTCCACGTTTTTTTAAAAATGTATTTTTGTAAAAATTTATGCTATGTCAAAAAAAGGAGCTCTTTTAATCAACCTCGGTTCGCCTGACAGTACAGACCCCAAAGATGTAAAAAAATACCTTGACGAGTTTTTGATGGATCCTCGTGTGATTGATGTTCCGTATTGGTTAAGGTCGTTTATTGTGAGAGGGATTATCCTTAATACCCGCCCCAAAAAATCAGCCGAAGCATACAGCAAAATCTGGTGGGAAGAAGGCTCACCGCTTATTGTGCTTTCAGAGCGCTTACGCGAAAAAGTGAACAAGCAAACTGGTGTTCCCATTGCACTGGCGATGCGTTATGGAAGTATGACCATCAAAAAAGGGCTTCAGGAACTGAAAGAGCAAGGTGTTACCGAAGTACTGCTCGTACCGTTGTATCCGCAGTTTGCCATGGCAACCACCGAAACCATTTTAGTGCTTGCCGAAGAATTGCGCAAAGAGTTTTTTCCAGAAATGACATTTGATTCGCTGCCGGCTTTCTACAACAAACCTGAATATATTGAAGTGTTGTCCAAAAGCATTGCCGAAAAACTGGAAGGACTGGATTATGAACATTTACTTTTCAGCTATCACGGTGTTCCCGAAAGGCATATCAAAAAAAGAGATATTACCAAATCGCATTGCAAAATTGATAAATCCTGTTGTTTTACACACTCACCGGCACATCAGTTTTGTTACCGCCACCAGTGTTTAGAATCAACGCGATTGGTTGCCGAAAAACTGCAGCTTAAACCGGGCACTTTCTCTACTTCATTTCAATCCAGACTGGGAATTGACCCCTGGATTCAGCCTTATACAGACCGAACCATTGAAAAACTGGGTCTCTCCGGAATCAAAAAAATGGCCATTGTCACCCCGGCTTTTGTGAGTGACTGTCTAGAAACGCTCGAGGAAATTGCCATGGAAGGCGAAGAGCTGTTTCACGAGGTGGGCGGTAAAGAGTTTACCACTATTCCCTGCCTAAACGATCGTGATGATTGGGTGCGTGTGCTGAGCGGCTGGATTGACCGCTGGGCAATAGTAGATGTAGAAACAGCCATTGCTTAAATAAGGCTTATTTGTGAAAAAAAACCACTCAGAAAGTTTAGGGACAAAACCCATAGGTAAACTTCTCATTCAGCAAGCGGTTCCTGCTTCTATTGGGATTTTGGTAATGTCGCTCAATATTTTGGTGGATACCATTTTTGTAGGAAACTGGATTGGAGCTATTGCCATTGCTGCTATTAATGTGGTGCTTCCGGTTTCTTTTTTTATTGCCGCATTGGGAATGGCTATTGGCATTGGGGGGTCTTCAATAATTTCAAGGGCTCTGGGAGCAAACAACAAGGCAAAAGCCTTAAAAACTTTTGGCAATCAGGTCGCTATCACTCTAATTCTTACTACATTACTTGTTCTTTTTGGTTTGTATTTTATCAATGATTTGATTCCGGCTTTTGGTGGTAAAGGAGATATTTTTGAACCTGCCAAAGTTTATTACCGCATTGTTTTGTATGGAGTGCCGCTGCTGGCACTTTGTATGATGGGAAACACGGTTATTAGAGCCGAAGGCAGACCCAAATTTGCTATGATAGCTATGATTATTCCATCGGTGGGGAATTTGTTTTTAGATTATCTTTTTATTTATGTTTTTGATTGGGGAATGCACGGTGCCGCCTGGGCGACAACCCTTTCTTATGCCATGTGTTTTGGGTATATTCTTTGGTTTTTTCTTTCGAAAAACTCAGAGTTAAAAATCAATACTTCTCATTTTAAACTGGATATTCCTATCATAAAGGAAATAAGTTCGCTCGGGTTTGTTACGCTTTCGCGTCAAGCGGTGGTAAGCATTACTTATTTGATAATGAACAATATATTGTTTGATTTGGGCGGTGAATCTTCGGTGGCGGTATACGCTATCATTGGGCGGATGCTGATGTTTGCACTTTTCCCTGTTTTGGGGGTTACCCAAGGGTTTTTACCCATTGCCGGCTATAATTATGGCGCACAATACCATCAACGGGTGAGAGAAAGTATCAACAAGGCAATCTTGTTTTCAACCGTGTTGGGGTTGTTTGTTTTTGGTTTTATCATGTTTTTTGCCGAAGAAATTGTAAGGGTTTTTACTGATGAAGCCCGGGTGGTTGCTGAAACTCCCAATGCAATGCGGTGGGTTTTTGCTGCGATACCAATCATATCTATTCAGTTGATTGGGGCGGCTTATTTTCAGGCTATTGGCAAAGCAGTGCCTGCATTGTTGTTAACGCTCACCCGCCAGGGATTTTTCTTTATCCCGCTGGTTATTATACTTCCGATTTATTATGGCGAGATAGGCGTTTGGATTGCTTTTCCCATTGCCGATCTGCTTTCAACAATCGTTACGGCCTATTTCCTTAACAAAGAAATCAGGTTAAATTTAAAACCGGTACCTCAATAGTGATTTAGAATTTGTAAATTTATTCACTCAAGCACACACCTGAATTATGATTTACAACTACCTAAAAGCGCTTCATCTTATTTTTGTAATTACTTGGTTTGCAGGACTTTTTTATATAGTTCGTTTGTTTGTTTATCAAATAGAAGCTTTTCATAAACCATCACCTGAAAAGGAAATTTTAGGCAAGCAACTTAAAATAATGGCCAAACGCTTGTGGTATATCATCACCTGGCCGTCAATGATTTTGGCAGTATTATTTGGTGTGTGGATGTTATCGCAAAGAACGGTTTTATTAACCGACGAGTGGATGCAAGTTAAGTTGGGCTTTGTACTGTTTTTGATTATTTATCATTTTATCTGTCATAAATACTTTAAGCAATTGCAAAGCGATGTGGTAAAACACTCTTCAAATTATATGCGTTTGTTTAATGAAGGTGCTACCATTGTTTTGTTTGCAGTTATCTTTTTAGTGAATTTCAGATATACTATGGATTGGCTTTGGGGGACCATCGGCCTGATTGGAATTTCATTGCTGATAATGATTGGCTATAAAGTGTATAAAAAAATTAGAGAAAAGAACAACGATTAATCTTGGCTTAAACTTTGAGGAGATACCCCCAACCCTCCCGATAAATCGGGACAGGCTCTAAAGGGGGCTTAAAGTTTAGTTTGATAAAACATTCAAAAAGCGTGATTAAACAACTTTTAAAAGTAAGCACTTCATTAAGAACCAAAATATTTCTTTCGATGATTTTTTTGGTGCTTGGGGCTTCCATTTTGATAGCTACTGCCACCATTTATCAATACAGCGAGGATTCCTTTCAATATCATAAAGAAAGGCTAGAGCGAAAAGAAGATCAAATAAGAGCCAGCATTAATTATGAATTGAGAAAAACTTCTTTTGAAGTGGTTACACACAATATTCCGTTGATTTTTAAGGATAAAATTTATGAAATTCAAGACATTCACAACATGGAGTTGCTGCTTTTTGACCTTGAAGGAAAAGTACTGTCAAGTTCCAGAGCTTCCTTTTTTGAAAGACCTTCAGACACGATTCCTAAAGATGTTTTAGATAAACTGAAAAATTCTTCTGATAAAAAATATGTGATTCGTTTTCGTGAAAACGATAAAAAATTCCGCTCGTCTTATTCCTATATCACAGACCACCATTTTAAGCCGCTGGCCATTCTCAATCTGCCTTATATTGAAGAAGATGATTTTATAACCCGCAAACTAAGAAATTTTCTGCTCAGGCTGGCACAGGTTTATTTGTTAATGATGATTATTGCCGTTGTGCTTTCTTATTTTCTTTCCAAACACATTACAAAATCGCTTAGTGAAGTAACCAATAAAATTAAAGAAACCAGACTGGGAAGTACTAATAAAAAAATTGAAACTTCAGGCATAAGCGATGAAATTTCAACACTAGTAAACGCTTATAACAGTATGATTGATGAGCTCCAACACAGTGTAGCAGCCTTGGCAGCCAGCGAACGAGAAACCGCTTGGCGCGAAATGGCCAAACAGGTGGCACACGAAATCAAAAACCCGCTCACACCGATGAAATTGAGTGTGCAAAGTTTTGAGCGAAAGTTTGACCCCAGCGACCCCGAAGTTGTCAACAAAGTAAAAGAGTTTTCGTCGTCTATGACTCAGCAAATAGACACTATGAGCTCAATAGCTTCAGCATTTTCAACCTATGCCAACATGCCTGCACAAAAAGATGAAACGCTGAATTTAATAAAAATAACCAAACTTGCCTTGGATATTTTTAATGAAGACTATGTGCATTTTGAAGCCGAAGATGATGAAATAACCGTAAAAATGGATAGGGCTCAACTGATTAGGGTGGTGACCAATCTTGTTAAAAACGCTATTCAGTCAGTAGAAGAAAAAGAAAATCCCGAAGTCCACATTAAAGTTTACAGTAAAGAAAATACGGCAATTATTGAGGTGACTGATAATGGCGTGGGAATTCCCGAGCAAAACAAAGAACGTATTTTTGAGCCTAAATTCACCACAAAAAGCAGTGGTATGGGATTAGGTCTGGCCATGGTAAAAAGCATTATTGAGAACTATGGCGGTAAAATTTCTTTAAGTTCAATGCCCGGGAAAGGTTCTGTTTTTACCGTAGAATTTCCTAAATTTATAAGCTAAAAATCTAAAAAAATATTCTGATGAATTTTGAAAATATAGTAGTAGAAACTGAAGGCGGAATTACAACCATTACCATTAACAGGCCTTCAAAACTTAACGCACTAAACTCTGCAACTATCAAAGAACTCAACAAGGCTTTGCTTGCCGGTGAGTTGGATAAAAACACCCAAGTGATTATCCTTACCGGAAGCGGCGATAAGGCTTTTGTTGCCGGGGCAGACATTAGTGAATTTGCTTCTTTTTCTGTTAAAGAAGGTCGGAAATTGGCTTTACAAGGGCAACAATTGTTGTTTGATTTGGTTGCCAACCTTTCCACTCCGGTTATTGCGGCAGTAAATGGTTTTGCACTGGGTGGCGGACTTGAATTGGCTATGGCTGCTCATTTTAGAATTGCCAGCGACAATGCCAAAATGGGACTTCCTGAAGTTTCTTTGGGGGTGATTCCCGGTTATGGCGGCACACAGCGTTTACCGCAATTAGTGGGAAAAGGCAGAGCTATGGAAATGATAATGACTGCCGGAATGATTGATGCTAACCAAGCGTTGAATTATGGATTGGTCAATCACGTGACATCGCAAGAAGAATTATTGCCACTGGCCAAAAGCATCGCCGAAAAAATAATGAGAAACTCAACCGTAGCCATTGCAGCAGCCATTCGCTCCGTAAATGCAAACTACAAAGACGGTGTTAATGGATTTTTAGTTGAAGTGGAAGAATTTGGAAACTGCTTTGGCACAGCCGACTTTAAGGAAGGGACTACAGCCTTTTTAGAAAAAAGAAGAGCAAACTTTCCGGGCAGATAAACTGGAAATATTCCAATAAAAATTGTTTTTATTCCAAAAATATAATTAATTTTGAGAGTCAACTCTCAAGATTAAGATATGTCTTTTCAACCCATTAAAGGTCGGGGTGCACAGCATCACACCATAAACAAGTTTTTAGAACACCATCATGAAGTGTGTGATGATTTTCTTGAGTTTTGTTTAAAGGAAGGTGAAACAGCTCAAAAGTCTAAGACAACTTTTATTGAAACTTTCCCAAAAACGATTGTAAACAAAGTAAACAGTCCGGATATTGGGATGGGTTATTCACTAAACCCCTATCAAGGCTGTGAGCACGGTTGCGTCTATTGTTATGCAAGAAATTCTCATGAATATTGGGGGTACAACTCGGGGCTTGATTTTGAACAAAAAGTGTTGGTAAAAAGAAACGCCCCGGAACTTTTAGAGGCTCATTTCCTAAAAAAATCCTGGCAAGCAGAAACCATTGTGCTTTCAGGCAATACAGATTGCTATCAGCCGGTTGAAAAAAAGCTTCAAATAACAAAAGCTTTGTTAGAACTGTTTTTAAAATACAAACACCCGGTTGCCATTATTACAAAAAACGGATTAATCAAGAGAGATTTAGAAACTTTAAAAGCACTGGCACAAGACAATTTAATTCACGTTTCTTTATCAATAACCACGCTCAATGAAAACATCAGGCGGGTATTAGAGCCGCGCACATCAACAATTGCTCAACGGCTTAAAACCATAGAGCTGCTATCTGAAAACGGAATCCCTGTTAACATTATGATGGCTCCAATTATTCCGGCTATCAACAGCCATGAAATTTTGCCAATGGCAGAGCAAGTTTCTAAAAGGGGAGCTAGCTCCATGGCTTATACCATAGTGAGGCTTAATGGCTCTATAGGCGAAGTTTTTACCAAGTGGATAAAAAGTGCATTGCCGGACAGGGCAGACAAAGTACTCCATCAAATTGCATCTTGTCATGGGGGTAATTTAAACGATTCAAAATATGGAAGAAGGATGAAAGGCGATGGAAATATTGCCATTCAAATCCAGCAGCAGTTTTCTATCGCAAAGCGAAAATATTTTAAAGACAAAGAAAGAAAACCCCTGAACAAAAGTTTGTTTGAAACCGAAAGAGCAAAGCTTGCTCATTCTAAAAACGGACAACTTCGGTTGTTTTAAAAAGCTAAAGAGCTCCTTCCCATTTTTTATAAAACTGGTTTAAATAGGCCTCCATAAAGTCATGCCTTTTCTGAGCGATTTTTTTGCCGGTTTCAGTGTTCATTCTGTCTTTGAGCAACAAAAGCTTTTCATAAAAATGATTGATAGTGGGAGCTGTTGAATTTTTGTATTCTTCTTTAGATAAGTTTAAATTGGGTTTTATGGATGGGTCATAAAGTTTTCGGTCTTTAAAACCACCATAATTAAAAGCTCTCGCAATGCCAATAGCGCCTATAGCATCCAGCCGGTCTGCATCTTGAACAATGGCAAGTTCTTTTGAGTGAAATGATTTTTGAACATTTCCGCCTTTAAAAGAAATGTTTTCAATTATTTTGATGATATGTTCAATAACCTCTTTGGGAGCTTGTTCTTTTTCTAAAAAATTTTTAGCTACAGCAGGACCAACAGTCTCATCGCCTTGATGAAATTTACTGTCTGCAATATCATGGAGCAAAGCACCAAGCTTCACAACCAGTAAATCACACGTTTCGCTTTCAGCAATCAAACAACTGTTTTTATATACCCGCTCAATATGAAACCAATCGTGACCACCTTCTGCGTGCCGGAGCGTTTTTTTTACAAATTTGATAGTGTTGTTAACTAGCTTTTCTTCCCGGGTCATTGTGGTTTTATTTGTGTAATTTGTTCTTGCAGGGTGTCAATCATTTCATCGGGATTAAAATCTGAAACTTTTAAGGGGGGATAAACATCAAAAACAAGTTTTGTGCCCAGAGGAATAGGGAACATCCCATAGCGTTGCAGTTTCCATGAGTTTTGTATCCTTACCGGAAGCACATAAGCATCAGGTGCATTTTTAAAAAGTGTCAACAAGCCTGATTTTTTAAAGGGTTTTGGTTCGCCGGTTCTGCTGCGGGTGCCTTCCGGAAAAATAACCACGCCTTGGTTGTGTTTTGAAATGTAATGTGCAATTTTCTTGATTTCATTTTTAGCCTGATCGGGGTCATTGCGGTCAATCAAAACAGAACCCCCGTGCTTTAAGTTATATGAAATTGTGGGTATGCCTTTGCCCAATTCTTTTTTTGAAATAAACTTGGGATGCAAACTTCTCAAAAACCAAATGAGCGGTGGTATGTCCCACATACTTTGGTGGTTTGAAACAATAATTACCGGTTTGTTTTTAGGTAAACTTTCCGGTAGTTTTATTTGGTATGTAGTTCCTAAAACGTGTAGCGTCCTTAATGTTAGCCAATTAAAAATAGCAACACTTTTTCTGTGTGTGTTGTATCCAAAAACCCTAAGGCACACCCGCTGAATGGGGTCAAATACCAAAAGAAAGAATCCAAACAGCAGGTAAAACACTACTGATAGCACATAACTTACTATTTTTGAAATCATCTTCATTTAGAACCAAAAATAAAAAAACCGCCTTGATTTAAAGCGGTTTCTTAAAACTAAGTTTTTGTGAAGCTTAACAGTATTGATTGTAGGCATCCATTAAGTTTTCGGCAATCAACTGTGCAGGGCGGCCTTCAATGTGGTGGCGCTCAAGCATGTGAACCAACTCGCCGTCTTTAAACAATGCCATAGAGGGTGAGCTTGGCGGAAATGGAATCATTTGTGCTCTAGCGGCATCAGTAGCTTCGCGATCAACTCCGGCAAAAACCGTTATCAATTGATCGGGTTTTTTTCCGTTTTGTAACGACATTTTAGCTCCGGGGCGTGCATTAGCGGCGGCACATCCACAAACGGAGTTAACTACAACCAAAGTGGTGCCTTTTTTTTGAAGCGCATCTTCTACTTCCTGAGCGGTATGTAATTCTGCAAAGCCTGCATTCACAAGGTCTTCGCGCATAGGTCTAACTAATTCAGGTGGGTACATAATTTTGCTTATTTAAAATTATTCTAAAGTGCAAATGTATAAAAAAATTATGGTTCTTCCGGCTTACTCTTTGTTGCTTTGGCAATTATTTATGAATTGTAAAAAGCGCTTTAAATTCAGGTGTCATCCATTTTAGATACCTATCTTTGCAAGCTGTTTAATTTTTAAAAACATTTCATTTGTTACGCTGGGTATTAGCCTTTTTCGGGTTTATTTTCTTTCGTTTTATTGGAGCTATTGCAGGCTATATTTTGGGCAGTATGCTGGAAGGTATTGGTAAAAGAACAACGGTTTATACTTCTTCTTCACAAAGAGTTTCCCCGGCAGATTTTGAACTGAATCTACTTTCGCTGGCAGCGATTGTTATTAAAGCAGATGGAAAAGTGAGCCAACAAGAAATGCAGTTTGTACAAAATTATTTTGTGCAGGGTTATGGTAAAGAAAAGGCCAATGCTATTTTTAGAACATTTAACGAGGTAGTAAAAAGCCGTGAAGTTGCTCCCAAAGCAATTTGTGATTATCTAAGAGTGCGCATGCGTTATGAGTCGCGATTACAAATCATTCATTTTTTATTCAGCATTGCACAGGCAGACGGTCACGTTTCACAACCGGAAGTTGACAAAATCAATGAAATTTCCGGCTATATGGCTATTGGTCAACGGGATTTTGAGAGTATTAAAGCTATGTTTTTCAAAAATCCGGACAGTGCCTACAAGATTTTGGAAATTGACAGAAGTGCCACGGTGGAAGAAATTAAAAAGGCTTACCGCACCATGGCCAAGAAATACCATCCCGATAAACTTCAACATATGGATGAGGCTTACCGCAAGGGAGCCGAAGAAAAGTTCAGAAAAGTGCAGGAAGCTTATGAACAATTGCAAAAAGAAAGGGGGTTTTAGTTTTTTATCTAAGACAAATGTCGTATATTTGTGGACAAATGTATTGAGAGATGAAAAACATAGAGGCACAAATCCATCAGGTTAATGAAGCGGCAGCTGTTTATTTGCGCAGTTCTTCAGATGTTTCTATAGATACAAATTTTAAGTTTGAAGATTTACTCAACAACAAGTTATTATTAATTCACACCATCAGAAAGGGCATTCCTTTTTCTTTATTTTCTGAAATCAAAAAGATTGTACCTTTTTCCGATGAAAATTGGGCTGAGGTGCTCAATACTTCTACAAAATCACTACAGCGGTACAAGCAGGAAAGCGGCTTTTTGTTTAAGCCCATTCATTCTGAAAAAATCATTGAAATGGCAGAGGTAGCTCTTCTGGGCAATCAGGTTTTTGATTCTCCAGATCATTTTCGTCAGTGGTTAAACACTCCTTGTTATGCGCTGGGTTCTCATAAACCTTTTGAGTTGCTTAAAGATTCATATGGTAAAGAGCTTGTTATCAATCAACTGTATAAAATTGAGTACGGTATTTTTGCATAATGAAGGTATATAGGCTTTCGCGAAAGAAATATGCCGGTGAACTCTCCGGAAAAGGGGCTTCAATTTCAGGCAATCGCTGGAACTCAAAAGGGGTGGAAATGATATATACCTCAGAAAGCCGGGCTTTGGCCATGGCCGAAGTTATTGTTCACCTTTCGCTGGATGTGCTGCCCAAGGATTTTGTTTTGCTTGAAATTGAAATCCCTGATTCTATCCCAATTAAAAAATTAAGCACTAAAAAATTACCTGAAAACTGGAATGCTTTTCCGCATCATCCGGCCACACAAAAATTGGGAGATGCATTCATTAAAGACGGAATGTTTGCTGTTTTTCAAGTGCCATCGGCGGTTGTAAATGGTGACTCAAACTTTTTGATAAACCCCAACCACCCCGACTTCAAAAAAATAAAGATTGCTTCACAACACCCTTTTTTGTTTGACCAACGGTTGATAAAGTGGTAGCTTAAAACTGATACCTCACGGCAAACTGAATGTTTCTTCCGGGATTTGCAATTTCAAAAGCTCTCAAGATAGACAGGTGGTCAACATAGTTAGTATTGAAAATATTTCTAACCTGAAGACTTGTGTTTAGCGTTCCTTTTTCAAAAACAAAATCTCGTGCAATTCCGCTGTGAAACAGGGTGTATGCCGGAGTGTTTAACTCATTAAACCCGGGACGGTTTTGTGCAGCGGTGTGATTGACGGCGGCTGTAAATACTGTGTTTGTTGAGAAAAAAGGACGGTAAGCCAAGTCAAGCCCAAACCGATCCGCCGGAATAAAGGTTAAGTTTTCATTGTCATTTTTTAATTCTCCTCTCACGATAGCAGCGACGGCTCTCAACTGAAAATCATCGTTTTGAAAAGGGCGGTAGGTCATTTCCCATTCGGTGCCGTAAAGGAGTGCGTCTTGTTGTTGAAATTCCCAAATTTCCAATCCGTCTTCGGGTCTTATTTCTCCTGTGTTGGTAAAGAAAATATAGTTGGCAATGTCATTTACATACAAGGAGGTTCCCAGTCTTATTGTATTTCCTGTAAAGGTATAAGTCAAATCAGTTTGCAGGCTTTGTTCTCTTTTAAAATCGGCATTACCCACTTCAAACCTGCTGGTGCCGGGATGGGGGCCGTTTGAAAACAGCTCGGCAAGGTCTGGAGCTCTAAAGCCAGTAGATGTATTGAGCTTTAATTGATGTGCCGGGTTGATGCGGTAACTCACGCCCATTGAACCCGTGAAGCCGCTGAAGTTTCGGGAGAGTTTTCGGTTTTCGGGATTTCCGGGCAGGACAAAACCATAATCAATTAGTGAAGGAGCATTTGCGCTGGCTTCTAATGTGCGATAATCAAAACGGAGCCCGCCCTGCAGGTAAAATTTATTGAGTTGTTTGCTTCCCAAATAGTAAACGCCCACGTCTTGTGCTTTTGCATCGGGAATGAGAATTTCTTCGGCAGCGGCTTTGTTGGAAGTATTGATTAAACTTGCCTGCACACCCAATGTGTGTGTAAATCCAGATTTGGGAAAGAGGCTGATTCTTCCGGTGAAAAAGGTGTGATGCTGCTTCAGACCCAAATCAATTTCGTCAAAATCATCTTCAATTTCGCTGCGGTCATTAAAGTGGTGAGAGAGGTGTAAAAAAGTTTGGAATTTTTCGTGTAAACGCTGTTCACTAAAGGAAATCAAATAATCGCTCACTTCCTGAAAGGGCAGCTGCATACTGCGGTCGTTTCGGGTGGTGGCGAGGGTTTCTTCCATTTCATCATCTTCAATGATGCCCAAATTTTGTTTTTGATAGGTAAATGACAGTTTGTTTTTGTAGTTGTTTTTATCCATGCCTGTGTGTAGCCTGAAAGTGCTGTAGTTAAAACGGCTGTTGCCAATGATGCGGTTGTTTCCGTTTTTATAATCGGCGTGGTTTTCGTGAGCGGCATCTGCTGCCACAAAAAGGTTATTTTCAAATTTATTTCCGATAGAGCCATAGGTTCTTAATCCGTTTGAGGTGCTGCTGAAGGTTGCACCCACATTGCCGGTAAAGTTTTCTGAAGTTAAATAAGACTCATCGTCTTTTACAATCAGCACACCGCCAATGGCTCCTGAGCCGTATAGAATGGAAGCCGGCCCTTTAATGACATCAACACTTTTCACGCCCAAACCGTTTAAGCCCAAGCCGTGGTCCTGCCCCCATTGGTGATTTTCAACTTTGTTGTTTTGGTAGAGTGTTACTACTCTTGAAAACCCCAGCCCGCGGATGAACGGCTTTACAATTCCGGGGCCCAGCTCGGCACCGCTGATGCCGGGTAATTCTTTTAAAGTTCCTGCAATTCCGCCGGCATTGGCGCTTTGAGCAATATGCTGCATATTCAGTTGGGTAAGTGCGTAGGGGGTGCGGCGTGTGAGACCGCTTTGTTGGTCTATAATAATCTCGTTCAGCATCTCGTCTGCCTCAGTCAATACAATAGTAACTTCTATGCTATTTGTATTTTGAAAAGAAATGGTTTTTGTCGCCGTTTGATAGCCGATTGCTCTTATTTCCAGCGTAGGGTTTAACGTGGTGGTTTCTAATTTAAAAACCCCATTACTATCTGCTTGAGTTCCAGTTTGGGTGTTATTGATTAAAACTGTAGCAAAAGGAACCGGGCCATTTAGATCTTGAATGGTGCCTTCAATTAGATTTGCTTGTTGTCCAAAAATTGGCACACAAAGAATAGAAAATAATACTGCTGAAAATATCTTCATCGAAATAAATTTTGACAAAAATATAAAATAAATTTAGACAAGACTAAAAAAGTATTTTTGTATTATATAAATTTGTATTTTTGTGGAAGAAAAAAAGAATATGTTCAGTGATTCTGAAGAAAATTATTTAAAGGCCATCTTTCATTTGGAGCGTTTTTCACAGGAGGGAGTTTCTACCAATGCCATTGCCGAGCAAATGCAGACCAAAGCCTCGTCTGTTACTGATATGCTCAAAAAACTTTCAGACAAAAAGCTGGTGAATTATGTGAAGTATCAAGGCGTTACTTTGACAAAAGAAGGGAAAAAAACGGCTGCAAAAATCATCAGAAAACACCGCTTATGGGAAGTTTTTTTGGTGGAAAAACTTGATTTCAACTGGGATGAAGTTCACGAGGTTGCCGAGCAGTTGGAGCATATTGATTCTGATAAACTGGTAGATCGTTTGGACAAACACTTGAATTTCCCAAAGTTTGACCCGCATGGCGACCCCATTCCCTCAAAAGACGGTACTTTTCCCATAAGGGATAAAGTGCTGATTAGCACTTTAAATGCCGGCGATAGCGGCGTTTGTGTGGGGGTAAAAGATACTTCAACTTCATTTTTAAAATTTTTGGATAAAAACGGAATTGCTTTGGGTAGAAAAATTTCAATCGTTGAAAAAGAAGATTTTGATGATTCTTTCAAAATAAAAATAGGAAATGAAACACTTATGATTTCCAATCAAATTGCCTCCAACCTTTATTTAAAGACTCACTAATTTATGAATAGTATTATTGCTTATTTTGAGCAGCTCGACCCTGTTTTAGCGGCACTTTATGCGGGTTTGTTTACTTGGGTGTTAACCGCTCTGGGCGCTTCTGTGGTTTTCTTTTTCAAAAATATGAGCCGGGCAACATTGGATGGAATGTTAGGTTTTACTGGGGGTGTTATGGTGGCGGCCAGTTTTTGGAGTTTGTTGCAGCCGGGTATTGAAATGAGTGACGGTGAGGGTTTTGTAAAAGTTATTCCGGCGGCAATCGGCTTTTTTCTGGGGGCGTTGTTTCTTTTTGGACTGGATAAAATTTTACCACACTTGCATATCAATTTTAAAGAAAGTGAAAAAGAGGGCGTAAAAACTCCTTGGCACAAATCTACTTTGTTGACGCTGGCAATTACGATGCACAACATTCCGGAGGGGCTGGCAGTTGGGGTGCTTTTTGGAGGTGTAGCCATGGGGATGGATGGTGCTACCATTGGGGGTGCTGTGGCTTTGGCAATCGGTATAGGGCTTCAAAACTTGCCGGAAGGCATTGCAGTAGCTATGCCATTGAGGCGCGCCGGAATGAGCAGAAAGAAAAGCTTTATGTTTGGTCAGGCGTCAGCCATTGTTGAGCCCATTGCGGCGGTAATTGGTGCCTGGGCAGTACTTACTTTTGAACCCATTTTGCCATATGCACTTTCATTTGCGGCAGGTGCTATGATATTTGTTGTGGTTGAAGAAGTAATCCCGGAGACACAGCGTGATAAACACACCGACATAGCCACTATGGGCTTTATCGGCGGATTTATTTTAATGATGGTACTGGATGTTGGACTTGGGTAAGCTTAACTGTTTGGATTCCAAGTTTGCGATTTCACCTGCATGGCAGCTATCAAAATATCCTTTTGACTGATAAGACCTATCAGTCTGCCGTCTTCAACGATAGGAAAACGTCTGCGTTTGGCATTTAGAAACTTTTTGGCAGCATCAAAAATGGTCATTTCACAGTCAATAGTTTCTACATTTCTTGCCATACAATCCTCTACCCTTACAGTTTCAATGGGCATATTGTAATATTGACTGTCTGAAAGCTGTTTAATACAATCCCCTTCGGAAATGATACCCACAAGTTCAAATTTATCATTAACAACCGGTCCGCCCGAAATTCTGTTATTGATAAGCGCTTCAATAACTTCAGAGACTGATTGCTCCGGTTTAAATACAGTCATGGATACTGACATAAAATCTTTTACCTTAATGTTTTGAGTGGGGTGTTTGTCTTGCCCGACAAATTTACCCTGATAACTTTTGACCATGGCTTAAAAATTTAGTACAGAAATATAAGCAAAAAATTTCATTTCATTTGTTGTACTTTTCCTAAAAGATAAATAATGTATCTTTAAACGGCTTAAAAAATCCATTCAAATGAAGCTTTCTAACCAAACCACATTCATCTCTTTTCTGTTTTTGATACTGCTTGTTTATTTGAGTTTTAAGACATTAATGCCTTCAAAAATAACTGATGCAACTGTTCCTGAAACCCAATTTTCCACAGAACGAGCGTTGGAACAATTAAAAGTTATTTCAGAAAAGCCCCATTACATTGGCAGTGATGCACACAACGAAGTGCGTGAATATTTAATCACACAATTGGAGCTTTTGAGTCTTGAACCTCATGTTCAGGAAGGGTTTACACTTAATAAAAAGTGGAGTGTTTTGGCAAAGCCGAAAAATATACTGGCGCGCATTCCCGGAAGTGAAAACGGAAAAGCACTGATGCTTCTGGCACATTATGACAGTGCGCCACATTCAAAAAGCCACGGTGCCAGTGATGCCGGCTCTGGAGTGGTGGCAATTCTTGAAGGTGTCAGGGCTTTTTTAGCATCGGGCGAAATCCCCCAAAATGATATTATTATTCTTTTTAGCGATGCCGAAGAAATCGGTTTGATGGGTGCCAAACTGTTTGTGGAAGAACATCCTTGGGTAGATGATGTGGGCATAGTGGTCAATTTTGAAGCCCGGGGAAGCGGCGGCCCTTCTAATATGATTCTTGAAACCAACCAAGGCAACGCAACACTTATCAAAGAATTTGTAAAAGCAAACCCTTCACATCCGGTGGCGTCGTCGCTGATGTACAGCATATATAAGATGTTGCCCAACGATACTGATTCTACCATTTTTAGAGAGCTGGCAGATATTGACAGCTACTTTTTTGCTTTTATTGATGACCACTATCACTATCACACAGCAGAAGATACTTTTGAAAATCTTGACCGAAACACCTTGGAGCATCAAGGCACTTATGTTACTGCCATTATCAATCATTTTGCCTTTAGTGATTTGGAAAATTTGAAAGCAGCCAATGATTATATCTATTTTAATATGCCTTTTATAAAAATGGTTTATTACCCTTTTTCGTGGATTATGCCTATGTTGATTTTGGCAATTCTTCTTTTTTTGGGATTGATTATTTACGGGTTAAAAAACAAAAAATTGAACCCAAAAGAGCTTCTCAAAGGGTTTTTGCCTTTTGTTCTATTATTAGTAATTTGCGGGGTTTTAGCACACTTTGGATGGAAACTATTGCTAAAATTGTATCCCGGATACAACGAGATTTTACACGGTTTTACCTACAACGGGCATTTGTATATTGTGTTTTTTGTATCGCTTTCACTGGCAGTTTCTTTTTGGATGTATTTTAAATTTTACAACAAAGAAAATAGTGTGAACCTCTTAATCGCTCCTTTATTTTTCTGGCTTCTTATTTGTGCATTGCTGGCTGTTTATCTCAAAGGGGGCGCCTTCTTTATAGTTCCTGTATATTTTACACTGGCGATGTTGTTTTTAAGAATTCAATACAAACAACCCAATGTGTTATTGCTGTTGTTTTTGTGTGTACCGGCAGTTTTTATACTGGCACCGCTTATCCAGTTTTTTCCGGTGGGGCTGGGGCTTAAAATGTTGATGGGAAGTGCTGTTTTCACCGTGTTGTTGTTTGGATTACTGCTGCCGCTTTTGGTGTCATTCAGGATGAAAAAAACCTTTGCAAGCCTGTTTTTGATTTTTGCTGGGATTAGCTTGGTGACTGCACATTTTCAATCCGGTTTTAGTGATGAACGTCACAAGCCCAACAGTTTGGTTTATTTTTATGATTCAGATTCCGGGGAGTCTTATTGGGTTACTTATGATGAGGTGCTGGACTCCTGGACAGAAAATTATTTGGGTGAGTCTAAAGTAGAAGCTTCAGAAGTGATTGAAAATGTAGCCGGCAGTAAATATGGCACCGGTTTTTCTTATGCTGTAACCGCACCCGATAAAGCAATTCCTCAACCTGAAATCACACTGCTAAACGACACCATCGACGGTGATTATAGAGAGGTTGTTTTATTAATTGAGCCACAGCGAAAAGTAAACAGAATAGCCCTTTTTGCTGATAAAGAAGCTGTTTTTAACCATTTTGAAGTAAATGGGCAGCCTTTTCCAAAGAACGAATCTACCGGAAACGCCATTGAAAACAGAAGAACAAACATCCTGCTTAGCTATTATGTCTCTGACGGTGACAATTTGGAAATTAAATACCGTTTTCACAAAGACCAAAATAGCCCATTTCTTATTCAGGAAATGTCGTTTGATTTGTTGGAGCATGAAAAATTTACGATTCCCGCACGCTCTTCATCAGAAATGCCCAAACCTTTTATCACGACTGATGCTGTGATTTTGCAAAAAGCAATTGACATTGAAAAATTAATTTTACAAACACCCGCTGAAATTGCTGAAGATGAGTTTGACACAAATTAGCATTTTAGGTTGTGGATGGTTGGGTTTTCCGCTTGCAATTTCGCTGCAGCGAAAGGGTTATCAAATTCAAGGTTCGACAACTTCAGAGGAAAAAACGGCAGTTTTAAAAAATGCCGACATTGCCCCTTTTTTAATTCGGCTAAATACTGAAAAGATTTCAGGAGAAGCAGCAGCTTTTTTAAAGGGAAGCCAACTTTTAATCATCAATGTCCCACCCGGAATGAGAGGCAATTCTCCGGAACTTTTTAGCAGTAAAATCGAAAAATTGCTTCCTTTTATAGAAAAATCAACGGTTAAAAATGTTCTGTTTGTGAGTTCCACTTCGGTTTTTGGAGATGCACAGGGGGTGGTTGATGAAAACACACTCCCGGAACCCGATACTTTTTCCGGTAAGGATTTATGGAAAACAGAAAAGCTTTTACAAGCAAACCCACATTTTAAAACTACAATAATTCGTTTCGGCGGATTGATAGGTGAAGATAGGCATCCGGTTTATTATCTTGCCGGAAAGTCAAATCTGAAGAATGGTAAATCGCCTGTAAATCTGATTCACAGAAACGACTGTATCGAGTTAATTGAAAAAATCATTGAGTTTAATTATTGGGGAAAGACGGTTCACGGGGTTTTCCCATATCACCCTGCCAAAGAAAAATATTACATCAATCAGGCAGTAGTCAAAAATTTACCACTTCCGCACTTTGAAAATTCTGATAACTTAAGCCAAAAAAAAGTTATAAGTTGTGTAATTGGAAAAGGGCTTTTGTTTGCATTTCACAACCCCATAGAATAGATTTTCTTTATTGAAAGACCGTTACTTCTTATGTGCGAGGTTAAAATATTTTGATTTTATTTATATTTGTAAAAAACGATTAACTATGAAAAGAACTATTTTTTACTTTGCATTGATTTTTATGGCAGCCCCATTATTGACTTCTTGTTCACACCGTTTGGTTGGTACCTGGGATGTTACAAGTTATGAAACTTCCACACAAGGTGTTCAGGCGGTTAAGTTAAACAATATTGGAACTATGTCATTCAGATCTAACGGGCGGGGAGAGAAAAATTTAAATTATGAAATTTTTCAAATCCGTCGTGAAGACCAATTGCCTTTTAGATGGGTTGCATCAGACCAATTTGTAACTATTGATGGTGACAAAGAACAGTCAGATTTTATAAAAACCTGGATTATTGTTGAAAACAGAAGAAGATTTCAAAAATGGCGTTCCACCGACGGTCAAAACCAAGTGCAAACTTTAGAACTAACAAAACAATAAAAAAGGGAGCAAATTGCCCCCTTTTTTTATGGTTATTACCAAATTTTAATTCGGTCTTCGGGTGCTAAATACATAGCATCCCCGGGTTGAGTATTAAATGCTTCGTGAAAAGCATCCAGGTTTCTAATGGGCACCCAGGCTCTGTAATTTCCCGGAGAGTGAGGGCCTAAACGCAATTGACGCATCATAGCTTCTTCTCTGTATTGAATTCTCCAGATGGTTGCCCAAGAAAGGAAAAATCGTTGCTCTTGTGTAAATCCGTCAATCAATCCGGGGTCTCCGTGTTCAGCCAGGTGAAGTCTCAAACCGTCTAACGCAGCATTGGTGCCACCAAGGTCGCCAATATTTTCGCCCAAAGCCAGTTTTCCGTTGATAAATTGACCGGGCAATACTTCAATAGCGCTGTATTGGTCTGCCAAGCCTTGACCCAGTGCTTCAAAAGCAGTTAAGTCTTCTTCAGTCCACCAGTTGTTCAGGTTTCCGTCTTTGTCAAAACGGGCACCGCTGTCATCAAATCCGTGAGAAATTTCGTGACCAATTACGGCACCAATTCCGCCAAAGTTAACAGCAGCATCTGCTTTATAGTCGTAGAAAGGCGGCTGTAAAATAGCTGCCGGGAATACAATTTCGTTAAAAGAGGGGCTGTAGTAAGCATTAACGGTTTGTGGCGACATAAACCACTCAGATTTATCAACCGGGTTTCCTAGTTTTTCGATAGTTCTGTTATAGTTCCATTGGGCAGCCGCCATACGGTTGTCAAAATAGCTTGCACCTTGTTTTACTTCAAGTTCTGAATAGTCTTTCCACTCATCAGGATAACCAATTTTGATATTCATGCTATGAAGTTTTTCTAAAGCTTTTACTTTAGTGTCTTCGGTCATCCACTCCAGTGCCTTAATTCTGGTGTCAAACGCCTGAACCACTTTGTCAATCATATCTTCAGCGGTTTGTTTCGCTTCTGGCGGAAACATTTCTTCTACATACAACATGCCTAAGGCTTCACCCACAACACCGTTTACAACAGCAAGTGCTCTTTCGTCCAGAGGGCGTTGTTTTTCTGCACCTGTCATAGTTCTTGCATAAAAATCCCAGTTGGCTTTTTCGATTTCCATCGAAAGCATACCGGCAGAACCTCTGAAGGCAGACCATCTCAGGAAGGTTTTCCAATCTTCTACTTCATTTTTAGCAAAAACATCTTTTAATGATTTTAAGTATGCCAATTCGGTAACGATAACGGTATCCACTTTTTGAGCACCAATACCTTCAAAATACTTGTTCCAGTTGATTTGAGGCACCATTTCCTGTAGTTGATTTACAGAACGCGGGTTGTTTCTTTTTCTGGCATCACGACGGTCAACACGGTCCATTCTTGGTTCGGCTAAAACAGTTTCAAAAGCAAGTATGCGTTGTGCCTGTGCAGCCGCCTCTTCTTCGCTATCGCCTAAAAACTGAAGCATACGGGTGATGTGTTCTACATATTTTTGACGCTTTTCTTTAGAGTCTTCATCATCGTTGAGGTAGTAATCTCTGTCTGGAAGACCTAAGCCCGAAGCTCCAATATAGCCCACATTCATATTACTGTCTGTAGGGGCTCCGGAAACAAAAAAGCCAAAAAAATCTGAACTGCCCATGGATTGCATTTCAACTAAATAGTCTTGTAAATCATTTATATTTTGAATGGATGAAATACGTTCCAAGTAGGGAAGAACAGGCTCAACACCCGATTCATTTCTGGCAACAGTATCCATAATTGATTCAAAAAGATAGACCGCTTTTGCTTGATCTGAACCCGGTTTCAAATTGGGGTCATTCATCGCTCTTTTTAAAATAGCCAATGCGTCTTCATTGGTTTTCTTTCTTAAAACCGCAAAACTTCCCCAGCTGGTTTCGTCTTCAGGAATGGGGTTGGCATCCAGCCATGACCCGTTTACGTATCTAAAAAAATCTTCTGTAGGGCTTACAGTGGTGTCCATATAGGCAAGATTGATGCCTCGTGGTGTTTCGTCAGCTTGCTGTTTATCTGTTTTGCAGGCCACAACCATAAAGGCACCTGCAACCAAAGTCAGCATAATTTTAATTGTTTTGGCTTTCATTATTTAATTTTTGGATTTGATTTTAATAAGACGCCCAAGATATTACTATTGTGAGAGCTTTATTGTTAAAGAATATTTAAAATAAGGCGACAAAATGTGACTATCACACTGAACTTAAATTTTTTAGAGGAAAGGTTTTCGAAAAATTAAAAAACGAAAATTAGAAATAAAACCCGGGCTTAATTTTGATTGTTTTGAGAGCGTTCTAAATTTTCAATTGTTCTGGCAAGTTCGTCTATGCGTTGTTTTTCAAACTTTTCATTGATTTGAATAATCAAATTTGAAAAGGCGGCGTTGGTTTCATTGAGGTGATTGGTGATAATTTCCAGCTTTGCATTGGGCTGATGCATGGTTTCCTCCAACAGTTTTATCCTCACATTAACCACCCGCATTCTGGACGAAATAGCATTAGTATTGAGTGTTTCAGGAATGTTTTTTAAGAGTGAATCTGCCACGGCAGCCATGCGTTCGGTTTCACTTCTGTAGCTTCTCACATTGCCACGGTTGATTTGTCTTAAATCGTTTTCAAATTCTTGAAAATACTGCCACGAAGTGATTTTATCCATTGCATCGGCTGATAGTTTTGGAAAATCAACCTCGGTTGCCGGGATTTTTATTTCCAAATCATCAGAAACATCTTCGTTTACTCCTGTATTTGAATTGCAGGAAAACAAAAATCCGGAGATAAAAGCAATAACAAGTATGTTTTTGAAATTCATTATTAATGTGGAAATGTATTGCGAAAATAAACTAATTTGTTTGGATGACATAATCCATTCAAAGAAACAACGTTGCAGGCTTTGTTATATTTTTTAAAAGGCACAAATGATTTAGTATCTTTACCCGATTTTAAAAAAATTCAACCATACTAATGAAATCCAGAATTCTTATACTTGGAGCCTGTGGGCAGATTGGCACCGAACTCACAGCAGCCTTACGCCAAAAATACGGAAACCATAAAGTGATAGCCAGTGACATCAGAGAAGGCGAGCCGGAATTGATGCAAAGCGGCCCCTTTGAAATCATTGATGCTACCAACTATGAAGCGATTGAAAACATAGTGATTCGCTATGAAATCAGTGATATCTACCTTATGGCGGCCATGCTTTCTGCCACTGCAGAAAAATTCCCTATGAAAGGATGGAATCTTAACATGAATTCGCTTTTCAACGTGCTTAATTTGGCTAAGGATAAAAAAATCGAAAAAATATTTTGGCCTTCGAGTATTGCCGTTTTTGGACCTACTACCCCCAAAGAAAACACTCCGCAACGCACAGTCATGGAGCCTTCAACCGTTTACGGAATCAGTAAACAAACCGGTGAACGCTGGTGTGAATATTACAGCAAGCGTTATGGTGTTGATGTGAGGAGCATTCGCTACCCCGGCATTATTAGTTGGCAAACACTTCCCGGTGGAGGCACAACAGATTATGCCATAGATATTTACCACAAGGCATTGAAACACAAAAAGTACATTTGTTTCTTAAATGGCGAAACCACCTTGCCCATGATGTATATGGACGACGCCGTAAAAGCCACTATGGACATTATGAGTGCACCGGCTGAAAAAATTAAAATCCGTTCATCATACAATCTGGCAGCTATTAGTTTTAACCCTGAAGAAATTGCTGCAAGCATTAGAAAACAAATCCCGGAGTTTGCCATTAGCTATGAACCCGATTTCCGCCAAGCCATTGCAGATAGTTGGCCACAAAGCATAGACGACCGGGAAGCACGTGAGGATTGGGGCTGGAATTACACCTATGACTTGGATGCAATCACTGATGTTATGTTGCATAATTTAAAAGACCGTTATTAGAAGTTTTCAGGTTTTCTAGTCTTTATTGCTTTCATTTTTTAGCAAGCTGATTACTTACAGATTGTATAAGTAGCTTAAATCAGTATTTGTTAAGGAAAAGGTGATTGTCAATAAATATTATTCCTACAAAAAACATATTTAAAAATGCTCATTTTTTGCATTTAGTCTAAGTTTCAATATGTTTTATCGAAAACACTTCCTTCTTTGTGACAGAAAAGGTCTTTAATAGCTAATTTTGAACAGCAAAAGTTGAAGAATTGGTTTAATCTTGTATGGGGAAGCTAGAAATAGTTTACAATTTAAACAATGTTTTTTTGACTTCAGTTTTTTGCTTGTTTGACACACTAGTTACTTTCCCACCAATTTTTATTTTTACTGTGTGAATTGATATCATTAATTGAAAAGGGATATGGAAAGAAAATTACTTAAAAAACAGAATTATAAGTTAGTGTTACTTTGTGCGGCCTTAATGACCTTTGGACTTTTGGGGGCGCAGACGATAACTAACTTAAGTTGGAATGTTACACAGCCTAATATTATCACTTTTGATTTGACAAATGGAAATGATTCAAATCAACTTAATAACATGACGCCTTTCAAATTTCAATATGATCAGTCAGGAAGTGGGAATTGGATTGATTTAAATACGTTTTATGTACCAGCCGCTTCTATTCCCAATCCAAACAGCACTATAACCGGCATCCAAGCTAATTTTAGCTTTCCAGAGACTATTGGGTCTGGAGCTTATAATCTGCGAATTGTATCAACTTCACCGAATGCTATATCACTACCCACTCCAGTTGATGTTATTAGAAGTTTATTTATAGTACAACTTGAACCTGGGTTTATTCAATGCCAAACACCTGCTTTCTCATATAGAGACATTACAATAACAAATAATGGAAACACTAGAGACAGATATACTATTAGCTTTATTAATTCTTTGCCCGGTAAGTTTGCTGCAAATGCCTTTAATTTTGATTTTGTCCAAATTACACAAACCCCAAATTTAAGCGCAGGAAATTCATTTTCATTTATGATACGGGTCTATTTGGTGGGTGGCACAAATCCAGGTGATAGTAATAATACCACTGTAAGCTTTTCATCAATCCACTCTTCATATGTTAAACAAACTACTTTCAACACAACTGCATATTGTGGAAATGGTAACGGGAATAATAATCCTTCAATGCCCGGGGCACCAGATTTAGCAGTCCAAATGGCTTTGATTAATACTGAAACTAATGAAGTTGTTAATAATTTCGCTAATGTAGGAGGGACATATCACTATGAAATTATATTTAGGAGCAGGCTTGTAACTCCGGGAAGCAGAAATCCGTCAATGATAGCTACGCTTCCGGACAATGTAGAAATTGGAAACTTGTCTGTTACTTATGATCCAACTAAAATAGATGCTTCAAAGTTAAATTACACTTTGACAGGTAATCAACTTGATGTCACATATCTGACTGGAATGAACCAGAATAATTTTTTTATAAATACGGATGGCCCTATTACCTTCAAAATTAATATAAATATTAAATGTGATATAAATGGGTCCATTATCAACGGCGATGCTTTTGTTATTAGTACTCAAGGAGATTCAGATCTTTCTAATGACACAGTTTCACTTTCCCACACTGTAATTCTAAATCAAGACCAAACAGGAGTTGGTCTGTGGCAAGGTAACGAGAATAGCGATTGGTTTAATTGTTTGAACTGGTTCAGAGGCGTTATCCCTAATCTAACAGTTGACGTCAATATTCCGGATACAGCACCTAATCAGCCCAATATTATTAATGCTGGAATTGCTTTAGCAAGATCATTGACAATACAAGGCGGTGCCACACTCTCAATGGAAGCCAACTCAAACTTAGAAATAAATGGCAACTGGACAAACAACGGTACTTTCAGTCACGGTAGTGGTACAGTAGCTTTTGTTGGATCAAGCAATCAACAAATTACAGATAATTCTGTAAATACATTTAAATCACCAACCTTTTTCAACCTTAAAATAAAGAACAATGCTATGGTTATTATTCCTAATGACCAGGGCTTGTTTGTTAACAATCAACTCAATCTTGCAAATGGTGTATTGAGACTGGAAGACAAGTCACAATTGATCCAGCCTGATGGTGGAACAGTGATAGCAACCACTGGAAAACTGTGGCGCGACCAACAAGGTCAGGCTAATTTGTACAATTATAACTACTGGTCTTCACCGGTAGGAACTTCAGACACACATTATACCGTTGCCGGTGTTATGAAAGACGGAACAACCGGTGTGCCACAAAACATTACCTGGGTAGGGGGGCATAATGGAGCGCCCACATCACCTATTTCAATTTCAACTCATTGGCTGTATAAATTTGAAAGTACCGGGCCTTTGTATGCTAACTGGCAAAAAATCAATCAAAACACCTCAATTCAAGCAGGGTTGGGATATACTATGAAAGGAAGTGGTGCAGCCGGCGGCTCACAGAACTATACTTTTGAGGGAGTGCCTTTTACAGGGGATATCGAACAGATAATATCTGATGGTCAAATATCACTCGTTGGAAATCCTTATGCTTCAGCTATCGATGCTAATCAGTTTATTATTGATAACGATGGCATCATTGACGGTACATTAGAGTTTTGGGATCATTTTCAAACCACAAACAGCCATGTGTTGGCGATGTATAAAGGAGGGTATGCTAAATATAATTTGAGTGGAGGAATTGAGGCAGTTAATTCTGATAATCAAACCAGCCCTCGAGAGCCACAGAGATTTATCCCTGTAGGCCAGGGTTTCTTTGTAGCTGCAGCAAATGGCATTCAAAACAATTCACGAATAGTGTTTAAGAACAGCCAACGTGCATTTGTAAGAGAAAATGATACAGATGGCATGCAAATGTTTGGCTCACCAGAGGGAGCAAATTCAAACCCAGTCAATCTTGAAGAGCCTACTAGGATTCGTTTAAATATGGTTTCGTCTGATAATTACACACATCAGATTGCAATTGGATTTATGGGGGATAATGCAACAGAAGGAATTGATTATGGATATGATGCTGTTTTACGGGAGACAGACCCTAACCAATTTTACTTTATGCACCCTGAAGCAAAACTGTTGATTCAGGGAGTGGGTTATTTTGATGAAGACAAAAAATACCCTCTGGGTGTAATTGCTGAAGTTCAGGGAAGATATACATTTTCAATAGATCAAATTGAAAACCTAGGTGAAAACACAGCTGTTTATCTCTATGACAACGAAAAACAAATTTATCACAACCTAAGAAATAGTGATTATCTGGTTAATTTAGCTAAAGGTGAACACAACACACGTTTTTCACTGCGCTTTAAAAACCATAATCTGGATAACAACCTGAATGCTCAGGAAATGCTAAGTAACATTGTGGTTTACCGTCAAAACGACCATGTCGTTATATACAACCCAACTGAGCAATTAACAGTAAAGAGTGCCCGTATGTACAACGTTTTAGGTCAGGAAGTAAACTCCTGGAACATTTCAAACGGAAGAGAAAGCTACATTGAACTTCCTTTAAAACCATTAGCAAGTGGTATTTATGTGGTACAGGTGCAAACCGATAATGGAGCTGTTTCAAAGAAAATAAACATCAGATAATTTTTTAAACCTCACGCTTTGACAAAAGCTGTTTGAAACTTTCAGGCAGCTTTTGTTTTTTTATTGGCAGAGAAGCATAAGTTTTCCGATATTTATGCAGAAAAAATCCCAACATGAATTCCATTCAGAATGCTGCCAATCAACTGTTACAGGCTTCGCAAACAAAAATCCCTTGTCCGCCTGTTAGAACACTTATTGGAGAGACAGACCAAGAGGTCGCTTATGCCGTTCAAAACCTGATTACCCAAAGCCGTTTGTCAGGAGGAGCAGAGCAAATAGGAAAAAAAATAGGATTGACTTCGCAGAAAGTACAACAGCAACTGGGTGTTGACCAACCCGATTTCGGAATGTTATTTGACGATATGCAAGTGCCGGATCAAGGAAGCATTTCAATGGCTCAATTGATGCAGCCTAAGGCTGAGGCTGAAATTGCATTTGTACTTAAAAAGGAAATCAACAGTCCAAATCCTTCAATAAAAGAAATCATTAAATCCATTGATTATATGGTGGCTGCTATCGAAATTGTGGGAAGTCGTATTAAAGACTGGGACATCAAAATCACCGACACCATAGCAGACAATGCCTCTGCCAGTCATTTTGTGCTAGGAAAAACTCGAAAGAAAATTACAGAAGTTGATTTGATTGACTGCGAAATGCAATTATTTCAAAATGAAAAACTGGTTTCTCAGGGCAGCGGAGCAGCCTGTCTTGGCTCACCGCTCAATGCTGCGCTTTGGCTGGCAAAAAAAATGGCCGAAATGGGCAACCCACTTAAAGCAGGCGACATTATATTAACTGGTGCTTTGGGGCCCATGGTCAATGCTGTGGAAGGCGATAAAATCATGGCAACCGTGGAAGGTCTCGGCACAGTTTCTGTAAACTTTACCTAATCAAAATATGGAAACCGGCAACATACTTGTTTACCTATGTGGTCTGTATTCCATAGGGTTTGCCATTTTTCATATGTATTTCTGGAAGCTGTTTCGGTGGAAAAAGGACCTTCAGCATCTAAGCCACGCTAACCGAGCCATTATTCAGATTGCCAATTTGCGCCTTATCTATGTATTTATATTTGTGGGGTTGATTTGTTTTTTATTTCCTAAGGAGTTGACAGAAACCAATTTGGGTAGATTTTTTCTAGTTGGTAATGCGGTTTTCTGGCTGGGAAGAACCATAGAACAGTTTGTGTTTTTAAGGGTAAACCATGTTATGGTGCATATACTTACTGTTTTGTTTATTGTGGGGATTGTACTGTTTACACTTCCACTATTGATATGGTTTCTTTAATAAACTACTCTTTTGATTGAGTTAAAAAGAAACACGAGACTAAAAATTAAAAGTGTCCCGGTAATATAAAAAATAAAGGGTTGAAGAAGGGTTCCTAACAAAAAAGCGAGCCCGGTTGCAATCATTCTGCTTTTATAATCAAACACCATAATTTTGCCTTTTTGGAGAAAAATCATAAATAGGGATATTAAACTTACTAGACCAATGAAAATAACTATATCAGTAGAATTGTTAGATGGTTGATAAATAGCGGAAAAAATTAAAAATACTGATATTAAAGCCCCTAAATACAAATTAGGTACATCAGGATTCGCTTTTCGCATACCGTTCTTAGCTTTTTCATAGAAATCCAAATTAAAATTCTCAAATCTTTCTTTGTCCACTAATACTCCTGTTAAACTTTTACGTTTTAAAACATCAAAGTATTTCACCGGAAAGCTGTCCCTAAAGTCCAGATAAATTATTAAATAAAGTTCCTTTTCGTTCTTAGGAATAGTAATCTCTGACTTGAAATAATCTAGTTTCAATATAATACTTTCCGTGTTTTCCGGAATGTTTACGGATTGCTGTTCGCAATAACCAACCTTGGTTATTAATTCTCCTTTTTCATTATACACCTTAACCATTCGGGCTTGATACCAGTTGTAAGGAAAAATCAATTTTATATTTAAACTTTGCATAATTTAAAAATGATTTTATTGTTCTAATTAATAGGCTTAAAGCCTAATAAAAATATGAAAAAAAAATAATTTATGAAAAAAATCGCTTTGGCGAAAAACCTATCAGCCTGATATGATTTGACAAAAATCCAAAATTCATAATACCTTAAAATCCCGTATCTTTAAAAAATCCCATTATTTTTGTCAAATAAATATATACAATGCATAAAATCAAAACAGCCATCATCGGCTCCGGCAATATCGGAACCGATTTACTCATAAAAATCATCAGAACCTCAAAACTGCTGGAGGCTTCAGTTTTTGTAGGTATTGACCCCGAGTCTGACGGACTGAAACGCGCGGAACGAATGGGCATCAAAACAACAGCAAAAGGTGTTGATGGCCTGATTGAAATGCCCGAATTTCAGGACATAGAAATCATTTTTGATGCCACTTCAGCGAAGGCACATCATTACAATTACGAAAAAATAAAAGCATTTCCGGGAAAGAAAATGGTGGATTTAACCCCAGCTGCTATCGGTCCGTTTTTGGTGCCGGCGGTCAATTTTAAAGGAATCAGCGAGCTCGACAATGTCAATATGATCACCTGTGGCGGGCAGGCAACTATACCTATGGTAGCGGCTGTTTCCAGAGTAGCCAAAGTGCATTATGCAGAAATTGTAGCATCCATTGCCAGCAAATCTGCCGGGCCGGGAACGCGTGCCAATATCGACGAGTTCACCGAAACCACCGCCGATGCCATCGTAAAAGTGGGTGGCGCTTCACGCGGAAAAGCCATCATTATACTCAATCCCGCTGAACCGCCATTAGTAATGCGGGATACTGTTTTTACGTTAAGCGAAAATGCCGACAAAGACCAAATCCGCGAAAGTATCAAACAGATGGAAGCGGAAGTACAAAATTATGTGCCCGGTTTCAAACTGAAACAGGAAGTTCAATTTGAAGAAATTCCCGAAAGCAACCCCGTGTTTATCGAAGGACTGGGCAAAGTACACGGACTCAAAACGACCATAATGCTTGAAGTTATTGGTGCTGGGCATTACCTTCCTGAGTATGCCGGGAATCTGGATATTATGACTTCTGCAGCTTTAGCTGCGGGGGAAAGGATGGTGGGTGAAGCTTCTCTCAGCCACAGGGATTAATTGATTAAAAATTAATATTATGAGTAAAATTGACGAGATTCCCGCCTTCGCGGGAATATATATACAAGACGTAACCTTACGAGACGGCATGCACGCCATCGGGCATCAGTACAGTAAGGAACAGGTGTTTCAAATTGCAAAAGCACTTGATAAAGCTAAAGTAGATGCCATTGAAGTGGCTCATGGCGACGGACTGGCAGGCGGAAGTTTTAATTACGGTTTCGGTGCGCATACTGATTGGGACTGGCTGGAAGGTCTGGCTGATACTCTGGAGCACGCTGTGTTGACAACACTTCTGCTTCCGGGGATTGGAACGATTTCAGATTTAAAGAAGGCTGCAAAACTGGGCGTAAAATCTGTGCGCATTGCCACGCATTGTACAGAAGCCGATGTAGCAGCACAACACATCGCTGCAGCCAAAGAACTGAGCATGGACGTCGCCGGCTTTTTAATGATGGCACATATGAACCCTCCCCAAAAACTAGCCGAACAAGCCAAACTGATGGAAAGCTATGGTGCCGATTGTGTGTATGTCACCGATTCTGCCGGAGCATTATTGATGCACGAGGTGGCTGAACGTATGGAGGCTTTTAAAGATGTCCTTGATGCTAAAACCCAGATCGGTATTCATTGCCATCACAATTTATCTCTTGGAGTGGCAAATACCATAGTCGCTTTGGAACATGGCGCAACCCGATTGGACGCCTCACTGGCAGGAATGGGCGCGGGAGCAGGCAACTGTCCGCTGGAGGTGCTCATTGCAGTTCTTAATAGAATGAATGTGCCGGTAAACTGTGATTTATACCAACTGATGGATTTAGCCGATGATGTGATTCGCCCGTTGCAAAAAAGACCGGTGCGTGTCGATAGGGAAACCTTGTCGCTGGGGTATGCCGGGGTATATTCCAGTTTTTTACTGCATGCCGAAAAAGCAGCCCAAAGATACGGCCTCAAAACCGGCGATATTCTTCAGGAGTTAGGCAGAAGAAAAATGGTGGGCGGTCAGGAAGATATGATCGTGGATGTGGCGTTGGATATGTTGAAAAGCAGATAGTTTATAGATTTTATCTTTTAATAACTTTCGTTCATTTCTTTTGCTTGTCCAAAAGAAACGAACCAAAGAAAAAGACACTTTTTCGAAGGAATTTTTCATTCGCAAAAGCGAATGAAAACCGTCCTGCAAACTCTGCGTCGTTCCTATTTCATAGGAACTCCTGAATTCCAGAGCTTTGCTGGGACTATTCTAGCGAAAAAGAAGCCTTTACATTAAATTTTCAATTAGGCTTAAGAAATTTAATGATTTACAAAAAAAGGTGACCAATTGGTCACCTTTTTTGAGTTTGATAATGTTTGATTATGCCAAATCAAAACGATCGGCATTCATCACTTTTACCCAAGCTTTTACAAAGTCTTTTACAAAGCGTTCTTTGTTGTCGTCTTGTGCATAAAACTCAGCATAAGCCCTCAAAATGGAATTAGAACCAAACACCAAATCAACACGGGTAGCGGTCCATTTGGTCTGTCCCGTTTTTCTGTCAACGATGTTGTATAGGTTTTCTCCGGCAGGCACCCATTTGTAGCTCATATCGGTCAAATTGGCAAAGAAATCGTTGGTCAACGTTCCCGGTTTATCGGTAAATACACCGTGTTTTTTGCCTCCATAATTGGTGTCCAGTACACGCATTCCGCCCACCAAAACGGTCATTTCTGGAGCGGTGAGTCCCATCAATTGGGTTCTGTCCAACATCAATTCTTCGGGCGTTACGGTGTAGTCTTTCTTTAACCAGTTTCTATAACCATCGTGGATGGGTTCTAGGTCTGAGAACGAGTCGGCATCGGTCATTTCGTCGGTGGCATCGCCACGTCCGGGACTGAAAGGCACAGTGATGTTTGTTCCGGCATCTTTTGCTGCTTTTTCAACGGCTGCAGTTCCACCTAAAACAATTAAATCGGCAATGCTTACTTTTTTGCTTAATCCTGATTGGATTTCGGTGAGTTTATTTAATACTTTTTGTAAACGCTCCGGCTCATTACCCGCCCAATCTTTTTGGGGTGCTAATCGAATGCGCGCACCGTTTGCCCCTCCTCTAAAGTCTGATCCTCTAAAGGTTCTTGCGCTGTCCCAAGCGGTATTAATAAGTTCGGTACTGCTCAAACCGCTGTTTAAAAGTTTTTCTTTTAAGTCGGCGATTTCGCTTTCACTCAAGGTGTAATCCACACTTGGAATCGGGTCTTGCCAGATTAAGTCTTCCTGAGGTACATCAGCACCCAAGTAACGGCCTTTTGGTCCTAAATCACGGTGAGTCAATTTGAACCACGCCCTTGCGAATACTTCTTCAAAATAAGCCGGGTCTTTATGGAAGCGCTCTGAAATTTTACGGTATTCAGGATCCATTTTCATGGCCATATCGGCATCGGTCATGATGGGGTTTTGGCGTTTGGTGGGGTTGTGAGCATCCAGAGGTTTGTCTTCTTCTGCAATATTCACAGGCTCCCATTGCCAGGCACCTGCAGGGCTTTTCTTTAATTCCCAGTCATATTTAAAAAGTAAATCAAAATAGCCGTTGTCCCATCGGGTGGGGTTGGTAGTCCAGGCACCTTCAAGGCCGCTGGTTACGGTGTCACCGGCGTTTCCTTTTCCTTTGGGGTTCATCCATCCAAAGCCTTGGTCTTCAATATTAGCACCTTCGGGAGCAGCTCCCAATAAAGAAGCATCCCCGTTTCCATGTGCTTTCCCCACTGTGTGACCGCCGGCAGTAAGGGCTACGGTTTCTTCATCGTTCATTGCCATTCGCTTAAAAGTTGTGCGAACGTCTTTGGCGGTTCTAAGCGGGTCGGGTTTGCCGTCAACTCCTTCTGGGTTTACATAAATCAATCCCATTTGAACTGCGGCAAGCGGGTTTTCTAATGTTTCGCGGTCTTCAACGCTGTCATAGCGGTTTTTGGTTTCTGCCAGCCATTCTTTTTCTGACCCCCAGTAGATGTCTTTTTCAGGGTGCCAGATGTCAATGCGTCCTCCTGCAAAGCCAAAAGTTTTAAAGCCCATAGACTCATAAGCCATATTTCCGGCAAGGATAAATAAATCTGCCCAGGAGATTTTGTTTCCATATTTTTTCTTGACAGGCCATAACAGTCGGCGTGCTTTGTCCAGGTTTCCGTTGTCGGGCCAGCTGTTTAGTGGAGCAAAGCGTAAATTTCCGGTGTTTGCACCGCCACGGCCGTCGGCTACTCTGTAAGTTCCTGCAGCGTGCCAGGCCATCCTGATCATCAATCCGCCATAGTGACCCCAGTCTGCCGGCCACCAGTCTTGACTGTCGGTCATTAAGTTTTTTAGGTCGGTTTTTACAGCTTCCAAATCCAGTTTTTTGAATTCTTCGGCATAGTTAAAATCGCCACCCATAGGGTTGGATTTGGTGTCGTGTTGGTGTAAAATGTCCAGATTGAGTGATTTTGGCCACCAATCCATGACGGTTTTTCCGGTTTCAGTATTAGCACCATGATGAAATGGGCATTTTCCGCTTCCGTTTGATTTGTGCATATTTTCCATAAATAATAGTTTTTCAGGTTTCTACAAATTAAGTCATTAATAGCCGGAAAAGCGCATAATGTTTAACTATATTGTTTATTTAAAAATAAGGAATGTTTATAGTTTGTAGTTGTTGTAAAATAGTCTCTCTTTTTAGAGAAGAGACAGCCCTAAAGTTACAGAAATTAAATGACTTACAGATTATAGTTCACTTCAATTTTGGATGTTTTTAGTCTTCTGTTTATCTAAATAATGCGCAGGCTTATTCCACAAGTGTGGAATATTTTATAAAAAATTGTAGAAAAAATCCCCAGATTCATATAGAGTAAGGAATTCAATATGCTGATATTCAATTGTGTTGTTTTTTGGAATATGCTTTGTTATTGCTTGAGGCAACGAAGATTGTTGCTAAAATAGAATTAGCAAGATAAAACGCATACCTATGAAGAACGAAATTTTAAACCCTGAATTTTTAAAATCAAACGCTGTTCAAAAATTGAGAATTAGAAACAGTTTAATTATTGGTGGTTCAATATTGTTGCTGATAGCTGCAGTCTGTACCTTGTTGATTTACCACCCGTATTTTGAAAGTATTTATACCGAAAGATTAAACACTCAATGGGGTGGTTTTTTGATGGTTTTAGGATTTGTTTTACTGGGAATAAAAATCAGCTTTTTAGGATTCCTTACCTATTTGTATTTTAAATACCGCCCCGTTGAAAGCGTAAGCGATGAAGAGTTGCCTAGTTGCAGTGTGATAGTGCCTGCTTATAACGAGGGGCATTTAGTATATCACACACTTATTAGCCTTGCTGAAAGCCGTTTTCCGGAAGAGAAATTACAGCTCATTGCCATTGATGATGGAAGTCAGGACGACACTTGGCAGTGGATGAAAAAGGCCAAAACCGAATTGGGCGATCGTGTGGCTATTTATCAACAACCCAAAAATAAAGGGAAGCGTCACGCATTGTACCGTGGATTTCATTTGGCTACAGGAGCTGTATTTATTACCGTTGACAGTGATTCTGTAGTAGAAAAAGACACTTTGCGAAATATGGTAAGTCCGTTTGTGGTTAACAAAGATTGTGGTGCCGTTGCCGGAAATGTAAAGGTGCTGAACACCAAAAAAGCCATTATCCCTAAAATGCTGGAGGTGAGTTTTGCCTTTAGTTTTGAATTTGTGCGCTCTGCACAAAGTGTGTTGGGCACAGTATTGTGTACTCCCGGAGCTTTGGCAGCTTACAAAAGAGAAGCTGTAATGCAATGTTTGCCAGACTGGATTGACCAAACTTTTATGGGAAAAAAATCAACCATTGGCGAAGACCGTGCGATGACCAATATGATTTTAAAACAGGGGTATCACGTGATGTTTCAGCGCACAGCTAAGGTGTTTACTAACATACCCGAAAACTACAAAACACTTCACAAAATGTTTACCCGTTGGGAGCGGAGCAATGTGAGAGAGAATATAATGATGAGCAAGTTTGCATTTGGCAATTTTAGAGAAGGCTCTAAATTGGGCAGTAGAATATTATTGGCAAACCAATGGTTTAAACTGGGAATGGCTTATCCGGGATTGTTGTTGATGTTCTATTTTATGATAGCTTATCCACTGTTGTTTTTTACCACTGCTTTTATTGGAATATTAGCTTTTGCAAGTATTCAGGTGTTGTTTTATGCAAAAAGACATAGTGCAAAAGATGCTTTGTGGGCATACCCTTATAGCTTGTTTTATTTGTTCAGTTTATTTTGGATTACGCCTTATGCCATAGTAACTGCCGGTCGCGGAGGTTGGTTAACACGTGGTATAGAATTCAAAGAACAAGGAAAATATATTTTTGCAACTGAAAATTCAGAAACCTCAAAAGCAGCTTAAACCAACCCATTTAGCTAACAACCATTTGTATAGATCCAAAGTCCGGTGTTTATTTGTTCAGCATCGGACTTTCTTTTTATACTAAGCAATAAAGTCAATATGCAGAGTCTTAATGTGGGTTTTGTGTTACAATTTTGTTACAGAGTGGATAAGTAACGGTGTCTAGTTGGTAGATGTTTAATCCTCCGTTTTGAGGTTCCGACCTTTGCGGGTGTAGTTTTCCCAAGCCCATAAAAAAACCGACACTTTCGTGTTAGGTTTTGTTTTGCTCCTGCGCCTTCGATGGACTCAATCAATAAAAAAAATCCAACCTATTTTCATAAGCTGGATTTAGTTGTTTTGCTCCCCCTCTTGGGCTTCCCGACATTTCGCTAACGCTACAATCGGGATAAACTTCTCGCCCAATAGAGTCCACAAAAAAACCCGACACTTTCGTGTCAGGTTTTGTTTTGCTCCCCCTCTTGGGCTTCCCGATATTTCGCTAACGCTACAATCGGGATAAACTTCTCGCCCAATAGAGTCCACAAAAAAACCCGACATTTTCATGTCAGGTTTTGTTTTGCTCCCCCTCTTGGGCTCGAACCAAGGACCCTCTGATTAACAGTCAGATGCTCTAACCAACTGAGCTAAGGAGGATTATGTTTTATTTTTAAGTCTTTTTTTGACTTTGTAATTCCTTACTTGTTCTGCCGTTTATGCTTTGCTCAGTTCTGAGCCCTGCCTGCCGGCAGGCAGGTAAGGAGGAAGGTGTGTTACCTTTATGCTTGCTCGGCTTTCGCTAAGCGGATGCAAATATAAATGATTTTTTAAGTGTTACAAATACTTGTGCCAAAAAATACCATATTTTTTGTTACTTTGATAAACACTAAAATAAGTTTATGCGCATTTTATGCTTTTTGCTATTGCTTCCGGCATTGCTTTACTCACAAAGTGATACATTATCAAAACCTGATAACATAAAAACCGGCTGGACTTTTGGTTTGTTACCGGCGGTTTCATACAACAGTGATTTAGGTTTTCAATATGGTGGGGTGGTTAATTTTTTTTATCATGGCGATGGCTCTAATTATCCCAAATACAACCATTCTCTTTTTTTGGAAATATCCCGTTTTACCAAAGGCTCGGGCATCAATCGGTTTTTTTATGACTCTGAGCAGCTTTTACCGGGTTTACGTACTACGGCCGATTTAAGTTTTCTAACTGAAAAAGCCCTCAATTTTTATGGGTTTAATGGCTATGATGCCATCTATCATCCCGATTGGGAAGATGATAGCCACCCCGATTATATTTCACGTGTGTTTTACCGTCACGACCGGCAAAAGTTCAAATTTACTTTTGATTTTCAAGGGAAACTTTATGGAGAACATTTACGCTGGCTGGCAGGCTTAGGCATCTTTAACACTAAAATAGCACCGGTGGATATCGATGCGCTTAACAAAGGCAAAGACGGAAGTGACCTGCTACCCGATGTGCCCGGGCTGTATGACCATTATGTGGAATGGGGCGTTATTTCTGGAAAAGAAAAAGACGGTGGCTGGAACAATCACCTCAAATTAGGGTTGGTTTATGACACCCGTGATTTTGAACCCAATCCGTCAAGGGGAATATGGAGTGAACTGATTTTCTTTATTTCACCCGATATTGCCGGAAATGATTTTGGTTATACCAAAATGAGTTTGACTCACCGGCAGTACATTCCGCTGCTTCCTGAAAAAAAGCTGACCCTTGCACTACGCGGGCATTACCAAACCACCATAGCCGGCAACACCCCTTTTTATATGCAGCCTTATCTCATCAGCTCGTTTTACAATGCCGCTAATACCGATGCCTTGGGAGGTGCCAGAACCTTGAGGGGCGTTTTACGTAACCGGGTAGTGGGGGATGGTATTGTTATGGGTAATGCCGAGTTTCGCTGGAGAAGCAATAGCCGGGTGCTTTTTAATCAAAATTTTTATTTGGGCATCAATACTTTTTTGGATACGGGCAGGGTAGTTGATAAAATTGATTTAAATCTGTCAGGAGTGCCAGAAGAGGAGCTTGAAAACTACTTTATGAGTGGGGAAGAACGTTTTCATACTTCAGCCGGAATGGGTTTAAGGGTGGTGATGAATGAAAATTTTATTGTAGCGTTTGATTATGGAAAACCATTTGACAAACGTGACGGAAAAAGTGGTCTATACATTGGCTTGAATTATTTGTTCTAAAGAGCTTTTCATAAATTACCAAATCATTAACAGTCAGTTGTTTAAAAGATTTGTATCTTTTGGTTATGAAAAATCAACTGTACATTTGGCTTCCTTTAATGGTGCTATCGGTGTTGGCAATTTCAATTTTTGCAGCTATGAATCCGGTGTTTCCATATTCATTCTTGATTTGGATTGCTGCAGTTGTACTTTTGTTGATAGCAGTACTGAAAATTCTACACAATAAAAGAAAATCAAAGAAAACTTTTAAAGACTGGTATGAGGACGACCCCAGAAAAACCAAATAGCTTATAAGCGCATTTATCTGACGGTTGTCATTTTTTGTTTCCTGTAAATCAAGTATTTTTATGGATTAATCAAAAACAATCAGTTATGGATGTTTCTATTTTTTTAGCCAAATTTTGGGGTTGGTATCTCATCATCTTTTTTGTGATACTTAGTTTTAACCCTTCACGCATCAAGCAAATACTTGAATATGCCAAAGACCAGAAATTTGCCATATTGGCTTCGTTTCTGGCCATAATTATTGGTTTGCTTAACATATTGTTCCACAATATCTGGGAAGCCAACTGGACAATAATCATTACCCTTTTGGGTTGGACCGCTTTATTGAAGGGGGTGGTAATGTTTATTTTTCCCGTTAAGGCAATCCAAACCATTGATTTTATCAATATTAAACTGATTCAGGCGGTGTACATATTTTTGTTTATGTGCGGGGTGTACCTCCTCAATATGGGCTATGAACTCATTCCTTATGAAGGCTATTAATCCATAGCCATACCGCCGTCAATCACGTGCTTCACCCCGGTAATGTATTTGCTGTCGTCTGATGCCAGGAAGAGTGCCAGTTGTGCCACTTCTTCATTTTCGGCATAGCGACCAAGCGGGATGCTTGCTTCAAAACCCTTTTGTGTTTCTATAGGATTTTCAGGTGAAAAGCCGGCCTCGATAGAACGCATCATCCGGTTATTAACCGGGCCCGGGTTGATGGTGTTTACGCGAATGCCTCTGGGAGCATTTTCAAGTGCAGCTACACGCATCAAACCTTGAACAGCATGTTTGCTGGCAATATAGGCCCCCATATGGGCAAACCCCTGCAAGCCGGCTACTGATGAGGTGATCATGACACTGCCGCCTTCGGTCATTTTAGGAACAACTATAGCACAACCCAACCAGACCCCTTTCACGTTTACATCCATTACTTTTTGAAACATTTCGTCAGGGTAGTTTTCTATAGGCGCTGTTATACCTTCAATGCCCGCATTGCAGAAAAAAATGTCAATTTTTCCAAAATGCTTAAGAGTTTCATTAGTGAATTTCTCAACATCATTTCTTTTGGAGACATCACCTGCGGAAAATGCCACATTTTCTGATTGCAAAGCAGTCACAGTTTCAATTAAGCTTTCTTCTGAAAGGTCAACCAGCATCACTTTGGCACCTTCTTCCAGAAATAGTTTGGCTGTAGCCAGACCAATGCCACCAGCACCTCCCGTGATGATGGCCACTTTGTTTTTTAGCTTTTTCATAAATACACTTAATTTTCATAATGAATCTAAAGATACTTATACCCCGGCATCAGTGAAATGACAAATGTCAATATGGGAATTTGTTATAAAAAAAAGGGAAGTCAAAAATGGACTTCCCTTAAAAAAGCTATTAAAAAAATGAATTAATTCTGAACGTGTGTCCAAACGGTGGAGGTTCCACTCGATAAAGTTCCTGTTCTTGTTGCTACAACTTCATTGTTTTTTAGAACCCTCAATGTAAAGTTGGATGACGGACTTCCTCCGGTACAACTTCCAAAATACTCTACCCAGTACTCATATTCTCCGGTTGGTGCTGTACCGTTTTCCCAGAAAATATTTTCGTTGGGTCCTTGTGGGCAAGATCCACATAAACAATCTACATCAAGCGTGCCACCATCGGCAGAAACATTGGCCCAGTAGATTGTAACCCCATTGGGAGTTTTAACATACAAATCCAAATCTACATTATCGGGATTTGTGAATTGAAGGTTGAAACGTGGATTTCCGGGTGCGCCAACCAAGTCGCCACCACCATCACCTGAATCATCATCACTGCTACATGAAACAGTAAATAAACCTAGCGTTAAAGCAAAAAATAGCATTAAAAATTTCTTCATAATTTGATTATTAGTTTGTTAAATATTACTCAAAACTAAATAAATAATTTCCTACAAAAAAGAAAAACATAAAAAAATCACAAAAAAATTAATTAATTCTAAATAATAAGCTCATTTGAATGGCGTATAGAGCACAGAATTTTTGGATTTATCATAGTTTTTCAGCCAAATGAAAATCTAGCAGAAAACAATTAAACAGAGCCCCACTATTTGTGAATACTCAATATGGGAATGTCGAGTTGCTTGATCAGGCTTTCAGTTAAACTGGGCGAGAAAATTTGCACAAAGCCCGATTTGCCGGAAGTAACAATAGACAATATATCCATTTTATTGTTTTCCAAAAAGTAGTGAATACCCCGCACCTCATTTTTGGCAATGTAAACATGACTTTTACAGGTTGTTTCGCACTCTTTGCAAAAATGATGGAGTCTCTTATCTATTTCAGAGGTCTCATAAAAATTGAACGGTGTGATGATATTTAACAGATGCAAGTCAGCTCCAAATATCTTTGCAAACACTTCCGCTTTTTTAAAAGCCGGTTTTTGGTCTTCTTCAAAGGTTGAAGCAAAAACCATATTTTTTACCTGCACACCCTTTGGGTCTGTTTTTACAACCAAAGTGGGAGCTGCGACATTTCTTAAAACCTTGTTGGTGTTTGAGCCAATGTTTAGAGCACTTGTTCCTTTTTGCCCATGGGCACCCATAATAATTAAATCAGTATCTGAGGTTTTGATATGTCCTGCAATATCCTCAACACCTAGATTATAAACCAATGATGGTTTAGCGACTACACCCTGATTGCCAAACTCTTTTGCCAATTCGCCAAGCTTAAATTTAGCCATCCCAATCTCAGCTTTTGTTTCCGGGTAAAGTTTTTCGTTTTCCAAGGGAATCTTCACCCAATCAACCGGAGTATTGATGACGTGCATAATCTGCACTTTTGCATTTGCAAGTTTTGCAATTTGCAAGGCATAGGTAGTGGCATAACCCGACACTTCTGAAAAATCTGTCAACAAGGTTATTTTGGATATTGTTTTCATGGCAAAAGGTTTAAATTAACTCATTAAAAATAAATGTTTTAAACATGATGAAATATGATTTATGTCATTAAAACAGCAGTTTTTTGAAGGTGTATGGATTTTGTCCTGCATCTCTTTGTCTCTTTTTACTTTTATAAGGGCAGCATTTATGAATAATTAAATAAACAGTTAAAAACCTGATATATATCATTCTTTTTTGTGATTATAGATGTTAAATTAGCTGCGTGAATCAAAGTTCTTTTTGAAAATGTTTAGTATAAGCATTTTAAAGTATTATTGGGGAAAAGTGATTTTAAAATCACAAACCACCGGGATTTCAGTTTAATTAAATCAATAACCGTCTTATAAAGTAGTATCATACACTATTTTTTCGGATTTAATAAATTGATAAATGCTCGGAGCGCAGGCCTGCCTTTTTTCTTACTTTAAAGCTTACTATATAAATTTACCTTGATAGATTCAGCGGTAAATTTAAAGGTGTGGTGTATTCTATTTTTAATGTTTTAAGCACTGGTATTTGTTGTCGAATGCCTGCATCAAAGGTTTTAAAAGTATAATACCCGCAACGGGGAACAGGGGCTTTTTAGTCCCTGTTCTTATTTGCAAGAAATTTTAAAAATTATGGTGGCTTCTCTAATTGGTAAAAATGCGCTTCAAATTTTGGAAGAGCGGTATTTGCTCCGGGATGCAAAAGGCAAGCTTATTGAGACAGCGGAAGAGTTGTTCAGTAGGGTAGCCGGATGTATTGCCAAAGCAGAGAATCATGATAGGGAAAGATGGGAAGCACTTTTTTTAGGCGTTTTGAGCCGCCTGGAATTTTTACCCAATTCACCCACACTTATGAATGCCGGTTTGCCAAAAGGACAATTGAGCGCCTGCTTTGTTTTGCCGGTCAATGACAGTTTGAATGCCATATTTACTTCACTTAAAAAAGCAGCACTTATCCATCAAAGCGGTGGGGGTACCGGTTTTAATTTTTCAAAACTTCGTTCTTCAGGAACACCTGTAAGTCTTGGTAAGGGTACTTCTTCAGGACCCGTGGCATTTATGAAAATATTTGATGCAGCAACAGAATATGTAAAGCAGGGCGGAAAAAGAAGAGGTGCCAATATGGGGATTCTAAATATAGACCACCCCGACATTGAAGCATTTATTTCAGCAAAAAGAGACCGGAAGAGTTTAAACAATTTCAACCTCTCTATAGGGGTGTCAGAATCCTTTATGAATGCGGTTGAAAACAACCTTAGCTGGAGCCTGAAAGACCCTTCATCCGGCACTGTTACAAAGAAAGTATCTGCAAAAAAGCTTTGGAATTCTATTGCCGAAACTGCCTGGGAAACCGGCGATCCCGGGTTGGTGTTTTTTGATTCCATAAACCGTTTTAACCCTACTCCAAGTTTAGGAAACATAGAATGTACCAACCCCTGCGGGGAAGTACCACTTTTAGACTATGAAAGTTGTAACCTGGGCTCTGTTAATCTTTCTAAAATGGTCATCAGGGATGGGAACAACTTTAAAATAGATTATGATAAACTTGCGCAAACAGTAGCTTTGGGAATCCGGTTTTTGGATAATGCCATCAGTGTTAATCACTACCTGTTCGCACCCATTAAGTCCATGGCATTCAAAAACAGAAAAATCGGTTTGGGTTTGATGGGGTGGGCAGATTTACTCATGCTTCTAGATATTCCCTATGCCTCTGATAAAGCCGTAGAGCTGGCCGAAAAACTAATGTCGTTTGTAAAAGCGGAGAGTTATAAAGCATCCACAGCGTTGGCAAGCGAAAGAGGGTGTTTTCTTTCCTGGGAAGAAAGCAATTTCTATCCCCAAAGCAAAATGCGAAACGCCACCTGCAACAGCATCGCCCCTACAGGAACCATTTCAGTAATTGCAAACACTTCCTATTCAATCGAGCCCCTGTATGCTCTGGCCTATAACCGGGTAGGGATTTTGGAAAATACCTCACAGCAGGAAGTAAGTCAAATATTTGAAATGAAAATGAAACAAAAGGGCTATTGGAATGCACAATTGAAATCGAAAGTTTTGAAGTCAGGAACGATTAAAGACGTGCCGTACATTCCGGAGGAAGTAAAAAAAGTTTTTGAAACCAGTCTTGAAATACCCTATAAATACCACCTTTTACACCAAAAAGCTTTCCAGAAATTTACTGACAATGCAGTTTCAAAAACCATTAACCTGCCTGCCAATGCCACTCCAAATAATGTTTCAGACATTTACTTTTCTGCTTGGAAATACGGTTTGAAAGGCATCACCATCTACAGGGATGGAAGCAATAAAAAGCAAGTGTTGCAGAAATGCAATACCGGGGCTTCCTTAATTTGCTGATATATCTTGAGGGTTCATTTCAACAACAAACTTTCTTAGTGTATGATACACAGAGCAATACTGATATATATCATAGATTTTTTGGTGTTTTAAAGTTACTTTTAGATGCACTATAAAATTTTATTATTATGAAAAATTATATATGGGTCATAGCGTTGTTTTTGCCCTGGATTTGCTTGACGCAAACGGTTACAAACATTGATTTTGCGTCACCGGTCGAAGACGGTTATGCCGCAGTAAGAAAAGGCAATTTATGGGGGTTTATCAATAAAGAAGGAGTGCTGGTCATTCCGTTCAGAAGTGACTTGGTGGCCAATGAAAAACCCACAGACAAAGTTGATTTAGGCGTGGCGAGCCTAAGCTATCCTGCCATGATTGAAAACCGCAGCATTATTACAACATTAAAAGACGGTATTCCTTATTATGGATTTATAGACCAAAGCGGTAAAACAGTTATTGAGCCGCAATTTTTAAATGTATCAACATTTCAAAATGGGTTGGCCCTGGCACTCAAACTAAAGGAAACCGTTTTGGGAAGTAATGAGCCGTTGGGAAAAAGAATAGTTTCCTATGACTATGATGTGGTTCTGATTAATTACCAAGGCGAGGTTACCAAATATCTGGCCGGCCCGTTCCACATTTCACTGTCACCCGAAAAGTTAAAAACGGCACCACCCATTGTTGCCAAAGATATTTCTGAAAACCTTATAGCTGTTAGAATGCCCAATAATCAATGGAGCATTTTTAAACTGGAATGAGTAACTGACACTTTTCAACAGGACATCCATATAGTACTCTTTTTAAAACCCGGACTCAACCAAAATGGCATCCAAGAAAAAATTTGATAAAATCCTTCCCATACTCACTGAAGAAAAAAGCTTTCTTTCGGGTCCCCGATCGCGATGGCGTGAATTTGTTTTTACGCTGAAAGTGGTTTGGAGTTTTGTACGCGGATTTCAGAAAATGCACTTTCTCGGCCCTTGTGTTACCGTGTTTGGTTCGGCGCGGTTTGGAGAACACACCCCACATTACAAAAAAGCGGAAGAAGTGGGTGACGCACTGGCAAAAATGGGATTTACGGTGATGACCGGTGGCGGCCCAGGTATTATGGAAGCTGCCAACAAAGGAGCTTATCAGGCAGGAGGCTATTCTGTGGGTTGTAATATTGTATTGCCTTTTGAACAAACACCCAATAGATATCTGCATAAGTGGATTACCATTCCCTACTTTTTTGTTCGTAAAGTATTGTTGGTAAAATATTCCTATGCCTTTGTGGTCATGCCGGGCGGGATAGGCACATTGGATGAGTTTTTTGAATCGCTATTACTTATACAAACCGAAATCATCCAGCAGTTTCCGGTGGTGCTGTTTGGCACCGATTACTACAAAAACCTGATTGCCCACCTGGAACAGATGAAAACCGAAAAAAGCATCGACCGCCTGGATTTGAGCAAACTACTGATTACAGACTCGGTAGAAGAAATGCAAACATATATAAGTGAACACGCCGTCCAAAAATTTGGGTTGATTAAAAAAGCGCCCAAACGTAAATGGTGGTTGGGTGAAACTGCCATGTAAAAGTTTAACCGAAAAACACCAAAGTATATGAAACTATTAATCATTACACTGTTGGAACAACACCGCAAGGAGGTATTGTCTATTTTTGAGGAAGCCGGCATCAATGCTTTCAGCTCCTCATCCATCGAAGGGCACAAATTTTCAAATTCGCCGGACGATTTTTTTTATGCAGAAAGCGAAATAAAAAAGTCACTGATGTTTTTTTCCTTTACCAAAGAGGAAAAAATTACCCCGTTTTTTAAGTTGGTTACCGCATTCAACCACAAGGCACAAACACACAACCCTTTGAGAGTAGTGGTTTTGCCGGTTGAAAGAGCACTTTACTGAAAAAATGTTAAAATTCAAAACCTTGATATTCGTCAAGGTTTTTTAGATAATAGTGTGCTACATTAGTACCATCTAAAATGAGATTCCAATCTCAATTTTAAAAACATACCTTTTTTTTCACCCTTGACATTTGGGAGGTAAAAATCGGAATTGGAAAGTGTTGAAGATTGTTATAAACCGGATATTCATATTTTAACTTTAGGAAAAAATCCCTGAAATCCCTTGAAAGTTTATAAGAATTTTTAGCATTACCAAAAAGGAAACAGGAAGTGAATGCTTCCTGTTTCTGTTTTTATAAACCACGAGCCAAAGCATTGAAAATTAAAATGTTAAAATTTGAAACCTTGATTTTTATCAACGTTTTTTTGATCTTTCTCATGTACATTGGGTATACCAAATTTTATAAAGCCTACTTCCTATTATGTCTGTGGATTTTGTCTAATATTTAATTTAAATGAATCCGGTAAATTACAGAGAGAGGTACAAAAGGATTTTGCGCCAAAACCAAATCTCTAAAGAAGATGTCAAACAATTCAAGGAAGCCGTAAAGCATTTTGAAATAATGTATCCCGAGTGGGACAAAATGCAACTTTCTTAATTAACAACACACAGTCTTCTGTCAGTTCTTTGCAGCATAGGTGTTTTAATTTAATAAAGGTTTTATCAAATCTTCCCATTAAAACGCGCTATCAAAAAATCGCCCCAGTGCCCGGCCACTCAATGTGAAATTCCGGGATGATAATTTTTTTAATTCGATATTAATTCTAAAAAACAAGTAATTATGACACTCGTAAAAACCAGCAGACGACCTCTGCCCGCAATCGGAAAATCTATGTTTGAAGACCCGTTCTTTACAGACTTTCTGGATTTCCGTAAAAAACCATTTCAGTTAAACAGCCTTTTCAACGGTGATGTAGATGATATCACCCCTGCCGTTAACATCAAAGACAACAAAAACAAATTTGAGATTGAACTGGCCGCTCCGGGACTTTCAAAAGATGACTTTAATATTACCGTTGAAGACGGAATGTTAACCATTTCAGCTGAAAAGGAGCAAAAAAAGGAAGAAGAAAAAGAAGGATATGTTAAAAAAGAATTCAGTTACAATTCTTTTTCAAGATGCATGTCCCTTCCTGAAACCGTTGATGAAGATAAAGAGGTAAAGGCCATTTATAAAGATGGTATTTTACATCTTACCCTTCATAAAAAAGAAGCTTTAGTAACTAAACCAGCCAAAAAAATAAAAGTTTCTTAGAGGTCAAACAGAGGTTGATTGAAAAATTATGGAATATGCTATGGGCAAAAACTGCCGGCAAAGCTAATGAAGCAATATCCGGTTTCACTGCCTAACTTTGCAGGCTTTTAATACGGCAACCAAGGGTATATTCCCGGTTTTCATTCAGCCTCTTTATTTGTGGATGTGAGCAGTTGAGATGATTAATATTTTTTAAACTCTAAACAACCGTTTTTTTTCTTTAGCATCTAGTGCCTCTTTCACCAACAATAATTCATAAATGTTTTCCCTGTCCACGATACCGATAAATTTATCATTGTCTATCACCGGTGCAACTGTACAATTTTTTAGCATCAGGTTTTGAAAAACCTCGTTCAGGGGCATTTCAGGGTGTAAAGTAATGTAGTTTAACTTCATAACTTTTGACACCGGGGCCTTGTTTCCAAATTCTGACAAACCCTTAATGAGCTCTGTCCTTGACAGGACACCTTTTACTGCATCCCCTTCAGCAATAATAAAATCCTGTTCCTGCCCGTCGAGGAGGATTTCCACTACTTTTTCCAAAGAATCATCGGGACTTAAAAGGGTATACTTTTTCATCAGTACATCTTTTACCGTGTAGGTAGAAAGTGCTGATTTTGTAGTTTCAAAATCGGCTTCGGCACCTGCTCCAAGAAAAATAAACACCCCGATGAATATCAGCCATACATTGCCATAAAAGCCCAAAAAAACAAATGCTATAGCAAGCAACTGACCCACCCCTGCGGCAATGCGCGTGGCTTTTGCCCGGTCCATTCTAAAAGCCAGTAAAGCGCGGAGTACACGCCCGCCGTCCATGGGAAATGCAGGTATTAAATTAAAAATCACCAATATAACGTTGGCCAAAAACAGCTGAAACCAAATGCCAATATCCTGAAAACTCACAGCTTCTTGATGTCCGCTCAGGTCAGGCAGTTTTCCCGAAAGGGATAACATCAGGTATATAACCCCGGCAATAACCACATTGACCATCGGGCCGGCAATGGCTACCCACAGTTCCTGGTTAGGTTTTTCGGGCATTTTTTCCAGTTGTGCCAACCCGCCTATAGGCAAAAGGGTAATACTTTTGGTTTGAATGTTGTAGCGTCTGGCAGTGAGTGCATGACCCAGTTCGTGTAAAATAATACAGACAAACAACGACAAAACCAGTACAACCCCCATCAACCCCTGCTCAATATTTTGCTGAAGGCGGTAGTAAGAAATAAAAACCCAGACAAGCAGAATGACAAATGTCCAGTGTACAGACAGCCGGATGCCTGCAATTTGACCAAGGTTTAATGACCATTTCATGAGAATATAATTAGTTTTCGAAGTTTAAAAATTATATGCCATACAGGGTAAATGCCACTATATCTATTATTTAATAACTTTTTATTATCTTTAAAGGGTTATTAAAGATACGTTTTTTTAGATAAATCATGATGGTGTAATTCCCCAATTAATTTTCTTCATTTCATCAAAGGGATTGAGAAGTTACTTTATGCCAAAGCAATATTAAAGTTTTGTTTAATGTGATAGTCCAATGAAAAGGGTCTTGCTCATAGAAGACGATAATTCCCTGAGTGAAAATACCAAGGAGTTATTGGAATTGGCTAAATACAAGGTTGAAGTAGCTTCAAATGGTAAAAAAGGGATTGCCCTAGCTTTAGAAAAAAAGTTTGACATCATTTTATGCGATATTATGATGCCCGAGCTGGACGGCTATGGTGTTCTTGATGCCCTTAGTAAAAACATAAAAACCCGCAGCATCCCATTTGTATTTATTTCTGCCAAAAGCGACCCATCCGATATCCGCAAAGGAATGATTTTGGGTGCAGACGACTATATTACTAAACCCTTTACCGAAAAAGACCTGCTACAAACCATAGAAAGCCGGCTGAACAGACATCAAATCCTAAAAGAAATCGCTGCTTCAAAAAAACCGGTTAAGGATCATACAACACCTCAGATACCCGATCTGGAAACATTGCGACATTATGCCACAAACAATGGCATTTATCTAAAAGCGACCAAGCGAAAAAACATTTACATCGAGCATGACAATGCCAACTATGTGTATTTTATCGAAAAGGGCATGGTCAAAACCCACACTATGGATGAATCTGGCAAGGAACTGGTGATTGAAATTCACAAAAAAGGGAATTTTTTTGGATTTTGTTCCTTAAAAAACAGTAAAAACCACACCGAAACTGCCACTGCCCTTGAAACGAGTGAACTCTACTTTATACCCGCATCCAAATTTGAATCAATATTAAAAGAGAACCACGAACTCACCTTAGAGCTTGTAAATTTTCTTTCTGATAAGGTATATACCCTGAAACAGCATTTATTAAAGATGGCCTATGCCTCGGTGCTTCAAAAAACCACTTATACCCTGCTGGAGTTTGCCGAAAAACTAAGCGACAACCCCTATGATTTTGTTACTGTTTCCAGAACAGACCTTGCCGGCGTAGCAGGAATTTCCACAGAAAGTTTTATACGCAGCCTTACCCAATTAAAAAATGATGGAGTAATTGATATTGATGGAAGGCACATCACCATACTAAACTACCGGAAATTAAAGAACTACATCCAGTAATCTGATTAAACATTTGTTGTTAGGCAGTTATGTTATTAGTTTCAGCCCCGGCGAAGATGAAAGCTTATAGTAAATGAAATCCCTGCAATTTTCAAAAAGTCCGGTAGAGCCTTGTCCCGTCCCGATGGCCCTGTCGGCTCTTCGGTTTGCAAAATGATTTTAATTAATAGTATCAGACTGCAATAATTAGTTTTTTAACAAGAGTGCTCAGTTCGGTATGTTTTTCTTTTTCTGCTTTGTTGATGTTTTCAATTCCTTTCAGCAGTGCATCGGGATTGAATGAAATACTGCTGATACCGGCGTTGACCAAAAACGAGGCAAACTCCGGAAAATCGCTGGGTGCCTGCCCGCAAAGCCCTATTTTTTTTCCTTTTCGGTTGGCTTTATCAATGGCCATGGCAATCATCTGTTTTGCCGCAGGGTCGTTTTCATCAAAATGGGAGGCCATTATTTCAGAGTCGCGGTCAATGCCCAGCGTGAGTTGGGTCAAATCGTTGGAGCCTATGGAGAAGCCGTCAAAAATTGACGCAAACTCTTCTGCCAGTATCACATTGCTGGGTATTTCAACCATCATATAGACTTCCAGCTTGTTTTTACCTCTTTCCAGGTCATTTTTTCTCATAACCTCAATCACATTTTTGCCTTCCTCCAACGTTCTGCAGAAGGGAATCATCACTTTTACATTGACAAGACCCATTTCGTCACGCACTTTTTTGATGGCTTGACATTCCAGGGCAAATCCTTCTTTGTAACGTTTGTCGGCATAGCGGGCAGCACCCCGAAAGCCCAGCATAGGGTTTTCTTCTTTGGGTTCAAATGCGGTTCCTCCCAGGAGATTTGCATATTCATTGGTTTTAAAATCACTCATCCGCACGATGACTTCACGAGGGTAAAAGGCCGCGGCTATGGTGGCAATGCCCTGGGCGAGCTGGTCCACAAAATAGGCGGTTTTGGTAGTACATTGTTTTGTGAGTTCAGCGATTTTGTTTTTGACTGTGGTGTCTTCAAGGGTGTCATAACGCACCAACGCCATGGGGTGTATTTTGATTTTGTGGGTAATAATAAACTCCATACGCAACAACCCCACACCCTGATTGGGATAGCGGGCAAGTTGAAAGGCTTTTTCGGGGTCAGACAGGATAAGCTTGGCTTCGGTTTTGGGGAGTTTAATGAAGCTGAAATCAAGCTGCTTTTCCGAGAATTTTAACGCTCCCTGATAGACAAATCCTGTTTTCCCTTCTGCACAGGATACGGTAATGGTTTCACCGTCTTTGATGGTTTGAGTAGCCTTGTCTGTTCCCACTACAGCTGCAACGCCCAGCTCACGGGCAACGATGGCGGCATGACTGGTGCGACCGCCACGGTCAGTAATTACACCGCCTGCTTTTTTTAGCAACGGGTCCCAGTCGGGACTGGTGTTTTCGGCAACCAAAATATCACCGCGCTTGAGTTTTTCACTTTCTCCGGGATGGGAAAGGATGCGGGCGGTTCCCACGGCAATTTTGGAACCAATGGCATTCCCTTTGGCCAAAAGCACCCCTTTTTCAAGAATACGGTATTCGGTATGGATGTTTTTTGCAGCTGTAAAATGCACTGTTTCCGGACGTGCCTGTGTGATAAAGAGTTGGTTGGTAATACCGTCTTTGGCCCATTCAATGTCCATGGGCTTTTGGTAGTGTTTTTCAATGACCAATGCCCATTTGGCCAATTGCAGCACTTCGGCATCGGGTAGAACAAATTGGTGCTGGCGTACCTGGTCGGTTTTTATGTTGGTAGTAGCCGTATGCCCGTTGGACTCGGCATAAATCATCGTGAGTTCTTTGTTGCCCAATCTTTTTTGAATAAGGGCATTTTTGCCTTGTTCCAATGTGGGTTTAAATACATAAAATTCGTCGGGGTTAACCACTCCCTGAACGATGTTTTCCCCAAGGCCCCAAACCCCGGAAAGCAGGATAATGTTCTCAAAGCCCGATTCCGGCTCTATGGTAAACCCCACTCCCGAACAGCCTTTGTCTGAGCGGACCATCAACTGCACCCCCACAGACAGGGCAATGTCATGGTGCGCAAACCCTTTGTCTTCACGGTATTTTATGGCGCGGTCTGTATAAAGGGAAGAGAAACAGTCTTTAACCCTTTTCAGCAAGGCATCCACCCCTTTTACATTCAGAAAGGTATCGTGTTGCCCGGCAAAACTGGCTACAGGCAGGTCTTCGGCTGTGGCACTGCTGCGCACAGCCACTTCGCGCAAGGTGCCGTTGCTCAAATGTGTGTAGGCATCGCTTATTTGTTTTTGCAGTGCTTCAGGTAAAACAGCCTGCTGAATAAGGCTTCTGGCTTGGGAGCCAATTTCCCGAAGGTTTGAATAATGGGTGCGGTCCAGTTGATTGACAAGGTCTTTGAGCGGCTGTTCCAAATGATTTTCTTCAATGAAAATCCAGAAGGCTTCAGCTGTTGTAGCAAACCCGTCCGGCACCTGTATGCCTTCTTCGGTTAACTGATTGAACATTTCGCCCAAAGAGGCATTTTTACCCCCTACCAGAGGAAGGTCTGTGAGGCGAAGGTTTTTAAAGGGTATTACGAGCGGTTTCATTTTGAATGAGTTTTTGTAACGGGAACATTTTCCATAGAAAAGTAAGAAACCGCAACCCACTTTAAAAATGGAAATTCTCTGCTATTAAAAGTTTGAATATCAGATAAATTTACGCCAAATCAAGCATTTATTTTATGATATTTATCAGCATAAGCCGCGAAAGTTTAGAATGTAAAGTTTGCTAATTTAGAAAGCCTAAAATTGACTTTAGTCAGGGGTAGGGGCAGTCTTCCGGCTTCATCACGCAAAGAGGGGGGAGGGTTTGCAGTGGTGGGCTAAAGCGGAAGCTTAAAACCATATACTCCAGATACCGCGCACCTCATTTTCCCCATAGCCGGTTGCCAGGTCATCGGGGTACAACCAGTTGATTTTATCCAGCACTTCGGGTTGAATGTTTTCGGGTTTGCCGTGGCATTGCAGGCACATGGCATTTGTAATTATGGGATAATAAAAACGGGTTTGATTTTCTGTCTGTAACACTACCGGCCGGGGCTCATGGCCGGCGGCAATTTCCTTTTGAAAGTGTGTGATGTAATACAGCTCTTCATCATTGGCGGCATTGTTGGGGTTGCGGTATTTGTCGCTCACCCTTTTGATTACAGCAGCGTGTTTCTCTTCCATTTGGCGGGTGAGCGGAATGGCTTCTATATTGCAAAACCCCAGCGCGTGTACCACGCCTTCTTCCTGTATGGCGCCTATCAGGTTTTGCCCCAGCAGTTGCTGGGTTTCCTTGACATAGGTAAGACCCAGTTGGGTTCTTTCTTCCAGTGTGAGGTCTTCCTGAGCTTCATAGCGTTCTGCCTTGTTTTTACAGCCAAACAAGAGCAAAGCAATTCCAAGGGTGATGAGTGAAAGTTTCATAAGTGATGTGATTAGCTTATAAATTTACAAATAATTGTGCTGCCGGTATGTAACCTGTGTTACCAAAAGAATGAGACGTGTCATATTCAAAACAAAACAATCAATGACAAACGCCCATTCGTATTCGGTCATTTCATTTGATTTTTTGCCCGGGCTTTAAATTTTTTTGTATATTTGTATGTGCCTGTAAGCCTGCTGTTTAAAGCGGGTTCAAGTCTTTAAAACGGCACACAACGCCTGTCTCAAAATGCTGATTGTCAACCACTTTCCAAGGCGTTTCATTTTTAGTAGTAAACCCTGTCATAAATAGTAGTAAATACATTCAAATTTACTAGTATATTTTTGTTTAAAAAGTAGTAAATTACATGCTTTCAAACGCTTCCGTGCACAGTTTCTTGCGCTACTTTGCACAGTTTCATGCGTTAAAAAACAATTTTTTAAACGGTAAAATTAAAACAACAGTATGAGAACACTAATCAG